>Ga0137415_10001793_pt1 | contig 21355 bp, 33 predicted proteins | sample CZODoug3_1_1_16f_FD_183082 | JGI IMG/M metagenome (GOLD analysis project Ga0137415, IMG submission 183082) | Vadose zone soil fungal communities from Angelo Coast Range Reserve, California, USA - CZODoug3_1_1_16fungal (Hybrid Assembly) | ecosystem: Environmental > Terrestrial > Soil > Vadose...
CAACAGCGTAGACCAGGTCCGTTTCACTCTTACCCTGCCGCGCGTGATGATGGCGCAGGCCACGATGAAAGTATAAAACTTTATGGGCAGAGTTCTGATTGTCGATGACGAGCCGCACATGCACAAGATCCTGGCCTCCAATCTCGAGCAGGATAAGCACATGGTGGCGCACGCGGCGGGCGTGGAAGAAGCGCGCCAAGCCATCTCCAGCAACCAGTACGAGGCCATTCTCACGGACCAGAAGATGCCGGACGGCGGCGGCCTCGAGGTCCTGGCGGCGGCCCGCGAAGCCGATCCCAATATCTCCGTAATTTTCCTGACCGCGGTGGCGACGCTGGAGCTGGCGGTGGAAAGCATGCGCAAGGGAGCCTTTGATTTTCTGGCAAAACCCTTCACTCCGGAAGTGCTCCGTGCGGCGATCCAGCGAGCCTGCGATCACACCACCTTGCTGCGGGAAAACAGCCTGTTGAAAGCCACAGTGGGCCGGCTGGAAGGGTCGTCGGAAATTTTTGGCGACACGGCTTTGATGCGCGAGGTGCGCGAAAAAATCGTACGCGTGGCCCCCACCTCCGCGACCGTGTTGATCACCGGCGAGACCGGTACGGGCAAGGAGCTGGTGGCGCGTGCCATTCACAGGCAGAGCAACCGTGCCGGCAAACCCTTTCTGGCGGCCAACTGCGCCGCCTTTACTGAGACTCTGCTGGAGAGTGAACTGTTCGGACATGAGCGCGGGGCATTCACGGGAGCCGATCGCAGCCGGTTGGGATTGTTTGAGGCAGCGCACGAAGGCACCCTCTTCCTGGACGAAGTGGCGGAAATGTCGCCCGCGGCCCAGGCCAAGCTGCTGCGCGTTCTGACCGATGGACAAGTGATGCGGATCGGCTCCGTCAAAACGCGCGCGGTCGATGTTCGCGTGCTGGCGGCGACCCACCGGGACTTGCAGCAGCGCGTGCGCGAAGGCCTGTTCCGGGAGGATCTCTATTACCGGCTGGCAGTCGTGCCGATTGCCATTCCGCCGCTGCGCGATCGTCCCGGCGACATTGCCTCGCTGTGTGACTTGTTCCTCGGCCAGATCGCTCGCGAACTGAAATTGCCCAAGCGGCGTTTGAGCGAGGATGCCCTGGCGCGACTGCAATCCTACGAGTTCCCCGGAAACATTCGGGAATTGCGAAACCTCATCGAACGTGCCGTGATCCTTTCGCCCGGCGAACAAATTGGGGCGGAGCACTTTCCCCTCGCGACTGCCGTGGGAGGTTCCGAGCACGCGGGCAACGGCAGCACCAGCACCAGCACCAGCCCGACAAACCTGGCCTGGATCGAGACGATGCCGTCCAGTTTTGATCTGAGGAACCTGCTTTCGACAGTCGAGAAAACCTTAATCGAGAGAACCCTGCAGGCAACCCGTGGCGCGCAAGCGGAAGCGGCCCGGCGTCTGGGCCTCTCGCGCAGCGACCTCTCCTACAAGTTGTTGAAGTACGAGTTGCGGAAAGAGTCGACCACCACCTGAGTCTATGGGCAGGGCCGGATCGTCCGGACCCGGATGGTGTGCGGGATATTCTCCAGTTCCCGCAGCAAGGCTGCATCACAGGGCTGGTTGATATCGTAAATGGCATAGCCCAGCTCACCACGGGTCTCCAGGATCTGGCGCTCGATGTTGATGCTCCGGCGCGCCAGCGCCTCGTTGACCGCAAACAACATCCCGGGAACGTTTTGATGGATGTGTGTGAGCCGATGCGAGTCCAGAGAATGTTCAAGCTGGCAATGAGGCAGGTTCACGCTCAGCATGGTGTTGCCGGTCTGGAGATACTCCACCAGGCGCGAAGACACGAACTGTCCAATGTTCTGCTGCGCCTCTTCGGTGCTTCCACCGATATGCGGTGTGAGAATCACGTTGGGAAGGTTTTGCAGGGGGCTGGCGAACGGACCACGGCTTTCGGGCTCGTTCGGAAACACGTCCACCGCCGCCCCGGCGATTCGGCCACTGTCAAGATTGCGTGCCAGAGCTTCGTGATCGACCACAAATCCCCTGCTTAAATTGAGGAAGTGGGCGCCTGGCTTCATCAGCCGGAATTCGTCCGCACCGAAGAGGTTGCGATTGCGCGGCTTTCCGTCGACGTGCAAGGTCACAATGTCGGCCTGCTGAAGCAGTTCCTCAAATGTGCAACGCTTGGCGTTGCCGCGAGCCAGCACGTCGGTGACGTCGCTGAAGACCACCCGCATTCCGAAGGCTTCCGCCAGGTCCGAAAGCTGGGAGCCGATCCGGCCGTACCCGACGATGCCGAGTAGCAGTCCGCGGACTTCGTGGCTGCCCGCCGCGGTCTTGTTCCAGGTGCCTCGGTGCAACTCGGTACTGGCGGCGAAGGTGCGGCGCAGCAGCATGATGATTTCACCCAGCGCCAGTTCGGCGACCGAGCGGCTGTTGCTGTGAGGGTCGTTGAAGACGGCGATGCCGCCGTGACTGCACGCCGCCCGGTCGACCTGGTCGACTCCAATGCAGAACGCGCCAACCGCGAGTAGCGACCCTGCAGCATCCAGGGCCGCCTTGGTAATGGTCGTCTTTGAGCGGATGCCGAGCACGACAACGTCGCGCAGCTTTTCCGCGAGTTGGGTCGCGGTCAGTGCTCCGGCCAGGCTTTCGACCTCAAAGCCAGCCTGCATGAAATTTTCCTTGGCAACACCACTGATGTTCTCAAGCAACAGGGCCTTCAAGCATTCCTCCACTGGCCTTTTATGATGGCACAGACTGTCGGCCAAACGCATGGCCGAAGGCTTCCGCTGGAGTTGAGCTGCATCGCCTAGCCCGCGGAGAGGGGCTTGCGGCAGAGCACCTGATACTGCGCACCCCAAGGAACTCCTGCGAGTTGAGGTTCAAGGAAGCGCAGACCAGCAAGCAACCGCGGGAAGAAGAAGCGGTAATCGACGGCCAGTACCGCAAAGCCCCGCCGCCGGGCCAGCTTGGTCGATTCGGCGGCAGTAAGCGGGATGGCATCGCGGTCGAACGGTAATCGGGCCATCACATAGCGGGTTCCGGGATTCCACGGGTTGTTCTCCCAAAGCGAGAACAGGCCTCCAGGCCGCAGGGATCGGTACACGTAATCGATGGCTGCATCCCTTTCCGCAGGGGGAATGTGATGGAAGACTCCGTTGCAGTAAACCAGGTCAACCGATTGCTGAGGCGTGTAGCTGTCAAAGGTGGAGAACAGGCAGCCCTTTCTTGCGTGCCGCGCCTGGGCGTGCGCCAGGGAGCGCTCGGAGACATCCAGTCCCACGACCGAGGCGACACCCAGCAGTTGCTGGAAAAGGACCGACGTGTCGCCAATGCCGCACCCGTAGTCGAGTACCGAAGCCGGGCGCTCATGGATCCGGTTCAGGCAGGCGGCCAGCCACTGGACCCTGCCGCGCGCGAAGTAGTGTTTGTCTTCGCCGCTGGCCGCCAGGGCGCGGTTGAGATCGTCGTCGTAGGTATCGGCGTGAAGATCAAAGTCGACGGACTTCATCGGCGGCGCAGCCCCAGCACGCTCAGAAAGAAACTGGCAAACAGCGTCTGCACTCCCAGGATCAGCAGCAGCACCGCGGGGATCACGATGCGCATGCTGTGCGGGTAGTCCAGCGCGCCGAAGTGCCGCGCTCCCCAGAAACGGACCGCGGAAACGGAAGTGGCCATTCCCGCCGCGATCAGCAGGCCGCCGACCCCTAAGCCGACCTCGAGGGAAACGTAGCGGAAGAGCCTGTCCAGAGCCGGGTCGGGGGGCAGCAATCCTTCCGTGATGGCAAACAGCTTGGTGAATACAGCAAACGCGACGGCCTGGAATCCGAGCAAAACCAGCGCCGCGCAGTACAGCATGGTATGCACGTCGAAGGTGACCGAGCCAACGGTCCGGGGCGCCGGCAGCAACCACAGGCCCAGCGAGCTGCCCGCGAGCATCAGCGCGCTGCCCGGATACAGGAACAACCAACGCGGACTGTAGAGCAAGAAGAAGCGCAGGGTGCGCCAGCCATCCCGCCAGGTGCGCAGGTGCGGCGGCCGACTGCGGCCGTCGGGCGAAAGCGTGGTCGGTACCTCGGCGATGTTGAGCCGCAGCAAGGTTGCCTTCACCACCATCTCGGTGGCAAACTCCATGCCCGTCGTCCGCAGGCCCAGCCTCTGGTAGGACTCTTTGCGAAATCCCCGCAGGCCACAATAGAAATCGCCGACCGGACTGCCAAAAAAGAGGCGTCCGATGCGCGTCAGAGCGGGGTTTCCGAAGTACTGGTGCAGGGGAGGCATGGCGTCCTTAACGATACCGCCGCGAAAACGGTTGCCCATGACGAGGTCGGCGCCAGCGCGCATTTTGTCGACGAAACGCGGGATGTGGGAAAAATCGTAACTTTCATCCGCGTCACCCATCACGATAAACTTGCCGGCGGCAGCGGCGATCCCACCCATGAGTGCGTTTCCATATCCTTTGGCCTCGACCTGTACCACGCGCGCGCCCAGGCGTTTGGCGATCTCCATCGACCCATCGGTGCTGCCGTTGTCCGCGATGATCACTTCTCCGGCGATGTGTGCTTCTTCAATGGCAAGCCGGGCTTTTCGAATGCAAGTCTCCAGGGTCTCGGCCTCATTCAGGCAGGGCATGACCACCGACAGTTCCAGAGAGGGAGTCTCCCCCAGGGAAACGGGCGGGGCCTGACCTGGCGAATTTGGCCTGGGGGGAAACGTCACTCGTTCAAGCTCCGGACGACCGTAACATCCCAGCGGCGGAATGACCTCCGGACTTGCCCACGTCCTTGGTCCTGACTATAGGTGCGAGGACTCAAAAACTGCGGCAATTAATCCAGAGTTTAGCTGAGGCAGCGAGAGTTCCAGAAGAGGTTTTTGGTGCCGAACCCTTCGAGCCTGATGCTCCTCATGCTGGCGTCGAGCTTTGTATCGATTCGGCGGGAGCCGAACCCCGGCCAAACAAACCCTCGAGCGCAACCTGAAAGAGCACAGGCTGAGAATGTCAGCACGCTGCTCTGCTGCAATGTTGTCTTCTGTCGTTTCAAGGGGCGCTCGAAGGCGGGGGGACGCCCGGACGGCTGTGCTAATATCCCGGGCATTCGTTTCCCGGGCAGCAGGCTGCTCGAACACGGGCGTTTGCGAACGGGAACAATTCTGGGCTCCGCTTCGTATCCTTATGGTGGGGGAAGTGTATTTCTGTCCTTGGCAGCCTGCCAGGAGAATGCCATGCATCGTGGTGTCAAAATCGCTCCTCTCTTCGGAATATTCCTGCTGACTTGCTCTGCCGCCCTGGCCAAACTCGGTCCCTCTTCAGCGGATGATCGCGGCTCAATGGTGGTCACCTTCAAAGACGGGCACCGGCAAAGATTTGCCATGTCCGAGATCGCTCGCCTTGATTTCAAAACTCCGGCGACCATCATTTTTAAGGATGGACATCAGCAGAACATCCCCACCGCCGATATTGCTCGCATCGAATTTGAGTCTTCTGCTGTCAGCGCATCCGTGCCCGGACGGGCCCACTTCGTGGGAAAGTGGGAGGTCGGTGAGGGTAATGGAAGGACCTTCGTCATCACTCTCGAAGCCGACGGCGAGGCCACGAAGTCGATTGGCGCCGCCCACGGAACCTGGACCGTGGTCGATGGGGAAGCTCGCATCAGTTGGGACGATGGCTGGCACGATGCGATTCGTAAGGTAGGCGCGAAGCACGAAAAGTTCGCCTATGAGCCAGGCAAGTCGTTCGATGACCCCCCGTCGAACGTGACCGCCGCCCGCAACACGCTGCCCCGGCCGATCTAGGCCGCCTCGAATGGTGCGGTCGACCACTATCCAGCGGGACAAGCTGCGTCCCACAAGTTCAAGATCCTGATTTCGCCCGCTGAGCCGGGCCTCCTTCGGCCGCGATCCCCGCCACGTCGCTCTGAACTCCTCGGCAAACTCCTGGTGCGGCAGACGGCCCGCATGCATCGCGCTGCCCGCATCGTGAAGCTGGGAGGCGTATCTCGGCTCAAGCTGGCTCGCCAACGACCCCGACCAACCAAACGGCGTGGTTACCATCTGCCCTCCCGTCTCGGCAGAGTCATCACCCACCAGCGTCATCATGCGGCGGGTCTGCCGGCCTGGAAAAGGACCTGCCTGCATCGTTCAGCCCCGTCCGCTCTTCTAGTGAGTTTTGGCCGGTGCCGTCGCCCAAACGCGCGGCGCAGGTAGCGGTTCACCGTTCCAGGCCTGTGAGCGAGTCCAGAAAATGCAAACCCCTGCCGAGCAGGCAGGTGGCCATGACAACAAGCGACCTGATGTGTATCCAGCCAGGTTTTGCCTTGTGTGCGGCAGAGTGGTGTGCTGCCCCTGTGTCGTCCGGCGTCATTGGCCTGGCCTCTCTGCCGGAAGGCCGCGCGGGCAGAGGCACTCGACAAGGAGCAAACGAAGGGCCAATTCGCAGCAGCACCGCTTACCTGCTAAGGAGATAGCATGGTTCGCCTCACCGGCGCCCCTATTTTTGTTTGTGAGGGATGTTCTGGATCTGCGGTCGCAGACGTTGTTCAAGCGCCTTCGTAATCGCGGCTCTGGCTGCTGCGTCTAGCGGATTTCTTGGAATGCCATTTTCGAGCAAAGCTCCGGTTCCGCCCCCACCGAAGTAACCCGTATCGTCATGCTGACGACCACAACCCGGAACTGGGCAAACATACGCATAGGCATGGGCATAGCCATGAGATTGCTCGCTCGTCTTCTTGAGCGAGCATGGAATCATTTGTAAGTTCGTGTGCCTGTCGCAAGCCGGGCGTAAGTGGGCCATGCGGGGTGACCTCCTCGCCGCCAGCATTGTACACCGAGGCAAGTGGCGTGCCAGTTTGCAAGTTGCCCGTGGGGGACCGCAAGTCAGCGATCGAGGAAGGTTCGGGATAAAACCCGGAGAGTCCATTCCCAGGTCCAAACAGCGATACGCGCGCGATTCTATTCGACTCACACACGTGTCCCGCCACGCCCAGCTCGGCAAGGGCGCACTTCAAACGTCGCTCGAAGAACAGCTGCATTTCGACCTTGGCCCGCTTGACGGAGAACGCCAGAGGAGAGCACACTCGTCGTGTCGCGAACAGCGCCACCGTCTCGCCACGCGTCCTCGGAACAGAGTCTCGGCACCGATTAGCCTACGAAGTAATGAACGATACCTCCTGGCCCAAAGGAGTCTGCACATGAAAAAGCTAATTCTCGGTTGGATAGTGTTTACGCTGCTTGTGTCCCTGAGTGCCCTTGCTCAGTACGGGCAGGACAACAACGCAAAACCGGACGCACCAGAGAGTCAAGCGAAGAAATCCGCGAAAGGAGCCAAGACCGTGACCGGTTGCTTGCAGAAAGGCGACGAGCCGGGTGAGTTTTCCATCCAAGGCGAAGACGGCAAGGTCTGGGGGTTAAAGAGCAGCAGCGTTAAGCTCGAAGATCATGTCGGCCACAAAGTCACCGTAACCGGTTCAGCAAGTAAAGAGTCCAGGGCCGAAGAGAAGAAGGAAAAGAAGGAAGGGGAGGTCGAGAAAGCATCGAACAAAGAGGAATATGGCGACATTCGCGTGGCAAGTCTGAAGATGGTAAGCGACCGTTGCAGCAAGTAGCATCGATTACAGTTGGTTTTTATGAGGCCAGTGAGAACGCTGGCCTCGTTTTGCTCCACCGCGATGTAGCAATTGCGATCGAACCGACCGGCGCTAAGCCGCCCATAGCAAGGTCGTGGAGTTCGGCGGCTTTTTAGCGACCAGCAGAGGGAGCACGGATTGCGCCGGCCCAACGGGCGCGATGGGCGAGGGCTAAGGGACGGCTGCGCTGCACAAAGACTGCGATGGGAAGTGGAAGAGAGCATACAAGAAGGGGCTGAGCGACCCAAACGAGCAGGTCCCTTGAGATCAAGTCCCGCCAGAGTCCTCGTTCTGGCATTTGTGCCGGCGAACTGCTCGTGCAGATTAGCTTGGGCGTCTTTCAGTCGCGAGAGTGCGCTGAGCGGAGCCTTGAACTCCTTGCCACATGCAGTGCAGGCAGCGACACACGGCACAGAACCAATGTGCTTAACGATTCTGAAGCGCGTTTCGAAATGGGATGCCTCTCAGTCCGTCCAAAGGGAACGGCGAGGTTGCGAGTCAATTCCTCGCGTGAAAAAACGAACTGATATTACAGGCGCCGGAAAACTGGGTCAAACTAATGCGGGGTGGTGTATAGGGACGGCAAAATGCTCCCTCCCCCTCCGCCATGACCCCGGATTTGACCTTGGAGCCGCCGGGCGGGCGCGGGCGTGGTTGCGAGTGTGATGGTCTGTGGCTGATGACATAACGAGGTCGGCCTCGCGACGACCCGAGTAGACTTTGCGGTACCAACCAAAAAGGCTCGGGACGAAGGAGGCCGAGATGAAAATTGTAGGCTGCGATCTACACGCAAAGCAACAGTCCATTGCCATGGTGGACACCGACACAGGTGAGTTGATCGAGCGAACGCTCTCCCATGAAGGAAACGCAGTACGCGAGTTCTACGCTGCCCTGGAGGGTCCGGTCGTGGTGGGCATCGAGGCGACCGGATCCATGCAGTGGTTTTTGGAACTACTGGACGAGTTGGGGATAGAGTGTCGAGTCGGCCATCCGGCGAAGATCCGGGCGGCCGAGACACGGAAGCAAAAACATGACCGGCGGGATGCCCGCCTGATACTGGACCTGCTGACGATGGAAGGTCGCTTTCCCGCGATCTGGATGCCTTCGACCGAGCAACGGGACTTGCGAACCTTGCTGCGGGACCGTCATCAGTGGGTGAAAATACGATCACGATTGCAGCACACGTTACAAGCCATCGCGCTCAATCACGCTTTACGGCGAGGCCAAGGACTTTGGAGCCAGGCCGGGCAGAGCGCACTGCGAGCCCTGCCTCTGCCGCCCTACACCCGGCAAAGGCGTGACCAGTTATTGAGCTTATATGGGCAGATGCAAAAGCGGATCGAGCAACTGGACCGGCAGGTGGAAGAACAAGCAAAGCAGCGAGATCAGGCACGGCGGCTGCTGACGCATCCGGGCGTGGGCCCGGTGACGGCGTTGGCGACCGAGGTGTTTCTCGGGGATCCAAGTCGATTCACCCGTGGCAAGAAAGTAGCCAGCTACATCGGGATGATCCCGTGCGAACACACCAGCGGCAAGCGGCAGCGACTGGGAAAGATGAGCAAGGAAGGCAACTCGCTGCTGCGCTATCTGTGGACCGAAGCGGTGATGCATGCGGTACAGAAAGACCCGGAGCTGAGACGCTTCTACCGGCGCAAGCTCATCCAGAAAGGGATGGGCAAGGCGAGGGTCGCCACGGCACGAAAGCTTGGCATCCGGTTGTGGATTATGATGCGCGACCAGATCGATTACGAAGAGTTCTGCCACCGAGGAAAGTTGCGGCAGAAGGGGGAAGCCCATGCGGGAATGCTCGATTTCAACAGTGGTCCTGCTTTGCAGTGACCGGGTTTACTGAATGAGCTACCCGCCTCCCCGATGGGAGGGGAGTTTGAATAACACATCATGATCGATCGTGACCGGAGAGATGTCTGGTGGGCAACGCCACCACAATGATGAACAGGGACGAGCCCCGAGCCACTTGGTTGGACACAGATCAGCGAACGGAAGATCGTTACCCTGTCGAAAGGAACAGTGCCTCTGCGCTGACGTGATAAGTGTGTTCGAAACCATGAAAACAGGAACTCTAAATCCCTTGACACGGCCGACGTCGTTAGAGATGTTGAAAAACTTCCCATTCGGCCCAAACAGGCAAAATTAGGGGGATAGAAAAATGTCTAGGCGACTCGAGAAAGTCGCTTGCAGGGCCTCCTAACGCAATTTTATTTTAGGGGATTTCGCGGGAAGGAGTTTTTCAACACCCACGTCTGATTACATCAGCTAGGCCGTCGGCCCTTCTTCTGGCCACACTAGCACTGCTGTCGAGAGTGCTAAGTCTTCGGGCTTTGATCCCCGATTCAAGAGCCGATTCACCGCGTCGAACTCGGCGCTGTGCGATGCGATTGCAAGCAAGTCTTTCCCAGCCACACCTGCCGCTTGCTCCGCTCTCGCAAACGACATGATTTCTGTCCACAAGGGTTCAGAGGCGAGTTTCTGCTCGTGCGAGAGGCTACCGTTGTGCTGCCGCCTTCGGAAGATGTCGGAGAAACGTGTGCCAGTGCCGGTGAGAATCAGCCGACAGTACGCCATCGGGAGGAACTCCACGAGACGTGCCGCATGCTTTGGTTCGATGCCCGCTGCGACAACTCTGCGATAGATTTCGTCGTCCGAAGAGTCTGGCGACTCTCCGAAGATGGCAACCGCCTTTAAAATGACCGCGGTCATGCTGTCAAAAGAGTATCACTGTCCCGCGAGGGGCGGTCCGCAATGAGCGTTCCTACCGCGATCTTAGTGACCAAGGTCGAGGGGTACACTTCAAGACGTGAGCGCCATGAAGACGTGCGTACCCTTGCTTGTGCTGACAATCGTCTGTTCTGCCCAGTCAGTCTCACCTTCATTCGATGAGGAGTACAGCCGCGCCATTGAGCGAAATCCGCTCGGAGTGACACTGACGATCGCAACTATTCCCGAACACTCGACGTGCCACTTGTCCGACGTCCTTCGGTTTAAGGTGACGTTCACGAGCAAGCAGGCGCGGCTTTACACAGCGGAGCTAGGGGGCGGCGGAAGCGCTGCGGGGGCGAGTTTCGACTTCGTTATCCAAGGACCCGGCATGGCAGCACCGATTCATTCACAGCCCAGCCATCCGTTTGGGATTGTTTGTTGCGGGAGCACACGTCGATACCTTGGCCAGAAGCCGCTCACTGCCCCCGAATTCCGTGTCAGTTTGAAACGGATAGAGCAGTTCACGAATGAGGCCACGTTCCGGCTCCGTCACTCGCCGTCACTGCGAATGGAGTTGAAACCCGGCAACTACGCAATCTTCGCTCAGACTCGCAGTATCTTGCTCGGATGGCCCAAGTCGGAACATGACGCATACCACTCGGTTAGCGATCTTGTGGTCACATCCAACATCCTGCACATCACGATTCTTCCGGATGTGGCGGCCCCGAATTCTGGCAGGCCCTAGCGCCTTCGTGCCTAGCCTGGCGAAAACATCGCGTTTACGCTCACTGTCCCGGTCGGCCAGTTCTCAGATCATGAGACGCCTGATTTCGTCAACAGTCTCGGCTACCACGAGCTGTATCGCGTGCCCTCACTGCTGATAGCATCCGAACCGCTGCGAACGTCGAAATGCTCGTCTGATTTCTCGATCCGCCAAGTGTCGTTCCTGCCAGTGAAAGGGTCGATAGGAATCTGCTTGATGTATCCGCCAGACGCCAATTCAGACAAAGATGTTGGGGTTCGTTGACGGTCAAGTGTGAACTGTCCAATCTCACTGCGAAGCACGAAAAGAGCTTCCCGAAGGGATGCCTCATTTCGCAATCGCTGACTGTACGAGCAGCCCATACTGCCGCAAATCATTGTGAACAACAGAAGAAGAACAGAACACGTCCGGTGCATGTTTGCTCACCTCTGGACCATCGATGGAGGGAACGCGACGGTTGACGATTCTTGCATGTCCGACGCCGGTTTCAAGCACGACATGAAACTGGCGTAACATCCCCATAGCGCTCACTGACCCGGTCGGGCAAATTCTCACTGCGGCCTGGTTTCAACATCAGTTACCTGTCAAACTTACCCGACCACGAGACGAAACGAACAGACAGGCCGGGACCCGACTCAGACTTCTCTTGCGGCTTTGCCAGGGTAGTTTCCGCCCACTCGCCCCCCTTCATGGTCACCTTGAACAGGATGTGGTCGGTGGTGAGCTGCCGAATCAGCGAAACCAGTTCATTCTCGTTATCAGCGAGGTAGCACATATGTGGCGGGCTGAAACGCACCCACAAATTGTTTTGGTTACTAAACGCCAGCAGATGACCAGCCCTGGACCCGGTGGGTGCTGGAACGGCGAATTCCAGTTCCCCATCACGCGTGTCCAAGTGTTCATTCCACAACGGGAACTCTGATTCAAGGCGCCTCCATGCTCGCCGGGCCACTGAGCTCAGTCGTTCAATCTGCGGCGTGTCTCCCATAGTCGCCAATGTTGCCACACAATTGGGGCGACTTGGCATAGTAGGTGTTGAAGTATCCCCTTCACACTCATAACCGAAATGGTTCTGAGCATAAACGCTGTTCTCGACAGTTACGTTTGAGGGGGCTAACGATGGCGCGTATACCGCGCTTGTACGACAACATCTCACGGTTGCATCGGGATAGGCGTTGCAGGGATTAGAATCGCCGTATGAGCGTCAACGTCCCGCCGTGGCTGCGATGGAGTCGCGAGTTGATTGCTATCGGACAGACCGGGCTCGAATTTGCACGTGACCCCTACGACGCTGAGCGCTACGCCTCCGTTCGGCGGATTGGCGCTGAGATGCTCGCCTGCGCTTCTCACCCAGCCACCGTTGAAGAGGTGCTAGCGGCGCTCGAAGGGGATATCGGCTACGCTACTCCGAAGATTGCTGTGCGAGCCGCCGTGATGCACGAGGACAAGATCCTGCTTGTGCGCGATGTAAAGGACCGGTGCTGGACCATGCCGGGCGGGTGGGTCGACGTGGGCGATGCACCAAGCAGAGCCGCCGTACGAGAAGTACGTGAGGAGTCCGGCTTCGACGTGCGTGTCCGTAAGCTCTTTGCCGTACTCGATCGTGACAGGCACAACCATCCTCCCATGCGGCACCACGTTTACATGCTGTTCTTCCTGTGTGATCTAGTTGGCGGCACTGCAGCAACCAGCGTAGAAACAGATGCGGTGGATTTCTTTAAGCGAGACGCGATTCCACCCCTATCACTGCCGCGCATGTTGCCTTGGCAGATCGACCTCGCGTTTGAGCACAGTCGAAATCCCGAGCTGCCAACAGTGTTCGACTGAGATTCGAATTGTCGTAACCGTCGTAACATCGCGTTTGCGCTCACTGACCCGGTCGGCCAATTCCCAGTTATCAGCGAAGCGGCGCTGGTACGCTACACTAAGCCGCACATGACGAATTACATCGAATCGTGGCAAGAATATCGGAGGCGCAGGAGCCTGGTTTTGTTCGTGTTCTTCGGCTATATGCCTGCAGTGGGTCTCGTCGCAGTTTTAACCAAATGGGCGTTTAAGAGCACCACGCCAGCGTTTGCGGTGGCTTTTAGTTGGATGGCGCTCTATGCGGTTGCGGGTATCAGGCTCCAAAGGTTCAAGTGTCCGAGATGCGGCAGATGGTTTTCAGCGACATGGTGGAACCACAACATGTTCGCTCGGCGATGTGTCCACTGCGGTTTACCCAAGTATGACGACCCGACTACGCAGGGATAGCTTGATGATAAATCGAGTTCACACTCACTGACCCCGGTCGGCCAATCCTCAGTTCATGCGAACAAGTCGATTTCGCTCATTGACCACCCATTGTGAGTGCAATGGCGATTCTGCAACAGTTAACTTCCGGAACTCAAAAGCATGCTAATCTCAGCGCACGCGACGGTCGCTATAAGGGCAGTTGCCCCAATCTTCATCCGTGTAAAAGTTGACGGCGTACCACTGCCTCTCAAGACGGCGCACCCCTAGGTACCTCGCATAGGATTCCGTCAAACCGTCCCGGCGTTTTCAACCTCGCCGCGTTTGCAAGCGAATCAGTGGGATCAAAAACAAGATACACAACGGTGAAGCCGCTGGGTACGAACCCCCAAGTGTTCCATACGACATGCTTCAGTTCGCCCTTGGCTGGGTCCGGCTCGGCCATAGGCTCAGCTTTGTAACGACGCGACCACAGCAACCACCGGAAGAAAGGTCGGAGTGTTCCCCCGTTCCGGCCCAAGCTCCACGAAATTGCGACGAAACCGACCAGCGCCAACAACACCGAAAGACACTCACGTGGTCTCTTGCGAATGACAGCGACCAGTATTAGGAGGAGGCAGGCGAAGCAAACGACAGGGGCGATGAAAGGAACGTACAGAAGCGGGGCATCCGCGCTGTGAATCATGAATAACAGCAACACTACGCCCGCGACAACGACGACACACAACGGCAACCACCAGCTTGTTCGGTCTTGCAATGCGGGCAGCTTAGAACGGCTGCGGAGCGAGATGAAAACCGTAGCCACAATCGAGGCCACGGCGATCGCAGCGGTAACGATGGTTACAACGTCAATCACCGGCACAGTTTATGCGGGTTACCCAGCAATTTCCACCGTTACTCACAATTGTTGCTAACAGGCCTCACGATCTGCCTACGTGGAACATTTCCAGAGTGCCGGTGTCTGTATCGGTATAGGGACACACTCGCTTCCTCACGTGTCACTGCTGGCCTGCACCGGCTCAGGCACCAGAGCGCAGACGATTTGGGCAGAGGAGTATAGGTATGTCTGGCGCGGTTTATCACTGTCCTTACTGTATTGTTGGCGGTCAATACAGGCCAATGATACCGCTCGGACAGAGCGATGAATACCGCTGCGGGGGATGCGGCCACATGATTGTCGAGAGTAACCCCTTCTACGTGTGCACCTGCTTTCGCTGCAAAGCCACACGCGCAAAGGAGTATGGCAGAGAAGCATTGCAAGAAACATCCGGATCAAGAACTCGTCGGGGTCACCATTCGCTACTGTCCCGTCTGTCGCGGGAGTAAGGGCGGGCTCCAAAACGGCCAGCCGCATGACCGCCAAGGCGCGGAAGAAGCGGGCGCAGAAGGCCATTGCGGCTCGCTGGAGTCGTGACAAACAAGGAGCCTAGCAGGGCGGCCTCGGGTCGTTTGCGCGCCTCACGGAAGGCGAAGGGGTCCTTTTGGCCTTCGCTAAGGCGGTTCAGATGGCGCAGCGCCGGACTGCTGTGCGGAACATGGTGCGCAGGGCATCCCAGAGCGTGTGGCGATGACCATCAGTGGACACAAGACCAGATCGATCTTTGACCGTTACAACATAATCAGCAAGAGTGACCTGCACGAAGCGGCCAAGAAGCTGGCGCTGAGGGATCAGGAAAGAGACGTGGCGCAACCGAATCCGAATAGCTATAGTTCAGACATAGTTGAGGCTTCTAGGCGCGGAGCGCCTCTTCCGGCTTAAGGGAAAGGGAGGCGCTGTGGCTTTTTCCGAAAGGCTGCCACATGGGAGCCTGCTGATCATGGCGGGGAGTACTCAGAAAAACTTCAAGCACGAAGTCCCCAAGGAGCCGCGTGTCACGCAACCGCGCATCAACCTGACCTCCCGCTGGATAGAGCATTGGGAGCGGGCTTAGCTTGGTTGAGGAGACCACAACAATCCGATGCCAAGTGTGACGACTCCAACAGCGAGAATCAGCGCCCCGGCGTAGATCATCGAAACGGCCCCACTGGCTTCAGTAGCGGTCGGCGACAACACGGAGAAGAAGAACCCTGCAGAAATCAGAATCGCCGAGAGCGGCACCCCGATTCGAACGAACCAAAGCATGGGGGCTGGAAGCACCGCCGCGTCCGCGAGCAGTTGGCTAATCAACGAAAGAATCACTCAAACTGGGGATGAGGCTGCCACTGGAAGTCTTTGGGCTGCTGCGTAAAGCGATCCACGAGGCTCCGTAGCTCGCGCACGTCGTTGTCAAACTCGACGGGCGGAGTGCCGCTGACCCGCTGGTCTAGCTCCGGCACGGTTTTGAATCCCTTCGGCCAAGGGATTGGAGCCCAGAGCGCAACCCACTTTAGGAGGCTGCGGGGATAAGGAAGGCGTGCGGGGCTCACAGGTTTCAGACCCAGATACATGCGGAATCCGTCACCCAAGTGACAGACCATCTGGTGCGCGGACATTTTTCCCCAGCGGCGCAGACTGGTGGGACGAATCGATTGAAGCCGGGCGATGATCTCTTCCTTGTCTTTGGGATTGCGTAGAGTCTTCATGTCACGAATATCGTACAGCGGGCACTGGGAGCTTGCACGGACAGCCGATGTCTTGCGGTCAGAGATTTTTGCTTCCAAGACGAACCGGGCGGGAATTGAGATTGTACGGCTGAGCTTGGCATACGGCACCTCAACCTGAGAGTATTTGAGCCGACGACGCAGGATCAACGTGAAACGATCAGTCAAGTACGCGACCGCTATTGTTGTTGCTCACCTGCTGGTCAACATCGTGCATGGTCTTGCCCACCGTGAACTCCGCGTCGGCCTTGCTCCGCTTGCCTCGATCTTCGTCATCGTGGTTGTGCTGGTCTTTCCTTTGATCGCAATGGGTCTCCTTTGGACAGTCAAGAAACGACTCGGCGTCATTCTCCTGTCGCTTTCGATGTTCGGATCATTGCTATTCGGTTTGTATCACCATTTTCTGGCTGTTAGCTCAGATCACATCCACTCGCAGCCTGCGAGTGCATGGGGAACCACGTTTGTCGTGACCGCATATCTGTTGCTCATCACGGAAGCGATTGGGACCTACGTCGGCGCTCATTTCCTCTGGATTGCGAAAGAGACTTCGAACAAAGCCGTTAAAGTCCGATTCCGTTGAAGATTGGCGATTGCATCGAATGCAACTCAAAGCCGTATCATCGAACCAGTGACATCATTTATCTCAATGCTGCGACACTTGGGTGGCGTTGGGGTGTTCATTCTTGCCGCTCTCGATAGCTCGGTGCTACCTACTCTCGGGGCAGTTGACGCGCTCACGATAGTCTTGGCCGCCCGGCACCCAGAGCTATGGTCCTATTACGCCATGTGCAGCACTCGGTCTGCGGGGCTTCAATCGCTTACCGCCTGTTGCATCTTGGAGTCCTCCATCGACGTATTAGGGGAGCGGTATTCGACAGAGTCCACATTCTTACATCGTTTTGGAAGCCTTTCTCTGTCGCTCGCCGCACTCCTTCCGCCACCATTTCCGACTTCCGCTTTTGTAATTGGTGCTGGTGTAACACGCTATCCCTTCATTGCGTTTGTGCTGTCTTTCGGCATGGGACGGATGTGCCGCTTTGCTCTACTGGCTTACCTCGCCCCTGTGTTCGGCAGGCGGTTCGTGACAAGCCTGTGGTCGGCACACACGCTGGCACTTGTGGCGGCGATTGGCGGTGTGCTGGTGTGTATCGGGTTGCTGGCGTGGCTCGTCTTCAGGAAATCTGAACCGCATACGCCTTTCGGTTTGTAGCTCTATTTGGCTCCTAAAAACAGTTGCCTACACCAGTTCAATCAGAACTGCCACATCGAATTTCGAGTAATACTTCTTAACGTCCTTCGTGCCGTACTTTTTGCTGAAGCTCTCGATCACAGTCTTCACGGTCTTGGCAGCCGTCACGGGTTGAGCCAGAAATTCCGTTTCGACACCCCGCGCATCAATCCTGATCGACGGGTTATGCAGCACGTTCCGGTACCACTGTGTGTCAGAACCCTGCACTGGCAGGAGGTACAGCTTTTCGCTTTCCAGCACGAACCAGACCGGAATCGAGATCGTCTGCCCAGTCTTCCTGCCGATAACGCTGAGTTTGATCTGTCGGTATCGGGAAAGTCGTTCTTTGAGGCTACCCTTCGGTGCTGTCACGGCTGTGCCTCCAGAAAGAAACAATATTCTATGCAGCCAAGGTCACCTCGAACGATCCGGTATTGTCCCGCATCAATCCGATTGCGGTGAGAACCCGCCCCAGCGCAATGAGGGGACGAAATATCCAGTACTTCCGTCGAATCGTTGCCATAGCGCGTTCGTGCTCAGCGCGGTTGGTGAGGAAACGAGCATTGCCATCGAACGTCTCACCACCGATGGACAGCCTGATCTTCGGCGTCTTCTGGACGTTACGCACCCACTGGCGGTTCACGTTCGCGGTGCCAATGTAGAGCCTGTCGCCATCCAGCACGAACCAGATTGTGACTTCATGGGGCTTCCCGGTCTTGCGTCCATAATGAGTCAGGGTCGTGGTCTGCTTGCCCTCTACCCTCTTCAGTCGCGTAAGTACGTTCGGTTCCATGAGCTTTCGGTTCGCAAACTGCAACAGAATCAACAAACCGCCTAAACTTCTCTAAGTTGTTCCTCCGTCATGCCGAAATAGTGCCCCAGTTCGTGGATAAGCGTCTGGCGGATTTGGTGGCGGACTTCTGCCTCGCTCGAACAGACCGCTTCGATGTTCTTTTGATAAAGCACGATGTGGGCTGGACCTATCGTTAAGTCAAAGACGCTCTTCTTGGTGGCTGGCACACCGTGAAAGATGCCTAGAAGCAATCGCCTCTGCTGCCCCGGCTGGGTTGGTGACTGGTTCGACGGGAAATCCTCGACGAGAATCGCGACATTCTTTATACGGCTGCGAAATTCTTCGGGCAGCGAATCTAGCGAATCCTCAACAACCTTGATGAAATGTTCGCGCTTCATCTTTCACCCACTGAATAAAGAAAGGCAAGCTGACTCCGAGTAGCCTTCGTCTCTGTCGTCATCATCCTCTTCTTTGCCGTCGTCTTCTTCTTCCTCTTCCTCTTCCTCTTCGTCGTCTTCCTCGTCTGGCTCTTGTCGAAGAAGGACATCGGCAGCAGCCAACCGATCAGAACGGTCTGATTCGGGGCATGCTGAATGTATTCTGCTCATGCCCAATGGTACGCCTCAAATTCTTTTCGCAACCGGAACAACGGGCACGGCGCACTGCCGGGGGGGGGCGATACGGCGCAGACCAGCGGTACAATCCAGAGTGAGAGAGCAAAATCAAAAGGAGAACCGCGATGGCGCAAAAAGTTATTGACGTAGTCGGAACATCCAAAGAGAGCTTTGCCAAGGCTGCGGAAAACGCGGTGGCAGAAGCTGCAAAAACGGTTCGAGGCCTGAAGTGGGCGCGAGTGGCGCAATTAGAAATGGAACTCGACGGTCAGAAGATAGCCCAATACCGCACCACAACAAAAATTTACTTCGACATTGAACACTAGATCAATCAGTTCAACTCCCAATTTCTGCCAATTCGCACGTGTGCTGAGGACGTGATGCTTACAGACGCTCCGCCGCGCAAGGCGAACCGGGCTGGTTTTCTTGAGAGTGACCAGACTAGGACACTCGACCTGCCGCAGTACGGGAGTCTGCTCACCATCACAAAATCCATCGAGTCGGCGATGAGGAGAGGAAGAAGCAAGGATGTCCGCCGCACCTGCGCTGAATTTCTGGATGCCGCATCGGAGTTCTACAAAGTCCCTGCTTGCGGCTTCCGCGTGCTTGCAGCCAGACCGTTGCGAGTGCGCGAACGATGGACGACCGAACTTTTCGGGGACTACACTCCTGAAACCATGCTGATCCGGATCTGGATGCGGACGGCGGTTCGCAAGGAAGTCACGTCATTCGGGACATTCCTGAGCACGCTATGCCACGAGTTTTGCCACCATCTCGATTATCAGAAGTTCGGGTTTCACGATTCGTGGCACACTCGCGGCTTTTACGAGCGAGCGGCTGTGCTTTACCACCATGCGCGAGGAACACCGCCAAAGAAACTGTTCTGGGTGCCAACGGTGGGAGGGCGTTGGCGGATCGACTGGCCGCGCACGAATCGCTCGGGAAAGACCCATGCCGCTTCCGTTTGACCGTTGCCGTGCTTATGTTGGATATTGAGACGGAATGGACACCGAGCAGACCATTGCCGAAATCGAGTGGCTAGAGCGCACTTTCGCGGTGCCGGACACCCGACCGCTGAGCCCAAGCGACCTCTCGGCTGCGAATCGACGGCACGATGAGATGCAAGCCAACAGCCCGTGGTTTCGGCTGTGGCAGCGGTACGGCGTCTGTTGTCGCTCCGAGTCCCCAGCAATCCGACTAGGGGACATGGAGAGCTAAACCTCCGCAGGAATTCGAATACTCCCATCTTCTGCAACTCGGAAATGGTTCCACCCGAGCTAAAAATGACATCGGCGAATCCCAGTAAAAGAGTCTCACCGCTGCTGACCTGCTATTTCAAACAGAAGAATCCCAGTCGCGACCGCTGCATTTAATGAGTCGCAGCGCGCATCGGAATGCGAACCACAAAGTCCCCAAGCTCCAGCAGTTGGTCGGAGAGCCCCCGCTTCTCGCTTCCGATTACGAGAACCGCTGGAAATCTGTAGTGCAGGGCTTTGTAGTCCATCAGTCCAGCGGGTGAAGAAGCCACAACTGCGATCCCGTTCGAGTGTCCCCAATCCCTGAACTCGCGGACCGAGCACCTCACGAGCCTCTGCGAGAACAACGAGCCCATGCTCGCCCGCACCGTCGCGGGATCGTAAGGGTCGCAATCCGCGCTGAGGATGAAAACTCCGCTTACTCCAGCCGCCTCAGCAGTTCGAATTGTGGTGCCAAGATTTCCCGGCGACTCGATGGACTCAACTGCTAGCCAGAGAGAATTCGGCTGGACGCGAGCAGCGGCTGATGAAAGACATTGCTGCCGGAGTACCGCGCCGATAGCTTGCGGCTCAGTCGCGAGCGTTAGACCGCGGTAAAGTTGGTGCGAGAGACGGATGCCGGAGACACCGCCTTTGCGGAGCCGCCGTGCGAGCCTTTGCCCGAAGGGACTCGAAAGCACAGATGGATCAAGGAAAACAGATTCGATTGAAGCGTTGTGCTCGACTGCGCGAGCAAGGTGCCGGATGCCTTCGATGATGTACAACCCAGTTCGGGAGCGACCTTGGGGAGTTTGGAGCGAGCGAAGGGTTAGAAAGCGTGGATCGCGAGCGTAGCTGACGAACGGATACTTGTTATCATTCATTCCTCCTTGCGGCTTTATAGAGCCGCTGCCATTGAGGATTTAATTCCGGGGTGATTCTTCCATAGACCAGCGCAGAGACGCGAGCCCAAGCTAGCGTCGATGCATGAGCACCTGCATTAGAACCCTTGTCGCTCTTGCGCAACGGGCATCCCGGAGTAGTGAAGAACCACCCGCCCGGCGTTTTCCAGTACACCTGAGTCTCTCTGCCGTGGGTGGTGATGGGCGAGCCGTCTTTCCTGAACTTTGCTACGAAATCCCAATAGAATTCGACCCATGCTGAATTTCCGTAGACATGGACGGCGACATCGCGAGGCCTCAGCTTCCGTTCTGAGAATGTCTCGCCCATCAGGTGCGTGTAAACGTTCTGCTTGATCTGGTCGAAGCCGTGCTCATGCCCGAGCGGATGAATGAACGACACGTCGGGGGAATCCAGCCACACCTGTGCCGCCAGTGTGATGTCGGCTTCATCGACTGACCTCGCATATTTCGCGACCAATTGCCTGATCTCATTTTGATCGGCTTTGGAATCACTACTCGCTACACGTGGTGTTTGTTCAAACCCGCGAACAGCCATAGAGCCACCACAGTTAATAACGAAGTTGGTTCAGGTGACAAAGGCAAGCGGATCAACTAGACTGTGAAATCAAGCAGTTACCACTAAGCCGGGATGGCGGAACTGGCAGACGCAGCGGACTCAAAA
>Ga0137415_10001795_pt1 | contig 21346 bp, 18 predicted proteins | sample CZODoug3_1_1_16f_FD_183082 | JGI IMG/M metagenome (GOLD analysis project Ga0137415, IMG submission 183082) | Vadose zone soil fungal communities from Angelo Coast Range Reserve, California, USA - CZODoug3_1_1_16fungal (Hybrid Assembly) | ecosystem: Environmental > Terrestrial > Soil > Vadose...
GGTTGAAGCGCCGAACTTCAAGGCTCTGACGCTAAACGATGTGAAGATTCAGTTGAACCAAACCACCAGCGTGCCAGCCCAGCTAACCCTTGGCGGCGTCGGTGAAACGGTCACCGTCACCGCTGGCGGCGCTGAGCTGGTCGACACCAACACGCAAAATCTATCGAAAAGCTTTGACACTCGGCAAATAACGGAACTTGCTCAGACGAGCACGGGCCTGGGCGTTTACAACTTAGCGCTCATCTCGCCAAACGTGTCGAGCACGGGAGGCGTCGGCGTCGGTTCCGGCGGTTCCGTCGGTGGTCAGCGCGCGCGCAACAACAACTTCGTCGTTGACGGCATCGACAACAATGACAAGTCGGTTACGGGCCCGCAAGTATACATCTCGCCGGAAACAATCAGCGAGTTTACGCTGCTGTCAAACCAATACTCGGCGGAGTTCGCGCGCTCGACCGGAGGGCAGTTCATCCTCGCCACCAAGAGCGGTACGAACGACTTTCACGGCGCGGCCTACTTCGGTGGGCGCAACCGCAAGCTGAATGCGATTGACACGCTCAACAAGCAGGCTGGGAATGTTTTCGTGCGAGAAGCTAGCAAGGTTAATGAGGCCGCCGGTATTGTGCGGCAACCGCGCTCCGATTACTTTCGCACCGGGTTTAACCTCGGCGGCCCTCTGAATCTCCCCCGCTTCGGCGAAGGCGGGCCTTCCGTATACCACGGCAAGGACAAGCTATTCTTTTTCACTTCATTTGAGCGCATTGGACGTGGCGACGCTGCCGGCACGTCATTCTCATCCCCCACCCTCGCTGGCTATCAGCAACTAGCGACGATCCCCGGCGTCAGACTGCCGATTCTTAACATGGTTAGGCAGTTCGTCACTGCCGCTAGCACCAAGAATGACGTTGTCGTAGTAGGCGGACAGAACGTCGATATCGGCAATATCAGCCTGCCGGCCCCGAATTTTTTTGAACGGAAGAACATTGTCCTGAACGTGGACTACACCCAGACCAGCAAGACGCAGCACCGTTGGCGCTTCATTAAGAACACCGAGGGCGTGATTGACACGGGAGCAACGCTGCCGCAGTTCTTCATCTTGATCCCGACCAAGCAGTACCTGTTCTCCTACACTGGTATTCACAGCTTCACGTCCAGCGTGACTGATGAAACCCGCCTGGCGTTCCGCCGGTCTGCGCAAACCATCCCGGTGCCGAACATTCCCTTCCCGCTGGCGGGCTTCGATCAGTTCCCCAATGTGACGGTCGAGGAACTCGGCTTAAGCATTGGCCCCGACGGCAACGCCCCGCAGTTCTCGATCGAAAACAACTACCAGATCATCAACAATCTGACTTGGTTGAGGGGAAACCACTCCTTTAAGTTCGGCGGAGACTTCCGTAAGATCATCTCCCCGCAGAGCTTCGTTCAACGCCAGCGCGGCGACTACGACTACCAAAACTTGGAGACGTTGCTCTTCGATAAAAGCCCAGACAACCTCGCCGAGCGCAACGTCGGCGCGAATACCTACTACGGCGACCAGCGCCTGCTCTTCCTCTTCGCGCAGGACGACTGGCGCTTGCGCCCGAATTTGACCGTCAATTTGGGATTGAATTACGCCTACCAGCAGGTCCCATTTGGCGCCCGCCAGCAGAATTTAAATGCGATTTCATCTGTCCCGGGGTTAATTTCTTTCAACAGCCCCAAAGCGCAGAAGAGGAATTTCGCCCCTCGCGTGGGCTTTGCCTGGTCACCGAACTACAGCTCTGGCTACCTGGGCCGGTTGTTTGGTGGTGCGGGAAAAACCTCAATCCGGGCCGGCTTCTCGATGGCGTATGATGTGATCTTCGATAACATCTACATCCTTTCGTCTCCGCCGCAGTTCCAACAGACTATCGACTGCCCCGGCACAGACACGCGGTGCGGACCCGACGGGAACTTCCTGGGCGCCGGCGGCATCGTGAACATTGTTCGATCGACTGCCGGGGACCCGGCCGCCGCTCGGCGAGCGACGACCTCGTTCATCCCCGACCAGCAGGTGCCCTATTCGATCACCTACACGGGCAGCATTCAGCGTCAGTTCCTGAGAGACTGGTCACTTGAGTTGCGCTATCTCGGCACGCGCGGCGTTCACTTACTGACGCAGAACCGCCTCAACCGGCAAAACCGCATCACGGACACGGATTTCGTGCCGACGTTCCTGAGCGCGCCATCGGCGGCCACGCTCGCCGGCTTACCCTCGTGGCAAACTATTCGTTCGCGTCATCCCAGCTTCGTGCCCAAATACTCGGCGGCGGGCTTCGACACAGCCAGCCTGGTGGGATTCCTGTCCAACGGGAACTCGACCTACCACGGCTTTTCGGCGCAGTTGACACACCGCCTTACGAAGGGTTTCCAGATGTCGGCCGCCTACACCTGGAGTCACTTGATTGACGACACAACAGCTGAAGTATTCAGTACCATCCTCAGCCCGCGTCGTGTCGAAGACTTCCAGAACGTGAGCCGCGACCGCGCGGATTCAGCATTGGATCGCCGGCACCGCTTCGTGCTGTCGAGCCTCTACACGCTGCCATACTTCAACAAGGCCGACAACCGCTTAGTGCGAACGCTATTGGGTGGTTTCAACTTCGCTGGCACGTTTACGTTCGAGAGCGGCGAGAAGGCCGTCGTCCGCAGCGGCATCGACTCCAACCAGAATGGCGATGCGGCGGGCGACCGCACGATCATCAATCCGAGCGGTGCGAGGAACACCTTCAGCAAAGTTTGCGCGATTGGCTCAGATGGTCAGTGCATCCACGTTGACCCTGATACCGGCCAACTCGTTCTGGTCGGCGGTGTCATTACCAACGCTCCGGGGACCACATCGGCCCGCTCGGCCACGTTTGGGTATCTCGCGCTCAATCCGAACGCGCAGTACATTCAGGCTGGTCTTGGCGCGCACACCAACGCGAGCCGCAACACGCTGCAACTGCCGGGCATCCGCAATGTGGACTTCTCGATCTTTAAGAACTTCCACGTCACGGAAGGCAAGTACTTCCAGCTCCGTGCCGACCTGTTCAACGCCTTAAACCACCCCCAATGGACTCCTGGGTCGGTCAACGGCGGTGAGGCGACCAGTATCACGTCGGGGAACGGATCCATCATCAACAACATTCAGGGCGGCGGCGGTTTCTTCAACCGCCCGGACCTGGACTATAGCAGCCACCCGCGCGTCATTCAGTTGCAGCTTAGGTTTAACTTTTGACCGTTGGCGTTCTTGAAAGAGTGCGCTTAACTACAGGAGGTAACGGAATTTCCGTTACCTCCTTTTTTTCGGGCAGGCCTTGCCAGGAATAAATTGACACAAGGCCAGATTACTATCATCCTAGTGGCCAGATTCTGCGGTATAATTTGGCTTCCTTTGGACGAGCTTAATGTCAAAAGGGGCGAGGTTTTGTCTTGAAGGTCTCTTCAAGGTTATGGGTCAATGCCCTCTCTTTCACCGTCGCGGCTGCGTGTGTCTCACCGTTGAATCTTTATGTTCATGCTCAAGGACGGAGTACGCCTCCAATTGAGGTCAGGCGGGCGGCGGAAGCAGACTTAATGTCCCGCGAGTGGAATCTCACCCATGTGGGCGAAGGCGAGCAAATCAAGAAAGAACAGATCTCGCTATTCCCTCAAATCAAGGAAGATTTTAAACTGATTCAAATTGTAAACAACGATCTAATGAAGTTGGTCTTTGTGAAGAAAATCGTTGACTACAAACTGATCTTTACCTCGACGGAAGAGATCAATAAGCGAGCGCGCCGGCTCGAAAAAAATCTACTACTTCCCCAATTCGACACGGGGAAGAATTTTAAATATCAGGAGGCATCCGATGTCGAGCAATTAAAAGCATCGCTTTTGTCATTTGATAGTTTACTCATGCGCTTTATCACAAATCCTCTTTTCAATTCACCAAACGTGATCAATCCCGACAGCGCGGGAGCCGCTGAACGCGACCTGAAGAATATTATTCACTTTAGCGATGCAATCAAAAGTAATGTCAGAAAACTTAACAAGACTGCCAAGCAGTGAGCGCTAGGCGAGAAGGAATACTGTCTGGGAGCTCGCGTTTCAGGCACACCATTTTATTTTTGTTTGACCGATAGATGTAACGGGCCGGAATTTCAAGGAAGGAATCTTAATATGCGAAGAGTAGACTTGGCTGTTGCCCTGGGAGCATTAACCATGTTTTCTGCGGCGCCTGCTGTTCGAGCACAGCATAGTGATCGGATAATCATTAATCGCCCGGAAGATCCACTTGATCGCGACGCCACCAGGCCGGACCGGAACCAATACGAACTTCGAACTACGATTACCGGGACTCCTTCCATGCTCGAGGGCGCTCTCAAAGATGCGAAAGAAGCCTTTGAGGCCAAGCCGGCTCGTTATGCTGACGCCGAGAAGTATTATTTGCAGGCCGTTAAGATAAACCCCAAAGATGAACGGCCGTATCTTGGGCTGGGCACAGTCTACGCCGCGCAAGAGAAAGCCAAACAGGCCATTCAAGCTTTTCAGAAAGCCATCGAGATTAAACCTAAATCAGCAGTTTCTCACTTTGACCTGGGGGAGATCTTCGTCGCTTTAGGTCAACAAAAGGAAGCTGTGGAACAAGGCGACGCGCTCAAGGCTTTGGATAAGAACCTGTGGAAGAAGTTACAGGAGATGATCGACTCTAGGTTTAAAGGCTCAAAGGGAGGGCCCAAATCTTCTTGATTTCTCTTATCATAGCTTCCCGCTCAGAGTTTCCCTGGGCCAACTAATCCAAATTCTTTCAGAACTTCAGCAGGTGGCCTAACTTCTCTTTCTTAGTTCTCAAGTAGCCTGCGGCATTCTCGGTAGGTTCAACCTGAATTGAGATGCGCTCGACAATACGCAAGCCCGCTTCCTCGAGCGCGCGCAGCTTGAGCGGGTTGTTTGAAATCACTTTGACCTGGCAGAGGCCCAGGTCAAAAAGAATCTCTGCGCATTGCTTGTATTCGCGTAAATCGACAGCCAGCCCCAGTTGCTCATTTGCTTCCACCGTATCGGCGCCTTCATCCTGAAGAGCGTAAGCACGGATCTTGTTTAAGATGCCAATGCCGCGACCTTCCTGCTGTTGATAGACAATCGCGCCTCGCCCTTCGCGTTCAATCATCTGCATTGTTTGATGTAACTGTGAGCCACAATCGCACTTGTTCGATCCAAAGACGTCACCAGTCAGACATTGCGAATGGATGCGCACCAGCGTCGGTACTTCCCGGCGCATTTCTCCTTTGAACAAGGCGACAAACTCTTCACTACTTGTCAGCGAACGGTAACCAGCAATCTTGAAATCGCCCCATTCAGTCGGCAATTGGGCCACTGCCACACGCTCTACCGAAAGCGGCCGTTCAGCCTCGTCGCATGCGGTAGTTAACTGTTCCTTCACTCAAAACTCCTTTTCAGATCTTGATCAGCGCTGGAGAGAATCCATTCCTAGACTTTATTGGTTCATTGATTATAGGAGTAACCTGCAGGGGCCACAAGAAGGCCTTCATGCCAGCGCTAAGCTAAGCGAAGAATGTTGGTAGTGGTATTTGATTGCCCCATTATCACCTGCGGGATAAAATGCAGCGGCCGTTTGCGTTATCCCAGTGAAGAGTGACCTCGTGTTGCTTTATTAGCGCCTACACTTAATGCCCAGTAACGATATTAATGAAGATCACGCCGGCCAAACCGAGACCCGTCGGCCGGCAGCGAGTGCAAAAGCTGTTCAAAACGAGCGTCGCCCCGCTCTCGTTTCTCTGCGTGGCGAGTTAATGGCGGTTCCTATTCCGCTGGATCGCAGCCAGGTGAGTATTGGACGCGCGTTGGAGGCTGACGTACGCATTAACGATCTCCGCGCGTCTCGGCTGCACGCGCGTATTAATAGCGATACAGATGCGCAGACCGGTGAAACCGTATACTCGATAACAGATCTGGGCTCGACAAATGGAACGCTGCTCAATGGCGAGTTGATTACCGAAGCGCCGCTTAACGACGGCGATAAAATCGTCATCGGCGATCATCTTTTCAGGTTTGACATGCTGGATGAAATCGATCGTGAGTTTCAGCAGCAGATCCATCGCCTGCTCGCGCACGACGAGCTGACCGGCCTGCTCACCAGCAAATCCTTCTTTTCCGAACTGCGCCGTGAAGCGGCGCGCGCGCAATCCGAATCACGCCCGTTCTGTGTCTTAATGATGGACCTGGATCACTTTAAAGAAGTTAATGACACCTATGGTCATCTGGTCGGCAGTAAGACGCTCGAAGAAATGGGCCACATCATAAAGCAGGCATTGCGCGCCGGTGATGTCGCAGCCCGCTTTGGCGGCGAAGAGTTTGCAGCCTTCCTGCTTGATGCGAACTATGCGCAGGGTCTGGTGGCGGCGGAACGCGTGCGTAGTGCGGTAGCCAAATACGCGTTTCCCGCAACGCGACACGACTCGCCTGCTACCACCGCAACCCACAGCATCACGATTAGCATCGGCGTCTCGGCATTTCCCGATGACGCCACGGATCCCATTCAACTGGTGGAACTTGCTGATTCGGCTCTTTATCGCGCAAAACGCGACGGCCGAAATCGCATTTGTGCTTATCGTCCTTCCCTGGCGATGACTGAGGGCCCACTACCCGCTCGACGCCAGTCCTGACACACTTAGCGGTCATGTTTTATGAAACACCGGACGCCCGCGGGCGTGTAATTGTGCGGTCGCGGCTCTTTCTTGCTCAGTTGCACGGTCTCAAGTGAGGCGTGTATCCTTCAGCAGCAAAGTCCGCATCACACTCCTCAGAAGGACTGGAAAGGCTTTTCGTGCCTACGAAACTAAACCTTGCAAGCAGGCCGTTCAATAATCGCGCGCTGCCCTGGATAATAACGGCAGCGGTGATTTTTGTGTCATTGGTTAGCCTTGTTTTCATTGTGCGTGCGACCCGGGTGGCAACTGCCCAAGCGAACGCAGTCCAGAACGATATTAACAATCTCGGCCGTCAGGAACAGGCCCTGCGGCAGCAGGCGGAGACGATAAAGAACTCCTTAACTTCTCAGCAACTGCAAACACTCGATGCTGCCCATTCGCTGGTCGATCGAAAGCATTTTTCATGGTCGCGTCTGTTTGCAGATTTAGAATCGGCGTTGCCAGGGGCAGTTCGCGTCAAGAGTATTGCCGTGCGCCGCGTGGTTACTCGGGGAGACGAAACATTAGCAGAGTTGGATATGACGGTGGTGGCAAAAACACCGGCGATTGTGACCGAGATGATTGCCGAGATGGACCGCGCCGGAGTGTTTCATTCGGAATTGCGCGCCCAGAACCTGCAACGCGGTCGTGGCGAAAGCGGCGCCGAATATGAGTTGTCAGTGATATATAGGCCACGGGCCGGAGCGGCTACTGAACCAAGCGCGCTTGCTTCCAACGCAGACACAGTGAACGGAGGCGCCAAATGAGCCAACAAGCGCCGCCGGTTCAGAAGCGCGAGTTTCGTGCGCGCTTTAACAGCTTGCGTATCTTGCGCCAGTCTCCCGTCTTTGGCGTGGCTGAGATTATCGGCCTGGCTGGTAGTTTGCTGATCCTGGTGCTGGTGGTTGTTGCCTATCTCTATTTTCTCGTCCCCGCTCGCTCTCGTCGTGCAACGCTTGAACTGGAACGCGCGCGTCTGCAAAGCCAGTTAAGAAATTCGCAGGACGTGCTGATACGAGGTCGAAGTACGGATGCAACTGTTCACACCATCACGCAAAGCCTCGACGCATTTGAGACTACCGGACTGGTTGAGGCGAATCGCGGACGCATGGGTTTGTACGATAGCCTCAATACTCTTATTCGCAAGAACGATTTGCGTAATACGTCGGGGCCGGCATACACGCCGCTTGAGCCGATAGGATCAAAGGCGACGCCCGGTTCAAGGGCAGCGAACACGAAGTGGCAGAGTATTTATCCCGGCATCTCAATTAGCGTTACCGTCGAGGGACCTTATCAGAATCTGCGCCATTTTGTGCGTGATATAGAGACAAGTAAACAGTTCGTTATCATCAATACGGTTGAGCTTGAACGTGCTACTGAATCAAATAGCGCAACCACGTCGGATACCGGAGCCGCCGGATCTCATTCCGCTTTGGTAAGTTTGCGCTTAGAGATGACTACGTACTTTCAACGAGGTGGCACTGAAAATATTTCCGGCAACTGAATGGTTCGTTGGTGACAAGATGCAAATTGGTGACATTCAAAATCCAGCTGAACGCAAGAAATTGATTTGGGCCGGTGTACTCGGATTAGTTGCGGTGGTGTTGCTTTGGTGGACCTTCTTCGGGTTTGGCAGTAGCACTAACAAAGTGACGCAACGACCTCCGGTCAACATTTCTTCGCCTGGCGACAATAGAGCGGTTTCTGCAAAACCTCAGCCCTCGCCTTTAACAGAGGTGAAGGAGGACCTTCTCGAACGTCTCAGGCCGGTTAACTTTGAAACCTCGACGCCGGGTGGGGCGGAAGCAAAGCGCAATATATTTGCCTATTACGAACCACCGCCCAAACCACTAGTGGTTTCATCGGTCCCAACACCTACGCCAACACCGCCGCCTCCGGTATTACTCGCAAGTCTGTCTCCGGCAAATGTCTACGCCCGCACTGGTGAATTTACGCTGGCCCTTGCGGGCGATAAGTTTACTTCTCAGTTACATGTCGTGATCGACAACGCAGAACTGCCGACGCGCTATCTCAGTCCGCAGCAATTATCGGCGTCAGTGCCCGCTAGCTTAATCGCCAATGCCGGCAGCCGTCAGGTGCTAGCGCGCTCCGCCGACGGTAAGCTGTATTCAAACGTCATGACGCTGGCGGTAAATGCACCGCCGACACCAAATTACACCTACGTCGGAATTATCGGCACACGGCGGTATATCGACACAGCCATCCTTCAGGACCAAGGATCGAAGGAGATGTTGAATGTCCAGCGGGGCGATCTTCTCGGCGGAAGATTTCGAGTCACCAGCATCTCGGAAAAAGAATTGGTGCTGGTCGATGCCAATCTGAAGATCAAACATACTTTGCCGTTCTCAGTTTCGGGCGAAAAAGGGAATCCATTGCAGCGGCCTACGCCTCGAGTTGAAAGTGACGATGATCAACCATAGCGTTGGACCATACCACAATATATGGACAGAGCGATTGAGTGCTCCTGGTGTGAGATCCCACGTGTGTCAAGGCCGCCGCCGTCACGACGAGGCTGGTTACACCCTGGTTGCCCTACTTGCGTTGATGACGATCCTGGCACTCCTCGCAGCCGCCGCAGCCCCCAGTCTGCAACAACAAGCACGTCGTGAAAGAGAAAAGGAAGCAATCTTCCGCGGTGAAGAAGTGGCAGAAGCAATTCGCCTTTATTACTCTTTCCAGGTGACGAAAGGTAGGTCGGCAGATGCCGGGTTGCCGTCTTCGATCGATGATTTGCTTGAAGGAGTTTCAGTTGGCACCAGGAAGGTTCAGCTTCTGCGCGGCTCGGCCGCGCGCGACCCTTTGTCAGAGTCTGGCGAGTGGCATCTGGTGAGGCCTCGTTCGAACGAGTTAGCAGACTTCCAACGCTCTGTAATGCTGTTTGCGCAAAACATGAGGCCTCCCACCAACGACCCACAACTTAAATCAGTAGAACTAGTTATGGCTCCGCCTGTGTTGCCAATAGGGGGCGACACGCCCTCTGGTGCTCCCTCCAGTAGTGCAGATGATATTCAGGGACCATTCATCGGCGTGAGTAGTAAAAACAAAACTAACTCAGTGCTTTACTACTATGGTATCGATCATCCCGATGGATGGATCTTCACTCCTCTATTCCGATAACAGCAGCGACTGCAACCCTGAGATTACATTTTCAAACCAGCTCCAACACTCTTGCGTCAACATCGAAGTTGCGCGATCTCAAACACGAGTTCTGAGGTAAGTTCGTTTTAGTTCTGCCTCGACTCGACGACAACCAATCTGATCTCACAGCGTCGTTCACCTTCGCAACCGCGCGCAGGCGGAAAATTATTTTTCACCAAAAGCTGTAATAAGTTGTTGACATCGTGGGCATTTGCGTTTATATAGCAAGATGTTGTGCGCCGTTTACTCTAGCCCACAAGACAGAAGTAAGCACAGTATCTTGTGGTTAAGACTGAAACCCAAAAACTTTTGAAACGAAGGAGCAAACAGAATGGCAACTAAAAAAGGTGGAAAGAAGTCAGCGAAAAAAGGTGGCAAGAAGGGCGGCAAGAAGGGCGGCAAGAAGGCAGCCAAGAAGAGATAGTTCGGACCTCGAAGGTAGAACTGCAACCCTTAACTGGCGCACACAAACTTCAACAGGCCAGCAGGGCCTTTCAAAAGGAACGACGAGCACTTCAAGCGAATCTCGTCGTTCCTTTTGTATTTCATCTCATGAGATCCTCGCACGAAACATCCTCCGCTAACTATTACATCTGCCGCCCATGATTCGCGTCGCACTTGTTGAACCCGAGATTCCACCGAACACAGGGAACATCGCGCGGCTCTGTGCTGCGACCAACGTTCCGCTTCATATCGTCGGGGCAACTGGCTTTCGCCTGGATGATCGGGCTGTACGCCGGGCAGGTCTCGACTACTGGCCGCACGTGAGCCTCAGCCGGCACCGAACTCTTTCCGACCTGCATCAGTCCCTTCCCACAGCTCGCTTTCTTTATCTCACTACCAAAGCAACCAGGAGTTACGCGGATTGGTGTTTCCTGCCGGATGACTGCCTGGTTTTTGGACGCGAGACGCGTGGCTTGCCAGAATCGCTACTCGCCTCAAACTGGGATCGCTGCCTTACCATTCCGATGCCAAACCCGAACGTGCGTAGTTTGAACCTGGCAACTGCAGTCGGGATCGTTCTCTACGAGGCTTTACGTCAGACGGGTGGACTGTTGTCACGTTAGATCCTTAGAACTCGGGCGCCGCGCCCTCTTCGATCTTATTGGCTATTGATTTGGTTTCCCGCAACGGGAGTTATTGGTCGCCAGGTGGTAACATTCATGGTTTCGCCCTAAGGGCAAATTTGGCACTGGTGTATTTAGTTGCGGGTAGCTTGATGAGTAACGAAAGAAAAGACATTCGAAATATCGCGATCATCGCTCACGTCGATCACGGCAAGACCACGCTGGTTGATGCCATGTTGCGGCAGTCGGGAACGTTTCGTGAGAACGAGCAGGTGCGCGACCGGGTAATGGATTCGATGGATCTCGAGCGCGAGCGTGGCATCACGATCATGGCAAAAAACACTGCCGTACACTATCGCGATGTAAAGATTAATATCGTGGACACGCCAGGCCACGCAGATTTCGGCGGCGAGGTTGAGCGCGTCTTAAAAATGGTGGACGGGGTGATGTTACTGGTTGATGCTGCCGAGGGCTGTTTACCGCAAACTCGCTTTGTGCTGCGCAAGGCTCTCGAGGCGCGCCTTCCGGCCATCGCGGTCGTGAACAAGATCGATCGGCAGGATGCGCGTCCCGAAGAGGTTGTCAATGAAATCTATGAGTTATTCCTGGATCTGGATGCCACTGACGCGCAAATCGAGTTTCCAATCCTGTATTCGATCTCGCGCGAGGGTGTGGCAAAGAAGAACCTTGCCGATGAAAGCCAGGACCTGCAACCACTCTTTGAGCAAATCGTAAAGACGATTCCCGCCCCGCGCCAAATAAGAAACGACTCTTTGCAGTTGCTGGTTGCAAACCTTGACTACAGTGAGTACGTGGGACGTCTCGCGATTGGACGAATTTTTTCGGGTGTGATTGCGATCGGCGATCAGGTGGCTGTTGCCAAGCGTGACGGTTCGTTGCGGAAGGTACGCGTTACTCAGTTATATGCTTTCGAAGGACTGAAGCGCGAGTCTATTGAACGAGCCGAGTTTGGCGAGATAGTGGCCCTCGCCGGGATCGAAGATATTGAAATAGGCGACACGATCACCGCCGCCGACAATCCCCAGGCGCTCCCCGCCATCGCGGTCGACGAGCCGACCATCTCAATGATTTTTAGTGTGAACAACTCTCCTTTTGCCGGCAAGGACGGTCGCTTCGTGACTTCTCGCCAAGTGAAAGAACGACTCGATCGCGAGACTCTGGGAAACGTAGCTATTCGTGTTGAAGAAACAGCCGCGCCCGAGCAGTTTAAGGTGTCAGGCCGCGGCGAACTGCAGTTGTCAATCCTCATCGAAATGATGCGTCGGGAAGGTTATGAACTTCAGGTTTCAAAGCCTGAGGCGATTACACGCCAAAGCAACGGTGTCACGCTTGAACCCATCGAGTTGGTTGTAATCGACTGTCCCGAAGAATTCATTGGAGTCGTTACCGAAGCCGTCGGCCGGCGCAAGGGCCAAATGACGAAGATGGTGAATCACGGTACCGGGCGCGTGCGACTCGAATTTGAAACACCTTCGCGCGGGCTGATCGGCTTTCGTAATGAATTCCTGACTGAAACCAAAGGCACGGGTCTTCTCAATACTCTCTTCTTAAGGTGGGGTGACTGGCAGGGAGCTCTACGCGGCCGGGCCACGGGTTCCCTGGTTGCCGATCGCACTGGTGAGACAACCACGTATGCGCTTTTCAATCTTCAGGAACGCGGCACTCTTTTTGTGCGGCCGGGTACAAAAGTTTACGAGGGAATGATAATTGGCGAGAATGCGCGCGCGGTGGATCTCGACGTAAATGCAATTAAGGAAAAGAAGCTGACGAATATGCGGGCCGCATCCGCGGATGAAGCAATGCGTTTGGTGCCACCCAAAGAACTCTCGCTGGAACAGGCCATCGAGTTCATTGGGGAAGATGAACTCGTGGAGGTGACGCCAAAGAACATTCGCCTGCGCAAACGCGTACTGCGTTTCAACGAGCGACCAAAGCGCAAAGAGACTTAGACGAGTTGACGCGACCGTGACTTCAGTTTTCCTTGATTCTTTCGGTACCGCCCGAACCTACCCAATTACAGACAGGTTGTTGTCTGGACGTTCCCACGCCGACCAGGTAGCGCAATTGGCGAAGCGCGGAATGTCCGTTATCCAGTTACGCGAGAAGAATCTCTCCCCGCGCGAGTTTTATCAGGACGCCGAGCAAGCAATGATGGTCGCGCGCCATTACGGCGTAAAGATCATAATCAATGATCGGGTAGACATCGCACTTGCTCTAAGAGCGGATGGTGTACACCTCGGTCAGGACGATCTTACAGTTGAGGCAGCGCGCAGAATACTAGGAAACGATGTAATCATCGGCCTTTCCACCCACAACGTTGCGCAAGCACAACATGCCGCACAGATGCCAATTGATTATCTGGCGATTGGTCCAATCTTTCAGACCACTACCAAAGAAAGCTCAAATCCTCCTGTCATGCTTCAGGGGCTCACCGCAGTTCGGAGTGCCACTCCCGGAATGCCGTTGGTTGCTATTGGCGGCATTAGCTCGGCCAATCGCGCCGAAGTAATCGCTGCCGGCGCAGATGCGGTCGCGGTGATCCATGACCTCTGGGTTGCCCAACATCCACCAGCCCTTTAAAAAAAGGCCGAAATAGCGGTAACAACAAATTTTGCTTGCGTTTGACTGTGTTGTGCGTAAGAATTGCTAAGCCAACCGGGCGCTGTTATTTGGCCGCCCTCCTGCCCGTCACGTTTTCATCACGCTTTTCCGGGGTCACAATTAAATGAGTTTCTTCGATCTGCCGCCCATCATCGAGCGCATGCTGCTCGTTTCAGACAAGATCAGCGATCTGAATTTTTCCGTTGGTCAACTTCCTCAAGTGGAGGTTAACGGTAAGCTCACTCCCGTTCAGCCCCTGGGGATGCAGAAACTGACGCCTTACCAGACTGAGATCATCGCGATGTCGCTGATGCATGGCAACCCGGACGCTGCCGAACGACTGGCGCGCACGGGCACCGCCGATCTGAGTTACTCGCTTCCTTCACGCGCGCGCTTTCGCGTCAATATCTTTCAACAACGCGGTGTCTATTCAATCGTGATGCGCGTAATTCCCACGGACATTCCGACGATCAAGTCATTGGGTCTTCCCGACCAACTGGCCGAGATTGCCGAATTAAGAAATGGTTTGGTATTGATGACCGGGCCAACCGGTTCCGGAAAGAGTTCCACCCAGGCTGCGATCATCGACCTCATCAACGAAAAGAAGCACTACCATGTGGTGACGATCGAGGACCCAATCGAGTATCTCCATTCGCACAAGAGTTCAACTATTAATCAGCGGGAAGTTGGACACGACACGCGCGATTTTCCTTCGGCGCTACGCGCAACGCTGCGGCAGGCGCCCAAAGTAATTCTCATCGGTGAAATGCGCGACTTTGAGACAACCGAGATTGCGTTGGAAGCTGCGGAAACGGGTCACCTGGTGCTCTCCACGCTGCACACTATTGATGCTTCGAAAACAGTTGATCGCATCATCGGTCTTTATCCCAAGAATGAAGAAGCGGTAATTCGAACACGTTTGGCCCAAACATTCCGCTACATAATTTCTCAGCGTCTCATTCCTCGCGCCGATCGGCGCGGTCGCATTGCGGCGGTTGAGATACTGCGCTCGAGTCCACGCACGCGCGAATACATTGAAACCGGCGAGGCTGACGGCAAGTCTTTGCTCGATGCAATGCGCGACGGGAAACTCGACGGCATGCAGGATTTTGACACCGTCATCAAATACATGATCGAAACTGGCCGTGTCAGCCTGGAAGATGGATTGGCCTTCGCTACGAATCAGAACAATCTGCTGCTCTCACTCAAAGGCGTTACGGCCGCTGAGGAATTCATGCAACGCGGCGGTGGAGCAATGCCCGTGAATGCCATCTCTGAGAGTGGATCTATGCTCAACATGATCGAATAGAACAGCTCCGCACTGAAACTCAAGTACACAACTTTTACTTTATGATTATCGTTTGCCAGAAATGCTCTTCCCGATTGCAGGTTGACGAAACGAAAGTGCCGACCGGCGCCTTCAGCATTCGTTGTCCGAAATGTAACAGCAGCGTTGAATTTGCGGCGCCGAGTCCGGCTCTTGAGCACAGTGCCATCGCCATTGGAGATTCTCCAGCAACCGGAAATCCCCGTTTTGAGCAGCCAAACCCGGCGCCCCTTTTTGAAATTGACGGCAGCGGCAAGGAAGTAAAACCAAACGCCTCCGCCGCCGACATGCTGGCAGAGTTGCTTTCCAAGCTGGCTGGCCAATCGCTTCCAGATGGTCATGATCCAGAAGGTGTCCGGCCATCGTGGAACCCGCGCAAAGCACTTGTTTGCGCGCCCGAAGAGAACCGCGAAACGGCAGCGCGCGCGCTTGCCGAAAATGGTTACAAGGTCTTCGTGGCCCATGATACGCGTCAGGCAATCGAAAGGATGCGGGAAAACCAATTGGACGTTGTAATCCTGGATTCGCGATTCGATCCCGTCGAGCAGGGAACTGTTTTTGTGACGCGTGAGATCAGCATCCTCAGACCGGCCCAACGCCGCCGAGTCTTCTTTGTCTTACTTTCGCCGTCACTGCGCACCATGGACCCGCACGCGGCCTTCCTGAACAACGTCAACGCAATAATCAATCTCAATGAGGCAGATGAATTGCCGCGCCTGATCGAACACCGGCTGCGTGAATACAACGATCTCTACAAGGACTTCAATCACGTCAACGGTGTTACGGCGTTGTAGCTGATTTGAACAAGACCTGCTCGATTAAAGGCCACTTGTGTGGCCTTTTGAATTTGCAGAAGTGCGGCAATCCTATTTTGGCGCCACCACTCAAGTTTTCCTCAAGGGGCAGGGTTTAATGATAGACCATGCGGGAAATTGGGCCATTGCGGCTTGCGATGAGCATGCCGCCATGCAAGAATTCGCCTGCCCAAACACATAATTTTCTTTCTTGAAGGAGCGTGCTTATGCGCTGTATACCTGTGCTCTCTTTTTGTCTCTTGTTAGTTGCGATGGGCGCATGCAAGAACTCGAACACAACGCAATCGCCCGGCAATAATTCCCCCGGCACTTCCCAACCCAGCACCGCATCGTCAAGCCCGATCCAACCAGGTTCGCCGTCCGCAGCCAAGGTCGAGACGGCGGTAAAGCCAAAAGTCGACGCCTGCGCCTTGCTTAACAGCAAAGAGATCGAAGCAGTGCAGGGAGAAGCGTTGAAGGAAACGAAGTTGAGCGGGCAAGCTGGTGGCGGTCTGCAAATTTCGCAGTGTTTCTTTACGCTGCCGACTTTTTCGAATTCGATTAGCCTGCTGATAGCGCAAAAAGGCGATGGCGCCGATGCGAAAGACCCGAAGGATTTTTGGCGCGAGACATTCCAGAAAGGCGTGACCGAAGAAAAAGATCGCGATCGTGAACGGGAACGCAACAAGAAGGATGGCGACAAAGATAAAAAGGCGGGCGGACGAGGTGAAGAGGAGGAGGGATCAACTCCGCCGCAAAAGGTATCAGGCGTTGGCGACGACGCTTACTGGTTGGGCAGCCGAGTCGGTGGCGCAATCTACGTTCTAAAAGGAAATGCATATATTCGCATCAGTGTTGGCGGCTCTGGAGATCAGGCCAGCAAAATAAAAAAATCCAAAACTCTGGCGCAGAAAGCGATCGCGCGGCTCTAGTTAGTGCCCCAACAATTGCGTTCTCGCCGTGGCGATGTTGCGCACCTGCGTCGTTATTTTGTTTTCCATCCCGCAGATTTGTTAAGCTTGCCGCGCTAATCCAGCTTTGCTCAAAGCTTGTACGAACTACCGAAACCATGACAGCGCATCGTTGAACGGTTTATGGAGATCAAGCTTCTGCTCACACTCGATCTTCGCGAACAGGCAGCTTTGCAAGCTGCCCTGGTTACGCATGGTGCTCCTGATTCTCTGGTTACGCTTGCCTTGACCGGCGCCTGCCGCATCGTGTCGCTCGAAGAAGCCCGGCAACTTCGCAAGTGGCTGGCCGAAGCGCGCACGGCCGGTGAAACCGACTTTGCTTCGCTGCACGTTATCGAACGCGCGCTGGTGGAATTTGGCGCTTAGTTGTAGCTCTTCGTTCCGCGTCGCAAAATTTTCTGATGCGTGAAATACAATTAGGCTACGGGCGCGGCACGCAGACTTTCAACTTCGACGACGCGCGCTTCCAGGTTTTGGAAACGAATCCTGCCGATGAAAAACCACTAAGCGATGTAGAGATTGGCGCGGCCTTCAGCAACACCATCGAGTCGCCGCCCATCGACGATCTCTTTTCCGCCGGCGATGCTATCCTCATCGTCGTCTCAGACGCGACGCGCGCCACCGGCAGCGCGCAAATAATCAATCTCCTGGTGCGGCGGTTAATTCAAAGCGGCGTTGCACCGCCGGATATCGTCGTTATTTTTGCCACCGGCATACACCGCCGCGTAACTGATGCCGAAAGAGTTGAGTTATTAACTCCATTCATCGCCCAGCGCGTGCGCACGCTCCATCACGATGCCTATGATTCTGAAGCACTCGTTTCGCTGGGCGTTACCGATCGCGGCACGCCGGTCGAAGTTAACCGCGCGCTAAAAGATTTCTCTCATGTCGTGATCACCGGCGCGATTGGTTTTCATTACTTCGCAGGTTTCACGGGCGGCCGCAAGTCGATCTGTCCGGGGCTCGCGTCAGCGCGAACTATTGAAGCCACGCACATGCTGGCGCTTGATTTTGAAAGTGGCGAGCGCCGCGCGGGTGTGGGCACCGGCGCGTTAGATGGCAACGCAATTAACGAAGAATGCGAACGCGTTGCCGCGCTGATCGAGCCACGCTTTAGCGTGAACGCTGTCGTCGATCAACGCGGCCGCGTGGTATGCGTTTATGCCGGCCACTGGCGCGCAGCGCACCGCGTAGGATGCGAAGAATATCTGACGACGCATTCAGTAGGCATCGCTGAGCGGCGCGATTTGGTAATTGTTAGTTGTGGCGGGTCGCCGTGGGACATCAACCTGATACAGGCCCACAAAGCGCTCGAGATGGCGGCGCAGGCCAGCACTGAAGGCGGCAAGATTGTATTGCTGGCGGAGTGCGGCGATGGTCTCGGTCGCGCAGATTTTCTGAAATGGTTTGCAGAAAAAGATTCGCGCGCACTCGCCGCGCGTCTGCGCGAGAGCTATGAAGTAAACGGTCAAACAGCCTGGTCGTTGCTGACCAAGGCTGAGCGCCACCCGATCTTTCTAATTTCGGAGTTGCCGGATGAACAAGTGCGACAGATGCGCATGATCCCGGCACACTCGCTCGACGACGTAATGAATCAAATTGACAACGCTGCCGAAGGTTTCATTCTCCCGCGTGGCGCCGCGCTCTTGCCTCGAATGCGATAAACGATAAGTTTTTTTGAGTTGGCTACCAGATTGGCTATCTCTAGCTCATTGCTTAGTGGTCTCCAAGCGCATTGCTGAACAATGGAAACCTTGACAGCAACGCACGTAAGAAATACGATGCCGCTCGTCAACACCCTGTCCCGAAGATGAGGAAGGAATTCCTCATCATTCTCACACAGGAAGCCGCTCAAGTAATCCTGTGAAACAATGCCGGGCCCGTTTGCAATCCGCACTCGGCTTAAGAAGTTGACCGGAGTAACCTCATGTTGTGCCGACCTCCCTTGGCCGTTGCCATCGCCGTCCATTCCCACTTTGCCTTCGGCATTAGTAGAACCAGGCGCTGGGTCAGTCATTACGCCCCGGACAAAAAGTCCTAACGTTGCAGGCCTGTTGCAGTTTCTTTTAGCCTGGAATCATAGTTATCCCACACTCTACCAATCGGGCCGCACAACTTTTCAACCATTCGATCTAACCGAACCCTTGTCTAATTCTTCGATTGCCTCGTCGCTGCGGAACGCCAGCGTTTCGAGCAACGTAGCCTTTGATTTTTTATTGTTGCCAATGCCGCAAAACGGAAGTTCAAAGATAGCATTTACCAGCAATCGCGATGGTAGCAGGCAGATTTATTCAATGAATACGGATGGCAGTGGGCTAGTGCGTTTAACTAACAACTCGTACAACGACGATCACCCAAGATGGTCGCCGAACGGCACAAAAATCCTTTTCCACAGCGACCGGGATTCGACACCACCCGATCCACAGAATCCGTTGCCTGCTAAGCAGGATATTTATGTGATGAATGCGGACGGGTCTGGACAAACTCGACTAACAACCAACGCTGCCGACGACTGCAATGCCGAGTGGTCACCTGACGGCAGCAAAATCGTTTTTCAGAGCTTACGCAATGGCTCTTACTATCAAGTTTATTCGATGAACGCTGATGGCAGCGGACAAATGAATCTAAGCAATAGCGTTGCGGCTGATACACAACCTTCGTGGTCGCCAAACGGTGCGAAGGTCGCTTTCGCCAGCGAGCGCGATCATGCGGGAGTTCCGGCCATCTATGTAATGAACGCAAATGGTTCGAACCAAACCAGGCTTACATTTACCAGCGACCCATTTAGAGATGAGCAACCTACTTGGTCGCGAGACGCCCTTAAGATCGCATTCGTGAGCACGCGCAATAGTGTTGTGGAGTCGTGGCAGGAAACTGACGATGACGGAAATGTGCTGACGAAATTTCGTGTAGACACTAACAAGGAAGTCTATTTGATGAATGCCGACGGCAGTAATCAAGTAAGACTGACAAACACGTTGGAGCATGATGACTCGCCGGCGTGGTCGCCGGACGGAACAAAGATTGTGTTTCACAGCTACCGGGAAAGAGACGCATTCGATCCGACAGCGCAGCTCTGGTCGATGAATCCGGATGGCACGAATCAAGTCTTGATAACCAGCAATGAGTTTGGCGACTTTAGCCCAAGTTGGGGTAATACCGCCGGAAATCAAGCTCCAATTGCCAACTCGGGAGGGCCCTACACCGGGTTCGTAGCACAGAACGTGCCGTTTAGCGGCGCCGGCTCCTTCGATCCTGATGGCACCATCGTCAGTTATGCCTGGACCTTCGGAGACGGTGGTAGCGGATTAGGCGTTACGCCCACACATGCGTATGCCTCAACCGGAACCTATACGGTCAGTCTCACGGTAACTGACAATCTAGGAGCACAGGCCAGTGCGACAACTACGGCTAATATTACGACTGCGGGCAGCGAACAGTACCTTGCAAACTTCAACCTTGCGGCTCTAGCGCGCCAGCCTTATACGAATGAATCCTCTTACTGGAACGACATCCTGCGCGCCGCGTATCCAAACGGTCAGACGTCGATGGTGCTGGCAGTGCGCGAGTTAGGCAAGACTCTTTTTGAATCAAGCGATTATGCTGCGCGCAATCGCGATAACCATTGGTACGTTTACGATCTCTATAAGACTTACCTGATGCGCGAGCCGGATGCGCCGGGCTGGGCTTACTGGGAGAGCGTCGTTCCTACAAACGGCCGTGAAAATGTACGCCGCGCTTTCGACGAATGCAGCGAATTTTCCGGAGTCGTGTCTACGTTAACGCCTAGCGGTTCGCCCTCAAGCAGCGTTTCATCACTTGCATCCGCCCGCGTTGATCCATTTAACCAACCTGGCAATGGATTGGCTTCGCGAGATGCTGAATGGAGTGTTTCACTGTTGAGCTTGCCCGGAAGAGCAGGACTGGACTTGGGTTTGAGTCTGTCTTACTCGTCGATGGTCTGGACGCATTCAGGACCATACATCTACTTTGACGAAGACAATGGCTGGCCCAGTCCCGGCTTCCGCTTAGGTTTTCCCACAGTTCAGCAGAAGTCCTTCGATGCCCAGGCGGGCCGCAACGTCTATCTACTGATTTCGGGAGGAAGTCGCGTCTCGCTACGACAGGTTGGCACGTCGAATGTTTACGAGGCAGCGGACTCGTCGTACCTACAGCTCATTGATAACGGCGGCAGTTTATTATTGCGAACTACCGACGGCACACAATATATGTTTGGAATACAGGTTAGTGCTGAATGGCGATGCACAAAGATTGAAGATCGAAACGGCAACTACATCTCGGCTTCTTACGACGCGTCCACGGGGCACATTCTGACCATCACGGATACGCTTGAGCGGGTTCTCAATTTCAATTACGACGGCAACAATAATCTAACAACAATTACTCAACTCTGGGGAACCATTCAGCATACCTGGGTCGAGTTCCACTACGTGACAGTTCCCATGTCGTTCAACTTCTCCGGTTTGACCGCATTCGGCGCGACCAACAACGTCAACCAACCCGTACTTTCTTATATCGTGTTTCCGCAAATCGCTTCTTACCACTTCGATTACAACTCTTATGGTCAGGTTTATCGGATTCGGCACAATGCACCTGACGATCATGAACTCGAACACACCTTTTACAATCTGGATAGTCCGGACACGCAAACAGATTGTCCGCGGTTTACCGAGCGGCACGACTTCGCACAGGATTG
>Ga0137415_10001796_pt1 | contig 21337 bp, 16 predicted proteins | sample CZODoug3_1_1_16f_FD_183082 | JGI IMG/M metagenome (GOLD analysis project Ga0137415, IMG submission 183082) | Vadose zone soil fungal communities from Angelo Coast Range Reserve, California, USA - CZODoug3_1_1_16fungal (Hybrid Assembly) | ecosystem: Environmental > Terrestrial > Soil > Vadose...
GGCCCGGAGCCAGCTCCGGTAAAGTTGTTCAGAACTTTGTCGGTTCCGTCGGGGTTTTTCTGTCCGGCGGGAAAGTGGGACAGGATGGCCGTGGCTGCCGGGGAAAGCATGCCGATCGGGATGTGGTTGTTCGGGAAGGCAGTTCGGCCAGTTCCGTCGAGACTTGGGCTGCTGGTCGGGTCATAAGCCTGCCCTCCGCCGGGCGCCACACCCAAATACTGGCTCAGATCGCAGAAACCACTGGTGTTCGTGGCCGGGTTGCACGTCGAGAGAACAGTCGCCGTCGGCACCGTGAACAGACCACTGACGCCGTTGCTCTGGCGCGTGCCCTGGAAGTCGCCGAAAAAAAACAGCTTGTCCTTGATGATCGGACCGCCAACGGTACCGCCAAACTGCTGCCATCTTGAACTCGGAATGAAGCGGCCGGTCAGCGGATCCTTCGTGCTTTGCGCAAAGGGGTCGCGGGCTTCGGTCGCGTCCGTGCGGCGATAGTAGAATGCGCTTCCGTGTATGTCGTTGCTCCCCGATTTGGTTTGTGCGGTCACGACACTTGCTACTGCCTTGCCGAATTCCGCGTCATAGTTCTGCAAGGAGACCTTGGCTTCGGTAACGGCGTCCAGATTAGGGTTCACCACGATAATCCCGAGAATCGGGTCCTGGTTGTCAGTTCCATCCAATTCGAAGCCGGTACCGCTGAAGTGCTGCCCCTGAGTGAAGATCTGCTGGCCGCCCTGCGGATTTTCCGTGGCGGCATGGCTCCAGCCAACAATTTTCTGGGAACCAGGAGCCAATAACTGCAACTGGGTGAAGTTGCGATTGAGAATCGGCACATCCTCGACGTACCTCTGGTTGAATGTTACCGCCACGTCCGCACGGTCCGTCTTCAACTGGGGCGCCTCTGCAGTCACCTCCACCGTCTCACTGTTGCCTCCGACCACGAATTGCAGATCTACGCGCGACCCGGCGTCAGCAGAAACGATGACGTCCTTGCTCTCGCTAACCTTGAAGCCCGGTGCTTCCACACGAACCGAGTAAGTGTCGGGGACGAGGTGCGTGACTGAGTAGTTTCCGTCCTGATTGGTGGTGGTCGTCTCGATGGTTCCCTTGCGCTGGTTGGTCACTGTGACCTTGGCTCCGGCCACGGCCGCACCCTGCGGATCGGTGACCGTGCCGAGAATACTTCCGTACACCGCCTGCCCGAATGCTACAGGCGTGCAAATAGTGCTGGTCACGGCGAGGACCACTAGCGCGGTCAACACTACCAAGCTTCTATTTCTCATCGAACTCCTCCGCGTCGTCTCGATACGGCAACGTTACGTGCTGCTCTCGTGAGGAAAGCATTGTTGGAAATCTTTAGGATTGTTCTTGAAGCCACCCACCCCAGAGAGCGCCCCACGCGACCCTCTCAAACCAGCGAATCCCACTTACAGTTTTAGAAAATTGTTTTTCTTCGCGATCTCGTCCGACCGAGACCACAAACGCTCAATGTTTACGCAGCTCCCAGCACGTCTCTAAAAACTGCCTTGACGATGCGGTCTTGTGCCCACAAAACGGCACTCGTAGAAATCCACTAGCGAACTTTCGGCACTTGCAGTTCTCTCTCCTAAATCGTTTTACTCGTAGGTTATTGAATTTGCTGAGAGTCGCCTTGACGCGGTGCCGTTGGCTCGTATGAGATTCGGGAGCAACTGACGAATCAGACTATGAAAACCAGAATTCGAGTGCGCGAATGTTGTCAAAATCAATACAACCGAGTCAACCGTCATCAATCCCGGCGGATTGAACCTCGTGTTCACTCGAGATGCCTCTCTCCGATTGCGCGACCCGTTCAGTGCTCACACCACCGTGACAAGTGCGGTGAGGGCTCGCAATTTGTGCTCGTTCGATCTGCTGAATTAAAGTTTCAGAAGGTTTGATACGGTTACAGCCTGGAACACCCAAGTATTGCAGTCGGATGCACGGCTTGTTACGCTTGGTTACATGAGTGTCACAGGCATGCCCACAGCCGAGCGCGAGCCGTGCCTCGCGGTGGTGGAGTCACTGGTAAAGAGTCATGTGCTACACGGCTCCGAATCTCTGTGCAAGCTGCTTCGTTATCTGGCGGATCAGACCCTGCAAAATCCTGGAGCAGCAGTTAAGGAGTACCAGATTGCGACCGAGGTTTTCGGGAGACCTCCAGATTTCGATCCTCATCTTGATTCCGCGATCCGGGTGCAGGCAGGGCGATTGCGTGTAAAGCTGGCCGAGTACTACGCATCCGAGGGAGCGGAAGACCCGATCTTGGTGGAATTGCCAAAGGGTTCGTATTCCTTGGTATTCCATCACCGGACGCTTCTCCCTAAGCCCCAACCGGGTGAGCATGCAACCAAAGGCCGTGCGCACGCGCGCCACATTCTGCGGAACTGGTCGGTTGGTGTGCTTACTTTGTCGATCTTGCTGGCTGCAGCGGTCGCGGCGCTGGTAGCGACCTGGGAGGGCCGGACACAGGCCGCCCGTTCCGGGGGAGCAGGGTCCCAGTCGGTGCCAGTCGAGTTCCGAACCTTCTGGAAGCGATTTCTCTCGGGGCCGGGCGAACCGTGGGTCATATTCAGCAACGCAGCCTTCGTCGGCCGGCCAGAAACCGGAATGCGCTATCGGAACCCGGCGCAGGATTCGGTAGGATTGATCCTCGACCACTACACCGGAGTCGGAGAAGTCCTCGCGGTGCACGAACTGGATCGGGTCTTCCACTTACTGAACCGCGACCTTCGCGTAAAGCGCGGCAGTTTATTCTCGCTGGACGACGCGAAGAACAACGACTTGATTTTTGTAGGGTCGCCGGCAGAAAACTTGACCCTTCTTGATCTACCCGTGAATCGGCAATTTGTTTTCCGGCGGCTCGATTCTGGATCGCAAAAAGGGGAACTGGCTGTTTTCAACGTGCACCCGCACACAGGCGAGCCGGCATACTTCAATTCGACCCCGAGGATCGCGCCCCTGAGCGAGGATTACGCCGTCATCGCACTTGTGCCCGGGCTCAATCCCTCGGAGTCTGTCATGATCCTGGCAGGCACCACGACGATCGGGACACAGGCCGCAGTAGAGTTCGTTTGCCACAAAGATTCGGTGCGGCAGTTGTTGTCGCGGCTGCATGTGCTTTCCAGCGGTGAAGTGAAGCCATTCGAGGCGGTGCTGCGTGTGAAGGTGGCTCGCGGAGTACCGGTGGAAACCAGTCTGGTGGCCGTCCGCGAGGAGACCCCCTAGCCGGATTTGTAACCGCCTTCACTTTACCGGAGCGGGTGGCGCCAGACGAGTGTCCAGTTCCGCGGCCTTCCGAAACTCCTTTGCGGATTCATCCTGGTCTCCCTTGTGCTGCAGAGCCAATGCCAGCTGATAGTGCGCCTGGGCGTATGCTGCGCTGGAGTTGATGGCGGATCGGAATTGCGCAATCGCGCCCTCCAGATCGCCGGCATTCATCAGGCGTTTCCCCGAGCTCGTGGCCAAGGCAGCAGCCTGCAATCCGGTTTTATCCTTTTGAATCGCCTGCCCCGCGCGCGCCTCAGCCGTCGCCCCGTCATGGTCGCCGAGCGCTCGCAAGACGGCCGCCAAGGTTGTGTGGGCGCCTGCGAAGTCGGGCTGAAGACGAATGGCCTCGCGCAAGGATCGAGCGGCGTCCTGGAGTCTTCCCTGCTGTTTGAAAACCGTGCCCAAGGTGTAGTGTGCCTCGGCATAGTCGGGGCGGGCCTGGATCGCCGCGCGCAGTTCCTTCGCCGCCTCGTCAAACTGCCCTTGCTGCCAAAGCGTGACCCCAAGGGTGTAGTGGATGTCCGGCTGGGTGGGGTCCAGCGCTTCCGCTTTGCGAAATTCCCGCAACGCTTCCACCAGCTGATCCTTCAGTTTGAAAGCCAAGCCAAGGTCGTAATGCAGAGTCGCATCTTGTGGAGCGGCCTTGAGCGCGCTTTGGAATTGCGCAATGGCGTCGTCGAAATCCGTCTTTTGCAAATAGGCGGTTCCGAGGTTGGTTCGGTAGCCGGCATCGTCGGGCCGGAACCGAAGAGCTGCCTCGAACTCGGGGATCGAGGCGTTCGCTTGACCAGCCTGGATGAGTGCCAGGCCCAGATTGTTGTGGGCATCGGGGTTGTCGGGTTGCGACTCAACCACGCGGCGAAAAGCAGCGGCCGCGCCCTCCGCGTCTCCGTCCCGCTGCAAAACCAATCCGAGTTGGGTTTGCGCCTCGATCCAATCCGGCTGCAACCGAACTGCCGCCTGCAACTCGTGGATCGCCTCGGCACTCTGCCCTCGCTCTTCGAGCACTCGCCCGAGATAGTAGTGGGCCTGAGCCGACTGAGGAGAAAGCTGCGCTGCGCTCTTCAACAACTCCAGTGCTTCCTCGGGTCGCTTCTGCTGCCACAAAATCACCCCCAAATGGAGTTTTGATTGGGCAAAATTCGGCTGCAAGCCGAGGGCTTCGGAAAATTGCGCGGCGGCCTCATCAACCTGCGAACCTTGCACCAGAAGTGCTCCCAGCTCATCGCGCAAATCCGCCCTTCCCGGTTCGAGCTCCACGGCTCGATTCAATTCCGATGTCGCCGACTTCAGGTCACCGCGAAAACTAAGGATCCGTCCAAGAGTACGGTGCGCTTCCGAACTGCCGGGATCGAGTTTTGTAGCCGCTCTCGCCTCCGATTCGGCTTCCGCCCAGTCTCGGCCCTGCGCAAAAGCATTGGCTAGATTGATTCGAGCCTGTAGAAAGTCCGGCTTCAGACGCAGGGCAGTCTCGAGGTGGGTGATGGCTTCGGCGGTTTGGCCTTCCGCAGTCAGAACCCAGCCGAGAGAATTGTGAGCTTCGGGGCTGCGCGGTGCCTGCTTCACGGCCCGCTCGAAGGCCAGGCGAGCACCTTTGAGGTCACCGCTCTGCACTGCCTTCATCCCCTGGCGGTAGACAACTTCGGCGGTTGCAGGATCAGCCCGCTGATACGCGAAAGCGACCGGCATCAGAGCGCCAAGGCAAGCGTAAAGCAGAGCGTAAAGCAGAAGGAGATTGCGGAACCGCTGAGGAATCGAAGCGCTCACTATTTCCTGGTAACGGCCTACGCCGCTTTGCGACTAGTATGACACGCGATGAGCGGTATCGCACACCGAGCGGCTGGCAAGCTTGACCGTCCGTTCCCGCCCCCCTAGTATTCAGACTGAATCATGCAGCTCGGTCTTCGGTTCGTTTCTCGTGCACCAGTGCAGCATAGGCTGGCGGTCCTCCCTGCCCTCCTGTGCCTGTGTTTGAGTGCTGCCGGGCAGCAAACTGCGGCTGCGGGCAAGGCTCCTGATCCGGTGGCCTACTTCACCGACCTCGCCGAAAAGTCCGGGTTGGCGATGTTGAATGTGTTCGGAGGCATAGACACCAAGAAATTCATCATCGAAACCACCGGGACCGGGGTTGCGATTTTCGACTACGACAACGACGGCTGGCCCGATATTTTCCTGGTGAATGGCACGACGCTCGAAGGGTTCCCCAAGGGCAAGACTCCAACGAACCATTTGTATCGCAACAATCACAACGGAACTTTCACGGATGTGACCGCGAAGGCCGGACTCAGTGCGACGGGCTGGGGCCAGGGCGCGTGCGTGGGTGACTACGACAACGACGGCTGGGAAGACCTCTACGTCACCTATTACGGAAGGAACCGCCTATACCACAATCAGAGCGGAGTGTTCACCGAGGTTGGAGTGCAGTCGGGAACGTCAGGCTCCGGAAAGGCGTGGGGTTCCGGCTGCGCATTCATCGACTACGATCGCGATGGGCGACTCGATCTGATCGTCGCCAACTACGTTGACTTCGATGTATCCACTGCGCCGGCTCCGGGGGAACGAGCGTCCTGTGTGTGGAAGGGCGTCCCTGTCATGTGCGGGCCTCGGGGCTTGGGTGGTTCCAAGAACATCCTGTATCACAACCAGGGCGGCGGGACCTTCGCCGACGTCACAACCAAGGCGCATATTGACCAGACGTCCGGCCACTATTCGCTGGGCGTTGCGACCTTCGATTACGACGACGACGGTTGGCCCGACATCTACGTGGCATGCGACAGCACGGCCAGCATTCTCTATCACAATAATCATGACGGAACGTTCACGGACGTGGCGGTGAGCGCCGGAGCCGCGTACAACGAAGACGGACGCGAGCAGGCGGGCATGGGTACGACCATCGGCGACTTCAACCGCGATGGCGCGCTCGACATCTTCAAGACAAATTTTTCTGACGACACCTCAACCTTGTACCGGAACAACGGAAACGGCACGTTTGACGACGTCACATTCGCGGTCGGGCTGGGCTTACATACAAAGTACCTGGGATGGGGTGCAAACTTTCTTGACTTCGATAACGACGGCTGGCCCGATCTGCTGGTTGTGAATGGACACGTCTATCCTGAAGTCGACAAACAGCATTTGGGTAGCGACTATCAGGAACCGAGGATTCTGTACCACAACGACGGCACGGGCAAGTTCGTAGATATTTCTGATGAGGCGGGGCCGGGGATTAGCGTTCCGCATGCCGGCCGCGGTGCTGCAGTGGGCGACTTGTGGAACGACGGACGAATTTCGGCGGTGATCAGCAACATGAATGCACCCGCGAGCCTGCTGGTCAATCAGATTCGCTCTCCCAACCACTGGATTGCCGTCCGCACGGTCGGCACGAAGTCCAACCGCGATGGCATTGGCGCCCGGGTCACGGTGAAAGCGGGTACGCACAGGTGGGTGGACGAAGTCCGTAGTGGCGCCAGCTACGCATCCAATAATGATATACGGGTTCATTTTGGCCTGGGCTCCGCGGCCAAGGTGGACTGGATACAGATCCGTTGGCCCAGTGGACTGGTGGAGCGATATGACAAGCTCGCATCCGACGCGATTCACACCTTGAAGGAGGGAGAGGGCGCAGCCGTTGAGGCCATTCCCGAGAAATCCCGCGGGCAAAGCTCCTGATGCTGCGCAGTGACCTTCACCCGCGTCGCGCGTTGACTTCTACCGGCGGGTGGACTTGGCAAGATCGAACTTGGTCGAGCGAACGATTCCCTCTCCTTCCTTCACAAAGATCAACTGATTTGGCTTGATGTCCTTCAAGGTGTCGATCAGGCCACACGGCCAGCGCACTTCGAGCAGTTCAACTTTCTCGGCCTTTCCGAGTCCGAAGTGAACCCGCAAGTCGTTTTGTGAGAAGTAACCGCCACCGCTGCGGACTTCGTCGATCTGCTCGTGCGGCTTGCTCTCGCCGATGATTTTCGTCACACATTTCAAACGTGCTCCGATTCCGCTCCGGTTGGACTTGGTGCCGATCGTGCGCACCTTGATCCAGTTGTTGCCGATGTGCGAGTCGCAGCGCAACAGTTGCGGGAAGTCGTTCACGGTATTCACCACGACATCCAGGTCTCCGTCGTTGTCAAAATCGCCAAAGGCGGCTCCGCGCGAGGCGACCGGATCCGAGATGCCGGCGCCGGCCTGAAGCGAGACGTCTTCGAAACGGCCGTTCCTCAAATTCCTGTACAGCAACTTACGCTGAGCGTAGCCAGCCTCGGTTTTCAGTTGCTCGACTTCGGGATAGACATGTCCGTTACAGATCAAGATGTCGGGCCAACCGTCGTTGTCCATGTCGAAAAAACCGCATCCCCACCCGAGATACTGCGTATGCTGGCCCAGGCCAGCAGTGAAGGTGGTGTCTTCAAAGTTTGCTCCACCCTGATTCCGGTACAGGGAGGGTGTGTCTCCCGCGAAGTTCGTCTTCACAATATCGAAGTTGCCGTCCATGTCGTAGTCGGAGGCCGAGACACCCATACCGGCCTGTGGTTTTCCATCGGGGCTCAGAGCGCAGCCAGCCTCGAGCGCGATGTCGGTGAACTTGCCGTTTTTTTTGTTTTGGTAGAGTGCGCTGGCCGTGGAGTCATTGGCAACGTAGATGTCGGGCCAGCCATCGTTATCGAAATCGGCTGTGAGCACGCCCAGCCCATAGGTGCCGTTCGCCTGGGAGATGCCCGAACTGGTGGAGACGTCGGTGAAAGTGCCGTCTCCATTGTTGTGATAGAGGATGTTTTTGCCGCCCTTGAGGCCGGGCGGGCCGCACGCCACCATCACCCCCTTATAAAGACACGGACCAGATTCCGGTAGCGGGGCGGTGGCCAGATCCAGATCGATGTAGTTGGCGACGAACAGGTCGAGCTTGCCATCGCGATCGTAGTCAACGAAGGCACAACCGGTGTTCCAGCGCCTGGTGTTGCCGGCGACACCGGCTTTCTCGCTCACATCGGTGAACGTGCCGTCTCCGTTGTTGTGATAGAGAACATTCTTGCCGAAGTAGCTGACGAAAAGATCTTCGAATCCATCGTTGTCGTAGTCGCCGATGCAGACGCCTTGCCCCCATCCAGAGTGTCCTACGCCTGCCTTGGCCGTCACATCAGTAAACGTGCCATCACGATTGTTCCTGAACAAATGCGAGCTGGGCTCTTGACCCTTGGCAAACCCCTCGAGGCGCGATCCGTTCACCAGGAAAATGTCGAGCCAGCCGTCGTTGTCATAGTCGTAAAACGCGACCCCGCACCCCGTGGTCTCGAGCAGATATTTGTTCTTGTGTTCGCCGCCAAAAATGGTCTTTGCATTGAGCCCCGATTCCCGCGCCACATTCAGGAAACTGAGACCAAGATCAGCAACCGGTTTCGCCGGCGGCTCCTGAGTTCCCGGGTCGGAGGAAGCGCGCAAGCGGCGCGGCAAAGCGATGCCGAGAACGCTCTCCAGGGAGAGGACAAACGCCGACCGGCTGAATGACTGGAGAAAGCTACGCCGCGAGGAAACCAAACGGGTAATACCTTCCTGGGTTGGCCGTGCTAGAATTCGCTCCTACTCTATTGAGAAGCCTGCACAGTTGGCAAGTTTGGCTGCAAGACCGACTTGCGCTCGCGTCGCCAGTTCTCAAAACGATGTCCCGGACACCTCGCCTTCGCCTCAAGAAAATCTTACAGTTGTGGGCTCCGGCCAGCACATTTCTCGCGTTCCTGTGTGCCGCTTGTTTTGCTCAAGAGACATCGCATCCCCTCCAACTTTCTCGGGCCGCCCGTCCCTGGGAATTCCTGGCAGCGGTCGGTACCCGCGCTGGCCTGTTCGGTGATGAATCTGGACGGGTCGAAGCCTGGGTTTACCCGCTCAAGATTCTGAGGAATTTTCGGTTGCGATTCGACGTAGAAGGGCGATTGATTCCCGCGGAGAATCTCGCGCGCACGGTCGTTGCGCGTCCTGAGTCCTGTACCGTTCTGTACACCGGCGACACGTTTGCTGTCCGCGAGACGTTCTTCGTGCCCGTTCAGGAGGCCGGTGCCCTCGTTGTACTTGATATCGAAAGCGCCCAGCCGTTGAATATACGAGCCACGTTTGAACGCGATTTCCAGTTGGAGTGGCCAGCGGCGCTGGGAGGAACATACGCTAACTGGGATCCGAAGCTGCACGCGTTTTCCTTCGGCGAGGAACAGAAGAAATTCGCAGCGTTGATAGGATCGCCAACCGCCAGGAGCGAACGACTCGAGTATCAGACCAACTACTCCGCTTCGAACGAAGACTCCTTCGATCTCGGCGCAACGAGCAAAAGGAAGGAGACGAGAGTCATTGTGATCGCCGGCTCTGCGCACGGCCCGGCGGAAGCCGAGGCGACCTACCAACTCCTGTCCGCCAGCTACGCGACTCTGTTGAAGGAATCGGCAGAGTACTATCAAGCGTATCTGGAACGGACGGTGAATCTCGAACTGCCCGACAGCCGGCTGCAGCAGGCCTACGACTGGTCGCGCATCAGCATCGTGCAAGGGCTGGTGAACAGTCCATTCCTGGGCACAGGGCTGATCGCCGGGTACCGCAGTTCGGGGGCCGGCCAGCGACCGGGCTTCGCATGGTTCTTCGGCCGCGACTCACTCTGGACCTCGTTCGCCCTCAATGCGGAAGGGGACTATGCCAGCACGCGTACAGCACTCGATTTTCTCAGCAAATATCAGCGCGCAGACGGCAAGATTCCGCACGAGATCGCTCAGACCGCCAACTTGGTCGACTGGTTCGAGAACTACGTTTATTCGTACGCCTCTGCCGACGCCACCCCCCTCTACATCGTCAGCATGAACGACTATGTGATGGCGAGCGGGGATGTGAGCTTTGCTGAGCAGAAATGGGACAGCCTGTGGAAGGCGTATCAGTTTCTTCGTTCAACATACGATTCACGAGGAGTGCCGCAGAATCTGGGAGTCGGACACGGGTGGATAGAAGGCGGTCCGCTCTTGCCTGTTACCAGCGAGCTCTATCAAAGCGCTCTTTGCGCGGAAGCACTCAGGGCCCTCTCCAGGACGGCGCGGCTCATCGGTAAAGACCCTATCGGGGAACAGCTTTCCGACGAATTTTCCAAGCAGGAGCAAATGCTCAACCAGGCCTTCTGGCTGGCCGATAAGAAGCGTTTCGCATTCGCTCTGGACACCAATGGCAGGCCGGTGGACGAACCCAGTGTGCTGGCCACCGTTCCCATGTGGTTTGGTCTGCTGCGGGAGGACAAGGCGCTGCCGATGATCAGCCAACTGGCAGGCGACGATCATGAGACCGACTGGGGCATGCGGATCATTTCTTCCAACGCGGCCAGATACGGCGGCGGTGGATATCACTACGGCGCGGTGTGGCCGCTCTTCACGGGCTGGGCCTCCGTGGGCGAGTATCGCTATCATCGCGCACTTCCGGCATACGCGAATCTGCGGGCCAACGCGCTGCTGGCGCTCGACGGGTCGCTCGGACATGTGACGGAGGTTCTTTCGGGCGACTACTATCAGCCGCTGTCCACGAGTTCGCCCCACCAGATATGGTCGGCAGCCATGGTGGTCAGCCCGCTCCTGCGAGGACTGCTGGGGCTGAGCAGTGATGCGAATGCACATGTTTTGACCTTTGCGCCCCACGTTCCAGCCGATTGGACTACGTTTGCTGTCAGGAACGTTCACGTGGGCGCATGCGCACTCGACCTGCGCTATCGAAGGACGGAAGAGGACATCACACTCGAAACCAGTCGGAGTGGAACTGCAGACTGCAGCCTGGAGTTTTCACCTGCGATCAGTTTTCTTGCCGAAGTGACGGGCGTGGAGACGAACGGACACCTGGTACCGTATCGGGTCGTCCAAAGCGCAACGGATCAGCATCTGACGGTGAAGTTTGCAGTCCCTCGCGGTCAAGCCAAGTTGCGTCTGATGATTCGCAACGATTTTGGGCTGAGCTTCCTCCCGGCTTTGCCCGCACTAGGAAGCTCCAGTCGAGGCCTGCGCGTGTTGACGGAGTCCTGGAGTCCGGCAAGAAATCGCCTCGACTTGGATGTCGCGGGTACCACGGGTTCCGTCTATGAACTCACGGTCTCCAACGCCGCGCGGGTGGGCCACGTTGAGGGGGCCGAACTGGTGAGATCCGGTTCCAACCAGGCGAAGCTCAAGATCCACATTCCGTCGGGGATGCCCGATACTTACGGCGGGCAGAAGGTTGTGTTCTACTTTTCTGGGCAGCATACTGCCGACCGCGCGAAAGACACTCAGAATTAGTTGGCAGTCTCATCTCCACGCTGGGCACGGAGACCCATCATGTTGAAAAACTTCATTTCCTCCGCAATGTTCGCGATCGGCCTGGTGTCCGCCACGCCGCACACATTCGCGCAACAGAATGCTCTCGATTCCGAAGGTCACCCGTGGTGGCGGCACGCGGTGTTTTACGAAATCTACCCGCGCAGCTTCGCGGATGGCAACAACGACGGGGTTGGCGACTTAAACGGAATCACGGCGAAGCTGGACTACTTGAAGCAGCTCGGCGTGGACGCCATCTGGATCACTCCGTGCTACCCGTCACCGCAGGTCGATTTTGGCTACGACGTCTCCGACTACGAGAACATCGACCCCCTGTACGGAACGCTCGCAGACTTCGATCGCCTCGCGGCGGAAAGCAAAAAGCGCAACATTCGCATCATTATGGATTTTGTGATCAATCACACTTCCGACCAGCACAAGTGGTTTCTGCGGTCCAAGTCGTCGAAAATTTCTTATTACAGGGACTGGTACGTCTGGCGGGATGGCCACGGACAAAATCAGCCGCCGAACAACTGGCTCTCGACCTTCGGGGGTTCAGCGTGGAAGTTCGATCCCACGACCGGCCAGTATTACTACCACTACTTTTACGCCGAACAACCGGACCTGAACTGGCGAAACCCCTCGGTCGAGAAAGCGATGTTCGACGTGACTCGATGGTGGTACAAGCGCGGAGTGGCAGGCTTTCGACTCGACGCCGTAGATACGCTGTTCGAGGACCCCGACCTCCGGGACAACCCAGTATTGCCGGGCACCAACAAGTACGGCGATCCAAACATGGAGGACAAATACGACAAGAAGTTGCCCGAGATGCACGAGGTGCTGACGAACCTGCGCACCGTTGCGGATGAATACGACGCGGTCCTCATCGGTGAAACCTGGGTCAAGAATATCGCCGAGCTGAAGGAATACTACGGCGGGCACAGCAACGAATTGCAAATGCCGATGGACTTCTTGTTCACCTCGGTAAACAAGCTTTCGCCGGCAGAGTTCCGGCGCCAGATTGCGGGTGTCGATTCTTCCGGGGGCTGGCCCGTGTACCTGTTCAGCAATCACGATATTGTTCGCGCGTATGACCGGTATGGGGATGGTGCGCACAATGACGACATCGCGAAACTGCTGGCAGGTCTCCACCTCACCCTGCGTGGGACGCCAATCATGTATTACGGCGAAGAGTTGGGCATGGAGAACAACCAACCGAAGCGGCGCGAAGATGTTCAAGATCCGATCGGCAGACTGGGTTGGCCGGTCGAGAAGGGGCGGGATGGCGAGCGCACGCCCATGCAGTGGAACGACTCGGTCAATGCCGGGTTCAGCACGAAGAATCCCTGGCTGCCAGTCGCCCCTGGTTATAAGACCCACAACGTTGCCGCGGAATCCAAGGATCCGAATTCGGTACTGGAGTTCTACCGAAGAGTGCTCGCGCTGCGTCACACGAACAAGGCTTTGCTGGAAGGTAAATACGTTGCCCTGAACGAGGACAATTCGAGCGTGTTGTCATACCTACGTAACTACAAAGGGGAGGCGGTGCTGGTCGTGTTAAACATGTCAGGCTCTCCGCAGAAATCCATCTTCAACTTGGCGGGCCAAGGATTCACGTCCCCGACTTTCAAGGCTCTGGTCGTGACTCCCGGGTCCGAGGTTAAGGGGCAAGCGGTCTCGTTGCAGCCTTTTGGCGTGTACATAGGTGAGGCCACTCACTGAGGGAGTCGCTCGCCGAGCAGCGCAGTCCTGTGACGGAGGACCCGGACACAACCCGTTTGCGGAAGGGTGCGCGACAATCGGTCTGCCAGCCTTTAGAGCGGCTTGCGGAAATGCACGCACCGGTCCAGGACTTCGAAACCGGAGTGCTTCATGCGCGCCCTGTGATCCCTCGTCACCCCTACCGCAGATGAGGCGAGTCAGTTTCCGGTCGGATCACTCACCATTCGGACGATTATCGGATTGTGGATGCAGTGGCCGACAAAACGGGAGTTGGCTTTGTTTGGCGGGCGAGATAGACCTAGCCATTCCTTCGGCCCCGCGGGAGAGAAATGTCAAAACATAAAGGGTCTTATCGGCCGCGGCCGTGGAACTTCGCCGGGGCGCGCTCCACCCTACCGTTCGATTTCCAGTTCGGTTTCGCCTTTCGGTTCATGCACCGCGGCTTTTTTTCCCGGATCCGCCAGGTCGGCCAGTTCCAAACGAAGATTGCCCGGGTTGGTCGCGTATGAAAGTCCCGTTTCGAGATCGACGATATCTTCGCGAATAAGCTTTTCGATCTCGCCGTCGAAAGTTTGCATACCTTCCGTCGTGCCGTCCCGCATGGCATCTAACAGGGTTTTCCCCTCCACTTCCCCTCTCTCCACGTACTCACGAGTACGGAGAGTTGATTTCAGAATCTCAATTACTGCGACTCGGCCATTTCCCTCTTTGCGCGGAAGCAGGCGTTGCGAAACGATGTAGCGGAAACTCTTCGCGAGCCGGCTGCGAATGATCTGCTGCTCAGCGAGCGGGAAAACTCCGGCGATGCGCTCGACCGTCTTCGAGGCATCGATGGTGTGCAGCGTCGATAAAACCAGGTGCCCGGTCTCGGCCGCTTCCAGCGCAATCTCCATGGTCTCCTTGTCGCGCATCTCGCCTACCAGTATGACCTTGGGGGACTGGCGTAACGCTGCTCGAAGCGCGAGTGCAAAGCTCGGCGTATCACTGTGCAACTCACGCTGATGAATGGCGCAATTCTTGTGAGGGTGGAGGAACTCAATCGGGTCCTCGATCGTGACGATGTGGTACGAATGCTTCTGATTGATCTGATCGATGATGGCGGCCAAGGTAGAAGACTTGCCTGATCCTGTGGGTCCGGAGACCAAGACCACGCCAGTGCGCAGATCCACCACGTCAGCCAACTGTTGAGGAAGGTTGAGGGCTTCAAAACTCGGAATCACGCTGGGAATAACCCGCATTACGATAGCGCGGCTGCCGCGCTGCATGAAGACGTTGACCCTGAAACGGGCGTTGCCTGGCAGAGCGTAGGAGATATCGCATGCACCTTGCTCTCGCAGAGTGGCTAGAGCGTGCTGGTTATTCCCAATCAGATCAGCGGAAATTCGCTGAGTGTGATCAGCCGTCAGTCGAGGAAGCCCTTGCACTCGCACCGGCAACAGACGCCCATCGCGTTCCACAAGAGGCGGCAGGCCCGGTGAGAAGATCAGATCGCTAACCTTTTCTGAGGCGCGCAACATGGCGTTTAACAATAACGCCGTCGGTGGGCCGGCCTCGAGGCTGGTCGCCACGGCAGTCGCGCTAATCACGGTCGACATGCTTCTCTCCCCTGGAAGGCGCTGGGATTGCCCGCCAACGCAGACTCGCGCCCTACCAAACAAAACTCGACTGCGACAGCTATGCTGCAAGGAGTCGGCCAAAGTGCGGTGAATGCACTAGTTGCCTGTTTTCTGCGAGTTAGAGCGTCTCCAAGGCCCGCTCAGGAACGAACCGCCCGATTGGAAAATCTGAGAACTGGACGAAATCCAGAAACAAACGGGGGCCTGCCTTTGAGCAGAACCAGTTGGGAATCGCTTCCATCCTGGCGATTGGGCCTGACTGCGGCGAAAAGGAAGCGCTGAAGTGGTTCGAGCAGGCAGCGCAGCGAGGGTATGCGCCCGCCGAGGTCAATCTGGCGGTGATGTATGCCAACGGCTGGGGAACGCCCGCGAACTACGGGGCAGCGCTGCGTTGGTTGCGGGCAGCGGCCGAACAGGGTTTTGCGCGCGCGTACTACAATTTCGGAATTCTTTTTCTTCAAGGTCAGGGGGTGCGTCAGGACTACTCGGAAGCGTTCCGCTGGTTCCAGAAGGGGCAGAGGCCAACGATATGGACGCCCAAACCAATCTCGGATACATGTATGACCAGGGGCTGGGCTGTGGTCGCAGCGTAAACACGGCGGCATCGTGGTACCGCAAGGCCACCGAAAGAGGAAATCCATTGGGACAGAACAATCTCGCCGACATGTACTTCAAAGGTGAGGGCGTTCGCCAGGACAATGCGAGGCATTCCGCTGGTTCCAGAAAGCCGTCGCACCGGGACACACTGGCGCGCGCATCAAGCTGGGATCCATGTACCCCGAGGGCTTGGGGACGCAGAAAGATCCGGAGGCTGCGTACGCCTGGATCGTTTCCGCGTCGCTCGGGGGCGATCAGACAGGACGAGAACCGCTGCCGAAGCTCGAAGGTGTTCTCAGCCCGCAACAGATTTCCACGGCGCGGCAACGAGCACAGCACCTGCCGTCGGAAGAAGGAAAACACCTCTCGGCAAGAGCGTTTGCACGGTAGAGCGCTCCAATGGTGCTCCGGCGGGAGTGGTGTAAGTGGGCTCCCCGCGGCCAGACGCCGGTTCTGCAGTACCACTTCAATTGGAAGACCTTGTCAGCGATGGCCGGCGTGACCTGGTGGAATTTTTACGTTCGCCTATTTCCTGGCAGCATTCGCAGTCCGCAGGTGGTGGAGTTTCTTTCCCATCTGCTGCGGCACATTCCCGGCAAGCTGTTAGTGGTCTGGGACGGATTGCGGGGCCATCGGGGCCGTCTGGTTTGGGACTTCGTGCACGAGCCGCGAGGATGCATTTGGTTGGAGTTCTTGCCAGCCTACGCACCAGAACTGAATCCGGTGGAATATCTCTGGTCGCACTGGAAGCATCACGAGGGACCGAACTTCTGTCCCAAAACGTTTGGGGAACTGAGCCACTACGCTCGGAAGGCGTTGCGACGCATGCGCCGACGGCTTACTCTGGTCGCTGCCTTTTGGCAGCAGGGTAACCTATTTCACTAGCGTGCCCGAGTAACCGCGGATTAGCCACTGGCCGTTGCGCTTCACCCAGACCTCTCCCACGGCCATCTGATGCTCAACGTTGTCGCCGGGGGTTTTGACGTCGGCGAGGTAGGTGACGAGGGCCGCATCCGCTCCAACCGGCACGACGCGCAACTGTGACAGTTTGTACCCTGTAATGGGCTGCTCGGACATCTGCTGTGCCGTGGGCTTTCCTCTGTGGCGGGAGCCATCGGGCCAGAAGGAATTGAAGTCATCGGCTATGATCGCATTATTGGATGCCGCATCCTGGTTCTTCCAGGCCTCCCACTGGGCGACGAGCCGCGCTGAGATCGCTTCAGTCAATTCCGGTATCGAAACGTGGTGCGCCATCTCCATGTCTGTTCCTTTCGTTCGCAGTTTCTGGGCCGCCACGAATTGCGCACTGCGCAACGGCGATGCTCACCTCAAGAATTTCGGCGTCGTCTATTACGACGCACTCGGTGAAACTCGTCTCGCACCGGTCTATGATCTCGTAACGACTGCCATCTACCTGCCTAAGGATAGTCTGGCGCTTACGCTCAACGGAACAACCCAGTGGCCCGACAGCGAAGTTCTCCGTCGGCTCGGCGAAACACGAATGACGGGCACGCCCGCTAAAATTCGCGCGATCCTTGAACGTATCTCGGACGCTCTGTCGCAAACCGAAATCGATCTTCGGTCATACATCAAGGAACATCCCGATTTCAAGGAAGTGGGTGAGCGCATACTGCAGGAATGGGTAAAGGGCCGACAACTCTCGCTTCAACCCGGCTAATGGTTCGTATCTCCGTGTTGGGGCCAACGCGAGGAGCATAAGGATTTGAAATGTTGCCCAGTTTTCTAAGGTAGTTCTTGGACATGCGGTCGTGACGAGAGATCGATCCGGCCGCGCTCAAGAAGCAGTTTGTAGGCAGCCCATCCCGCCAGGCTCATCGTGAATACCACCGCGATGGCGACGGCTTGTACCAGAAGCGTCGGTACGATGAACATCATGAATGTCGCTGCCTCGTGTCGTTTGAGCCAGTTGGCGAATGCGAACCACCCATCACGATAAATGCCAGAAACCACCCGATTGTTTATACTTTGCTAAAGCCCGCAAGGTTCCTATTTCTCTGGATTCGTTTCTTTGAGTACTTTGCCTTCCAAGACGGTTGGAATCCTGCATGACAAATTGGTGTTCACTCGCAGGGTGGACATCTTGTCCGACTGGTTCGCGAAGCTTGTGCCTGAGCGGGCGCGCGTGCTCGATGTGGGCTGCGGTGACGGCCTGATCGCCTCAGCCCTAAAGTCGAAGCGGCCTGACCTCAGCGTGCAGGGAATCGATGTGTTCGCCCGCAGTCACATTCACATCGAGGTCCAAGTCTTCGATGGATCTCGAATACCCTTCGACGACCACAATTTTGACGTTGTTCTGTTTTCAGATGTATTGCATCACACCGACGATCCGACAGTCCTGCTGCGCGAAGCGTGTCGGGTGACCAGGCACAGCGTTCTTATTAAGGATCACAACCGGACCGGGCTTGGAGCGGGTATCCGCCTACGTATCATGGACTGGGTCGGAAATGCGAGGTTTGGCGTGGCGCTGCCGTACAATTATTGGACCGAGGAGCAATGGCACGCTGCATGGCGGGAGATAGGACTCCAGCCGGAGCAGGTGCTCACTCAGTTGGCTTTGTATCCGGCTCCTGCGAACTGGCTCTTTGGAGCAAGACTCCATTTCATCGCGCTATTGAAAAAGTGTGACCCCGTTGCTTCCTTGTAGTCGACGTGCGCGCTAGAGGCGGATCATTTTCGCCGTAAGCCCAGGACGCTCCATAGGCTAAAGGCAGGTATTGCGGGCCGCAAGACCTATAGATTTCGGTGCAGCCGCAGACCGCAGTTTACACGGCCTTAATCGGCATGTTTTCAACGCGGACTGAGGGGTGGAAACCGAGGATGGTAGAGTCGCGTCGGCCTGCTTCAAAGGTCCTCGCCACGGGAATGTACAAAATAGCCTGAAATTGGCCAGTAGGGGACACTGGCTTCCGCCGCGGCGAGAGGTGAACTCGTCAGGAGACTATTCAAGCCCCCGCTGGTGCTGCATCAGGATCGAATTCGTCATGAGCCCTTGTCGTATTCACAGACAGGGTCCGAATGTGCGGAGAACGTAACGCGAACTCAGTTTCTCCGCCTCAAAGCCGTTGTGGAGTTGAGGACGTCTTTCCGCGTCAGTTGCCTTTTGGGCCCAGTTCCAACGTTGTCTACAGACCGACCTTGTCGCAGCTTCGACGGTACCGTTACCTCATGTGACAGCTGCATTGCTGGCCTTACACGTTCATAGTAGGCTTACGTCATAAAATCCTTCCCTATCCACCCAAGTATTTTGTGGCCGCGCTGTCCAGCTTCCCGCGATATCATCCTCCTTCACCCAAGGAGCAATGATGGCGATGGAGAGACCACTGCAACCCTGCTTGCGGCGTGGCGGAGCTGTACGCCAAATCCTTCTTTCGGTCGCGGCCCTTCTCCTCGCGTTCGGCATGATCTATTACTACAACAGTGTTCTCATCCCGCTCAGGCAGAGACAATTTCAAGTTGCCGGTACCGCGGGCAACTGGTCGGATCTTTATCCGAGGTGGTTGGGTGCGCGTGAACTTCTTTGGCACGGCCGGAGCCCTTACAGCCCGGAGGTGACACAAGAGATACAGCGTGGGTTCTACGGGCGGCCAATCGATCGCTCCAACCGCAACGACCCCACAGACCCCCAAGCCTTCGCATACCCGGTCTACGTCGTGTTTCTGCTGGCGCCATTTTTGCCCTTCTCTTTCGATTCGGTGCGCATTGTGTTCACCGGCGTCATGCTGCTGCTGACCGCAGGCAGCCTCCTGCTTTGGATGCGCGCTCTCCGCTTGCGTTTGCGACCGTGGGCAGCGTTGCTGGCGTTGGTCGCCACGATGTCCAGTTATGCCGTTGTGGATGGCTTACACCTGGAGCAGATCACGCTGCTGGTCGCGGCTCTTATGGCCGGCTCCATGGCAGCCCTGGTCGCCGGGCGGCTGGCGATGGCGGGTGTACTGCTCGCTTTGGCCACCGTGAAGCCACAACTTGGGATTCTCGTTGTCGCATTTCTTCTATTGTGGACATTGGGAGAGTGGCGCACCCGCAAATGGTTTGCGTTCGGGTTTGGCAGCGCCATGGCCGCTCTGCTCATCGGGTCTGAACTGGTATTACCAGGCTGGTTTCGATTTTGGCGGCAGGCGGCACAAGCCTATATCCGCTACCAAAGGCCCTCTCTGCTCGGAAGCCTGTTAGGACAGCCAACGGCAATGGTTGCGGCGACAGTCGCCGTTTTCGCGTGCGGGACGCTGTTCTGGCGTTTCAGGAAAGAACCGGCGGGCTCCGGCCAATTCAATTTTGCGTTGATCACTGCTTTGGTGCTGACCGCGTTGGTTTTGCCCAATGCTGGCGGCGCACATTACAACCAGGTGCTGCTGATTCCTGCGTGCCTGTGGTTGGTTACATCCGGGTGGGCCTTGGCCAAAGAGCGCGGCCTTGCTCGCCTAATGTGGATGATTGCCGTCAACGCGCTGGCATGGGAATGGATTCTGGCTTTGCCCGTGTCGTTCGCCGCTCTCGTACTGCGTCACAGCTTCCAGCGCGAGGCAACGCTGTCTGTTACCGGACCAGAATTTCTGATATTCGTCTTTCCTCTAGCCCTAGCGCTGTTCGTCTTGAGTGCCGCGCCGCAGTTGTGCCGGCCAGACAAAAGCGCCGCGAGCTGATCCCCATCGAGACTGAACAGGGCTCCCGTCGCCCCCCATGGACTAGGGCCTGTAAACTGGCCAAAAGACTTGCCGATTCATGGTCCGTGATTCAGCCATCGGACGCCTTGCGCGCGAAGTGCCCCCAGTTGTGCCGGAAGGACGTTCCTTTACCCTACGTTCCAGGTTCGATAAATAGAATATGACCAACATGGTCATATTGGCTATAATTAGAGCATGAAAACTGTGAATATCAGCGATCTAAAGGCCCAGCTCAGCGCTCACATCCAGCTCGTAAAGGACGGCGAAGAGGTACTGGTCTGCGACCGTAACAAGCCTGTAGCTCGGATTGTGCCCTGCCATCTCACAGATCATTCCGAGCAGGAGCAGCGACTGGTTGCTCGTGGCGTTCTCACGCTACCCTTGAAGAAGCGGCCTGCGTCGGTCTCATGGCCGGTGCCGCCGGGGAATGTTTCCGATGAAGTTATAGAGCAGGTGTGGCGGGAAGAACGGGAAAGCCGTTAATGCGAAGCCCGGCCTTCTGGGATACCAGTGCGCTGGTTCCTCTCTGTGTGCGGCAGCGCATTACGCCTGGGGCTATTGCCCTGTACAAGGTCCACGACGGTGTGGTCTGGTGGGCTACGCCGGTCGAGATTGCAAGAGCTCTTGCCCGACTTGTGCGGATGAAGCAGCTCGACCCCAGCGACTGGGCTAGGGCCCGTAAACTGGCCAAACGGCTTGCCGATTCATGGTCCGTGATTCAGCCGTCGGACGCCTTACGCGCGAAGTCAGCACAGCTTGTGGATCGCTTCGATTTGCGGGCCGCTGACTCATTTCAGTTGGCGGCGGCTTTGGAGTGGTGCGAGGACGCTCCTCAAGGGCGGGTTTTTCTGACCGCCGATCAAAAGCTGAGGGAAGCGGCACTACTCAGCGGCTTCGATGCCAAGCAGATGTGATCGCTGAAGCAGGCTTTTTGTTCCCATGGATTCGATTCGTTCCACTGCGCGTTACTCTTTCTCCCAACAGTTGCCAGCCTAGTTCGGACGCGCTCTGCTCGGTTCTCTGTCTTCATCGAGGTCGGGACTTGCGAATTCTCCCTCGAGTGCGCTTGTTGCTTCGCAGGTCTTAGGAAGAAGAACCAACAAAGATGAAAACCAAGAGACAATGCGGCACACTCTGCGACACA
>Ga0137415_10001798_pt1 | contig 21327 bp, 20 predicted proteins | sample CZODoug3_1_1_16f_FD_183082 | JGI IMG/M metagenome (GOLD analysis project Ga0137415, IMG submission 183082) | Vadose zone soil fungal communities from Angelo Coast Range Reserve, California, USA - CZODoug3_1_1_16fungal (Hybrid Assembly) | ecosystem: Environmental > Terrestrial > Soil > Vadose...
TGGAGGTTGTCGGTACCCACCGCCTGCTGACCGGGGCGCGTACGGTGACGGCGGTGGTGGTGGGGTTGACGGTCTCGATGGCTGCGCGGGACGCGATTGGCGCGGAGTATAAACCGGCGGACCCGGAGTCGCCGCCGCAGCGGGCTTCACTGTCGCTGAGCCAGCGAGCGCCGACTCGAGCGACTTGAATCCATCAACGGCAGCGTCGCCGTCGGCTTGCGTGGGCTTATAACTCGTGCGGTTGGCGCGGTCGCGCGCGGCGAGAAACTCCAACAGCGCGTGCGCCTGGTCCAGAGTTATCAGCTCCGCCTGGCGCGCCGCCCGAACAAGCTGTTGTCCGGTAAGTGTGGAATTGCCGACGAGCGCCTGGAGCGCGCTCTCAGCGCCAGCCCAAAGATCGATGATGTCGGCGGCCAGATCTTCCGCGGAGCGTGGTTTATCGAAGTGAGCCAGAACGGGGCGCACGCCGTTGAGCGCGGCGAGCGCCGCCTGCGAGCTTTGCGGACTCATCTCAGGATGCGCAAAAGCCCAGCATCCGCGCTACGTCGAATGAAGCTCTCTGCATCCTGCTCCGGTTTTGGTGTTTCCTTGAGGCAATTTGCATCGCGCATCTTGTCGACGATTTCCTCCCACGTTCCTTCAAATGTGTTGCCATCGTCGAGCTTGATGCGGTGCGACTCGGGCGTCGACTTCACATCGGCGAAGCTGGAAAGGAGCGCGCCGAACAGCTCGAGCTGACCTTTCGCTTCGGTTTGGGTCGCCTCGATGTACTTCGCCTCGATCTCGGCCAGCATCTCGTCGATGTCGTCGAGATCGCCCGACAGATCGCGCAGCCTGTCCTCCCACGGACGCAGCTCCGGATCATTGTCGCGCAGGCGATAGATCATCTTCTTCAGCTCGATCAGTCTCCAGATGCCGAGCTCGTCCCAGTGATCGTCGGGCGTGGAGCGGTCGAGATGATAGAGCGCGGCCTCGTAATCGCCGCGATCGTAGAAGATGTTTCCGAGGTAGATCCGTGCCTCGGTGTGATCCGGGTCCATCTGGAGCGCGCGGCGCAGAGTCGAGATCGCCGATTCGTCGTTACCCAGCCGGTGCTCGGCGTAGCCGATGCAGGACACGGCTTCCGCCGCATCGGGCGTCTGCTGCGCCGCGATCTCGAAGAACTGCTTGGATTCGTCTATCAGCCCTTCGCGAAAGAGCGCGCGTCCGATCTGGAGCATCAGCTCGACGTCGTCCTGGTAGCCGAGCTCCAGAGTGTGGCGGAAGCTGCGGAGTGCCTGCTCCTGCTGGCCGAATTTCAGGAGGGTTTCACCAAGGCCGGCGAGCGCGTCCTCGTGGTCCGGGTCCAGAACGAGTGCTTCCTCGAAGCTGCGTCGTGCCCACGCGTAGTCCTCGCGAGCGTGGTGGGCGTAGCCAACCCCTATATGGAGCTCCACAGAGTTCGGATATAGACCGAGTCCTTCTCTAAGTACGTCAAGAGCTTCGTCATACTGTCCCTCATTGTACAGTTGATGCGCTCTCTCGTCGTACTCTTCAGAACTCAAAAAAGGTGTTGGCATGACTACGCACCCTCCGAGGAGTCGAGTATAAGTCTATTGTACTCTTTAGACACTGCATTGTTCAAGGTAGTAACATCCGGCCGGAACGGTTCAGGTGACGACCGCGATTTTTTCCGAGAAGCGCTGCCAGCTTCCGCCTTCGAGAGCCTTGTCGATCTCCGAAACGGCTTCGTCCAGCTCGTCTTCCCTGGTGAAGAAGTGAGGGGCAATCCTGATACCAGCGCCCACGCGGTAGTCGACCAGGATGTCCCGCGACAGAAGGTGCTGCGTGACCTCATAGCCATGCGGAACATCGATTGCCACCGTTCCCCCACGACGCGCGGGGTCGCGCGGCGCATTCACGGTGTAGCCGCGGGCGTCGGCCAGCTCGATCAGCCGTGAGGTGAGGCGAACGCTCTTTTCTCTGATTGCGGGGACTCCCGCGCGGCGCAGAATCTTTGACCCTTCCGCGGCGCCGTAGAGGGCCGGAATCACCGGCGTCCCGTTCAGCCAGCGGAACGCGCCGGTGGTGTACTCCATGGAATCTTCGAACGCGAACGGACGCGAGTGCGCCTGCCAGCCGGTCAGCGCCGGCTTGAGTTGATCGCGGACGGTCGGACTCACGTAAAGGAAGCAGCCACCGGGTCCTCCGCAGAGCCATTTGAGAACGCCACCGGTAAGAAAATCCGGCTTGCTCCGTTTCACGTCAACCGGTACGATCCCGACGGCGTGAAAGGAATCGAGCGAGACGAGCGCGCCGACGTCGTGCGCGTGCCGGCAGATCTCGTCCACATCCATTAGAAAGGCGCTCCGAAAGAGCACATGCGAGACTGCCACGAGTCGGGTCCTTTCGTCGATTGCGTCCAACAGCCTGTCGCGATCGATCGTCAATCCATCGTCCGACTTCACGGACACGACGCGCGCGCCAAACCGCTTCGCCATTTCCGAGTACGCGTACCGGACGGACGGAAAGTCGAGCTCCGTCATCACGACGGTGTCGCGCTCCTTCGAGAAGTCGATCGACGAGAGCGCGGCCATCTGGGCGATGGTGGCGTTCGGCATCATCACGATCTCGCCATCGTCCGCATTGATGAGCGGGGCAATCTCGTTGCCGACATCGACGGGTAGCTCCCACCAGCCGCGGTTCCACGCCTTTACGCCGAGCTCACCCCAGTCGCGCGCGTACTCCGCCAGCTTCTCGGGGACGGTGCGCGGCATTGGTCCAAGAGAATTAGACACGAGATAATTCGTCTTCCCGAGAATCGGGAATTCCTCTCTGAAGGCGAGCAACGGATCGCGCTGCTGGCCCCGGGCGGGATTCATACTCAAATGTTGCTGCCCCGGCTCACTGACCCTTTCGAGAGGCGTCGCGCATGGCGCGAAATTCCGCGTCGGCGTTCCAGGTGGGGACAGTGCGCGCGTTGCCGAGCGAGAGCCCAAAACGATACACGATGTCGGCGAGCTGCGCCGCGCCACTGAGGTCCATATCGGGTCGGTATTCGTCAGACGGCTGATGATATCGATGGGCAGTGTAGTCTTCCGCCTGCTGGAGCCCCCATCCTGTCGGATGGCCCACGATGTCGTCGCCGCCTCCGATGGAGACCGAGGGGATTCCGGCTTTCGCGAAGGAAAAGTGATCGGAGCGATAGAAGTGTCCCTGCTCGGGATGGGCGTCTGGCGAGAGTCGGATTCCCTCGGACTTCACCAGCTCGGCGAGCGCGGGACCGAGCGAGCTTTTGTTGTCACCCATGACGTTGAGATCGCGAACGCGGCCATTGACGGGCACGATGTCCATGTTGAGGGCGGCAACGATCTTCGAGGCAGGCACGGTCGGGTGTTCACCGAAGTATGCGGAACCCAGCAGGCCCGATTCCTCGGCGGTGACGAACGCGAAGAGCTGCGAGCGTCGCGGCTTTATTCCTTCGGCGGCCTCGTGCGCGATGGCCAGTATCGACGCGACACCAGAAGCGTTGTCGACGGCACCGTTGTAGATCGAGTCGCCGTTGACAACCGGGCCGATCCCGAAGTGATCCCAGTGCGCGCTGTAGGCGACGTACTCGTCACGCACTTTGGGATCTATGCCACGTACCAGGCCAATGACGTTGTTGGCCGCCATATGCTGGAGGCTGTTCTTCATGGATTCGTCGATGATGATACCCGTCGAAACCGGTCGGAAATCACGGGACTCGGCTTGCTTCCGTAATTGCGACATGTTCAGACCCGCCTGGGCCAGCAACGCAGTTGCTGCGCTGTCGGTAATCCATCCGCGAACCCCTATGGGCGCCGGAAGGGACGCATCGCGCGGAAGAAGGCGATGCTCGGTCGAGTTGGAGTTTACCACGACGTGCCAGGGATATCCCGCGCGCTCCGTCGTGTGAACGATCAACATGCCCGCCGCCCCGCGGCGCTCGGCTTCCTCGTATTTGTAAGTCCAGCGTCCGTAGTATGTCATCGCCTTCCCACCGAAGAGATTCGGCTCGGCAGGGGTAGCGGGCGGGTCATTCACCAGAACAAGCAGAATTTTTCCGCGAACGTCGGTGTCTTTATAGTCGTCCCACTTGTACTCGGGCGCGGTGGCGCCGTATCCGACGAAGACCAGCTCGCCATGCGCGGAGCTGGCATCGGTCGCGGAGCCGGGCCAGACGACGACGTCGTCCGTAAAACGGAGATTGGCGCTAGCCTTGCCCGTCGCCGTGACTTTTATGGTGGCCGGATCCGCCTTTACGACATCGATCGGAACGCGCTGGAAGTACGAGCTGTCTCCAACCCCGGGCTTTACGCCGAAGGCCTGGAGCTGGGTCGCAATGTATTGTTCGGCGATTCTTCCGCCGCGAGTCGCCGGTGCCCGTCCTTCGAGCAGGTCGGAGGAGAGAAAGCGAAGATGCGCGTCGATTTCCTGGGGACTGATGCGGCTGCGTTCGTTGTCGGTCTGTGCATTCGCGATCGAGGCTGAAATGACGGAGACGAGTGCGACCGAGAGCAGAACGGTGGGACGGGTCATCGATTTACTCGGAGTGTGTGGTGTACGTCAGTACATTATAGCTTCCCGCACCCAACGTTAGCATGGCCCGCCAGACTCCCCGAAGCGCGAAACGAGCAACTCCCGCCAAGCCGCGACGCAAAGCGCACAAGGTCGCGCTCGTCCTCGGCGGCGGTGGGCTCAAGGGGTTCGCGCACATTGGCGTCTTCCGGGCTCTCGAGGAGATGGGAATCGAGCCGACGGTGGTGGCGGGCACGAGCATCGGCGCGCTCATTGGTGCCGCGTACGCCCGGGGAATGAGTGTCTCGGAGATGACCGATCGGGCCCGGGCGCTTCAGCGCCGCGATCTTTTTCGTCTCAACCGAATGGGAATGCTGCTCGAACGGCAGCATTCACCGGCGATATACCTCGAGGAACCGCTCAGAACCATCGCCAAATCGATCGCGAGCGAGAAGCGTTTCGACCAGCTGAAAAGGAGACTGCTCGTCAACACCGTCGACATTACCCGCGGCTCCCAGGTGGTGTGGGGACTGCCCGGCCTGCGCGACGTGAGCATTGCGGACGCTGTCTATGCGTCCTGTGCGCTCCCCGGGTTTTACCCACCCGGTGTCGTTGGTGGCAGGCTTTGCGTCGATGGCGGCGTGCTCGACAACCTTCCCGTATCGATCTCGGGCCGGGAGATGGACGCAGTAATCGCGGTGGATACCGGGTCGAGCGATCTGGAACCGGAAAACGACATCGCCTCCGCTGGATTCGCGTCGATCTACGTGCGGGCGGCGACGACGATGATGCACGCGCTTCAGCTGGCGCCCTTCGCTACGTGGACGCGTCCTCCGATGATTCTGATCCGGCCCAAAGTCAATCACATCGGCTGGTTCAGCTTCTCACATACCGACGAATTGCTGGACGCTGGCTACACGGCGGCGATGGAAGCGTGCAAGCACTACGAGGAGTGCATCACCTGGGGGATCGGGGTTTTTCCGCGCAGGGCGATGCAGATCAGGGTCAACCGGGAGAAGTGCATCGGCTGCACGCTCTGCACCGCGCTCGCCCCCGATGTGATGGCGATGGATTCGGACCAGAAGGCGTACCCGCTGACGCCGGTGGTGGAGTGGTCGCCGGCGGATGGCGATTTCGTGCACCACTGCCCGACGCTTGCCATCGAGGCGACGAGGCTCGAAATGGGCGGAAGTCATGAAGAAAAGACTACTGTTGATCCTACTAGTGAGCCGACCACCAAGACAGGCTAATTCCCACGACAGCTGATATCTGCAACTGAACAGGCGAGAGGTCCCAGTAGGTAAGTTGCGAGATTATTAGTTCACGACGCCCCGACTTACCTCTGTGGCGTACTGGGCGCGAGCAGTCGCTTCGAACGCCACAGGAATAAGTCAGGGCGTAGTGAACTATCAAACTTGCGTCTCTGCCACTGAGACCTCTCGCCTGTTCAGTTGCATATTTGATTAGATTCCATTCAGCCTGCCGACCGAGAAATCCGTTTGGCAGTGGCTCCGCGCTCCACGGCCAGCGCATTGACGCGGCCAAGACCGGAAAAACAGAAATGACTCACCCGAATACCTTCGGTAGCCGATCAACGCTGGACGTTGCGGGTCGGCAGTACACGATCTTTCGGCTCGATTCGCTTTCCAAGCTCGCGAACGGAAACTCGGATCGACTCCCCGTCAGCCTCAAGATCCTCCTCGAAAACCTGCTCAGAAACGAAGACGGCAAGTTCGTCAAAGCTGATGACGTGCGCGCGCTCGCCACCTGGAACATGAAGGGGAAAGTCGAAAAGGAGATTGCGTTCCGCACCGCGCGGGTGCTGCTCCAGGATTTCACCGGAGTTCCCGCCGTCGTCGATCTCGCTGCCATGCGCGACGCCCTCGCGCGCCTCGGCGGCGATGCGCGCCTCATCAATCCGCTCCAGCCGGTGGATCTCGTCATCGATCACTCGGTGCAGGTCGACGAGTACGGGTCAGAGGCAGCGCTTCTGATCAACGCCGAGTTCGAGTTCCGCCGCAATCAGGAGCGATACGCGTTTCTGCGCTGGGGCCAGAAGGCGCTGCACAATTTCCGCGTCGTACCTCCCGACACGGGAATCGTCCACCAGATCAACCTCGAGTATCTGGCGCAGGGAGTATTCACCGAAGTCGTCGGCAAGCAGACCTTCGCCTACCCCGACTCGTTGGTCGGCACCGATTCCCACACGACCATGATCAACGGACTCGGCGTACTCGGTTGGGGGGTCGGTGGAATCGAAGCCGAGGCGGCGATGCTCGGACAGCCGGTGTCGATGCTGATTCCGGAAGTAGTCGGATTCAAGATGCACGGGCGGCTCGTGCCCGGAGCGACGGCGACGGATCTGGTGCTCACCGTCACCGAGATGCTGCGCAAGAAAAAAGTCGTCGGGAAATTCGTGGAGTTTTATGGAGCAGGACTTTCGAGTCTTTCACTCGCCGATCGCGCGACAATCGGCAACATGGCGCCCGAGTACGGCGCGACAATGGGATTCTTCCCGATCGACGCCGAGACGATCAACTATCTGAGGTTCACGGGGCGCGACGAGGCGCAGGTGCAGCTCGTCGAAGCGTACGCCAAGGCGCAGGGAATCTTCCGCACCGACGACACGCCCGATCCGGTGTTCAGCGACACCATCGAGCTGGACCTTCACACCGTGGAGCCGAGTCTAGCTGGCCCCAAGCGTCCGCAGGACAGAGTGCCGCTCAAGCTGTCGAAGAGGATGTTCAAGGAGGCGCTGGCGGCGGATCTCGAGCGCACCGGAACCGTAGCCGCGGTTGCGGCGGCAAAGCAGGCGATGAGCGTCGCCGCGTCGCCGCAACTATCGCCGTCGGTGGTAGCGACCGATCCCGACGATCAGGCCGGAGAGAATTCGAGCGTTCCGGTCGAGATGAACGGTGAGAAGTTCTCGATTCGGCACGGCTCGGTGGTGATCGCCGCGATCACCAGCTGCACCAACACGTCCAATCCAAGTGTGATGCTGGCCGCGGGATTGCTCGCGCGTAACGCCGTCGAGAAGGGGCTCAGTTCGAAACCGTGGGTAAAGACGAGTCTCGCGCCGGGCTCAAAGGTCGTCACCGACTACTTCAAGAAAGCCGATGTGATGGAGTCACTACAGCGGCTGCGTTTCAACGTCGTCGGTTTCGGGTGCACGACCTGCATCGGGAACTCGGGTCCGTTGCCGCAGCCGATCGCTGATGCGGTCGAAGCGAACAAGCTCGTTGTCGCCGCCGTTCTCTCGGGAAACCGGAACTTCGAGGGACGCATTAATCCATTGACACGATTCAACTATCTGGCTTCGCCACCCCTCGTCGTCGCGTATGCGCTTGCGGGTCGAATGGACATCGACTTCAACACCGAGCCGATCGGTGTTGGGAAGAGCGGTCCCGTTTTCCTTCGCGACATCTGGCCCGCGCCGAAGGAGGTCGAGGACGAGATACTCCGCTCGGTGAAAGCCGAGATGTTCAAGGCGCAGTACTCGAATGTCTTTCACGGCGACGACAACTGGCGGAGCCTGCCCGAGAAGGAAGGCGATCTCTACGAGTGGGATCCTGACTCGACGTACGTGAAAAACCCTCCCTTCTTCGATGGGATGACGCTCATGCCGCCCGGCATTCAGTCGATCAAAGGCGCGCGGGTGCTCGGAATGTTCGGGGATTCGATCACGACGGATCACATCTCGCCCGCCGGATCGATTCCGGCATCGAGCCCCGCCGGCAAATGGCTGATCGAGCACGGCGTCAAAACGGCTGATTTCAATTCCTACGGAGCACGGAGAGGAAATCACGAGGTGATGATGCGCGGCACCTTCGCCAACATCAGGCTGCGTAACGAGCTCGCGCCCGGAACCGAGGGTGGCTGGACGACCCGCGTCGCAGGCGAGAAGCCGGTCACGATTTACGACGGGGCGATGGAATACCAGAAGGGCGGAACACCGCTCGTGATCATTGCCGGCAAGGAGTACGGCACGGGCTCGTCACGTGATTGGGCGGCCAAGGGAACGCTGCTGCTAGGCGTCCGTGCCGTGATCGCCGAATCGTTCGAGCGAATCCACCGGTCGAATCTGGTTGGCATGGGAGTTCTTCCGCTCGAGTTCGTGAACGGCGAGACGAGGCAGACGCACGGCCTGACGGGATTCGAGACGTACCAGATCGAAGGAATGTCGGACGACATGAAGCCGCGCGCAGTTCTTACGGTGCGAGCGCGGGCGGCGGATGGGAGCGAAAAGAAGTTTACGGCGATCTCGAGGATCGATACCCCTGAGGAGATGAGCTACTACAAACATGGCGGGATACTGCCCTACGTTTTGAGGCAGCTTGTTGGGAGGGATCGCCAGTAGGCTCGGGCATCCACAAAACTGAAGCAGGGAGCGGTAAGCCTGGCAGCCGTTTCGCTGGGAGCTTTAAAACCCGGGCACGTTGGAGACGGGTTCCTTCCTTCTCCTGAGCTTGAACTCAGGCATCGACGCGCTGATCTGCTCCGCCAGGTCCGCCTCCATCTTTTTCGGATCGAGCGGCTCCAGCATCGCCCGGAGCTCGGGGTCGTCGGCCAGCGTGAGGTTCATGCGCGCGTAGAGACCCGCCACCAGATGCAGCGTCTTGGTGATCTCCTCCTCCATCCGGAGATTTACCTGCAGCGTCAGCTCCTCGCGCAGCTCGCCGATGCGCGACTCCCGGCTCTGCGTCATCAGCACGAAGATCGAAAGGAAGATCGCCTCCAGCGACACGATCGTCGTGAGCATCCCGTACGGGTACGGGTCGAACTTCGGCAATCCGGAAAATGGCAGGTTCCAGTAAATCCACGCGACGAAGACAACGGCGTGAATGACGAGGAAGGGCGTTGAGCTGGCGAACCCGATCATCCGGTCCGCCATTACTTCCATCGGCGAACGATTGGCGGAGTGCTGCGCCTTTATCGCGCGGAACGCAGTGCTGATGCCCGCGCTGCGACGCACGCGCCGCTCTCCCGTGACCGGTGTGCCCTGCCGAACATCTGTCGACGCTTGCTCGTCTTTGCTCATGTTCCGACTGGAGGCGTTGCTCTAAGCTAACGCAAACAACCCGCCACTTCCTGTGCTGGTGCAAAGGGTTAACGTTCCACCTATGGCAACATCGCCTTCGTTCACCGTCGGAATAATCCAGGAATCGGTCACCAACGACGTCAGGAAAAACGTCGACCGTGCCGAGGCCCGAATCCGTGAAGCGGCCGAGCAAGGCGCACAGATCGTCTGCCTCCAGGAGCTGTTCAACGCGCCGTACTTCTGCAAATCCCAGAAGCACGAGCGCTTCGATCTGGCCGAGCCGATCGACGGGCCGACCGTCGAGCGGATGCAGAAGCTGGCGCGTGAGCTCGAGATGGTAATTATCGTACCAATCTTCGAGCGACAGGCCGCGGGCGTCTACCGAAATTCCGCCGCCGTGATCGATGCCGATGGCACGTACCTAGGCGCGTACCGCAAGATGCACATCCCGGACGATCCCCTTTTCAACGAGAAGTTCTACTTCACGCCGGGCGATTCGCACATCGCCGATGACGGTGATCACAAGGGTGCCAGCGGATTCCGCGTCTGGAAAACCCGCTACGCCGACATCGGCGTTCTGATCTGCTGGGATCAGTGGTACCCGGAGGCTGCACGCATCACCAGCCTTCTTGGCGCTGAGATTCTTTTTTATCCGACGGCAATTGGTTGGCATCCATCGGAGAAGGCGGAGCACGGCGAAGCGCAGGTCGAGGCGTGGCGCACGGCGCAGCGCGCGCATGCGATCGCGAATGGCGTTTACGTCGCGGCGCCGAATCGTGTTGGACACGAGGACGAGCCGGGCACGGACGGAATCGAGTTCTTCGGACACTCGTTCATCTGCGATCCCTTCGGCCGGATCCTCGCCGAGGCGGGGACGGAGCCGGCGATATTGGTTGCGAAGTGCGACAGGGCGCTAATCGAGAGCACGCGCCGCAACTGGCCGTTCCTGCGGGACCGGCGGATCGACGCGTACGCCCCGATTCTGAATCGATACATCGGCTGATGCGCTATGAACCACGGCGGCGGTCGAACCCGGAGCACATGATACCAGTCGAACATTAATGGCGCGCACAGATAAGAGCGCCGCTTCCGGTCGAAGCGGCGCTTCGACTATGGAGCCGTCGCTGGGCAGACGCATGCCGGCGGAGTGGGAGAAACACGACGCGACGTGGATCGCGTGGCCTCACCACGAGCCGGATTGGCCGGGCAAGCTCGCGCCGATTCCGTGGGTGTACGCGGAGATCGTGCGCGCGCTCAGCGATTACGAGAAGGTCGAAATCCTTTGTCACGACGCGACGGTGGGCGAGAATGCGCGATCGCTGCTGGCAGCACACGGCGTAGGGGACAAGAGGTACCGGCTGCACTCCGTCTCGAACGACCGCGTGTGGCTCCGCGATTCGGCTCCGACTGGCGTTCTTCGCGGCGACGGGCGCGTCGAGCTGATCAACTGGGGATTCAACGGCTGGGCCAAGTACGAGAACTACAAGAAGGACGCCGAGATCGGCGCAGAGATCGAGCGTATTACGGGACTTCCGCGAATCGTTCCGCGGAGGCCCGACAACGGCGAGCGCCTCGTTCTCGAGGGCGGCGGGATCGATGTGAACGGCGCGGGGCGAATCCTCGTGACCGAGGAATGGCTGCTCTCGGATGTGCAGGTCCGGAATCCGGGGATGATGGCCGGGGATTACGAGGCAGCCTTCGCCGAATACCTGGGCGTGACCGATACTATATGGTTGGGCCAGGGCGCAGTGGGCGACGATACGCACGGTCACATCGACGACATCGCGCGCTTCAGCTCACGTGACACGGTGATTCTGGCGTACGAGCAGGACATTGCGGATGAGAACCACGCGCGGTCAGTTGATAACATGCGCCGGCTCGAGGCCGTAGCTAAGAAGCAGCCACTACGGATCGTGACGATCCCCTTCCCCAGACCCGTGATCATGAATGGCGAAAGACTTCCCGCGAGTTACGCGAACTTCTACATCGCGAATGGTGCCGTTCTTGTACCGACATTCAACGATCCGAACGATCGCATGGCACTCAATGGAATCGCCGACGCATTTCCGGGGCGGGCGGTGATCGGGATTCACGCGGTGGATCTGGTGTGGGGACTGGGCACGCTCCATTGTCTAACGCAGCAGCAACCCGCGGGGACGGCGGCATCGAAATGAAGATCACGCTCACAGGCGAAGAGTCGCTGAGGCTGGAGCCGAGCTCGGGGCCACTGACGATCGAGTCAGAATCGCCCGATCAGAGCTATTCTCCGTTCCACATGCTCGGCAGCGCGCTCGGCGGGTGCACGTTCTCGGTGCTGCAAAGCTGGGCGGCGAACAGAAACATCGCCGCCGACGACCTCAAGATCGACGTCAGCTGGACGTTCGTGGAGGGCCAGCATCGAGTCGGCTCGATGAACGTGAAACTCGATTGGCCGTCCTTGTCGGCGGAGGTGTGGCCGAGGGCGATTCGCGTTGCAAGTGTGTGTGGGATACATCAGACGATGACACATCCGATCGAGATCACAGTGGATGCGGTTGGCGCGGAGGCGCCGGAGATCGAAGCCCTCGCCCCGCTCGAGAAAGGTGAATCTCTCTCGTCCGCGAGTTCTCAAGCTGATGCTCAGGCGAGGGCTACGAACCCGCAGTGAGCATTCCGGTAGTTCGGTTTGCCGTTGCGGGCGATGACGCGCGCGAGGCGGGCGCGTCGAGAGACGCCGAGTCCGGCCACCGCTACACGGTGATCTATGACGGTGACTGCAAAGTGTGCGACCGGACGATCAAGATGCTCATCAAGTGGGATGCCAAACATGCGCTCGAGATAATCCCATCGCGGGCTCCGGGGGTGCATGCGAGATTCCCATGGATTCCGTCGCGCGCCTACATGGAATCGGTGCAGGTGATCCGCACGAGCGATGGGAAGACGTGGCAGGCAGCGGCCGCACTCGAAGAGCTGCTGAAGGTATTGCCGAAGGGCCGTATGATATCGTGGCTGTTTAGAATCCCGTTCGTGCGTCCGCTCGCTGACAGGTTCTACAGGTGGTTTGCACGAAACAGATACAAGCTCGGGTGCAGTGAGCACTGCGCGGTGCGCGATCCGGATCTCGATTACAGAGACGGTTGATCTCTCACGCGGCTCGGCGCTGTCCAAAATCGATGTGTCACGGAGGACCATATGCATCCGACGATTCGAAGTGCGCTCGTCTTGCTGGGCGGCGTCGTCGCCGCCGTGGTCGTGGTAGGGTTGATGGACGCGCTGGCCGGTAGCCTTTATGCTTTGCCTCCCGGAACCGATCCGAGCAATCCGGAAAGCTTTCGACAAGCTGTCGCCACGCTGCCGGCTCAGGCTTTTCTGCTTCTCCTTGCCGGCTGGGTTCTCGCCGGCGGGATCGGAGCGTACATAGCTGCCCGACTTGCAACGCATGCTCGCGCCACGCATGGGTTGATTGTCGCGTTTTTTGTTCTTGTGGCAACGGTCGGAAATCTGGCGACGATTCCGCACCCGGTGTGGATGTGGCCGGCCTCGATCATCTTCATCCCGGCGGCGGGGTGGGTGGCAACGAAGCTCGTTGGACCATTCTCAACTAAAGGAGCACCAACATGAACATGCCGGTTACAACGACTTTCACCATCGAAGGGCATCGGATCGCACAATACAAGGGCATTGCCCGCGGAATCATCGTAAGGTCGCCGACAATTGCCCAGGGAATCATGGGCGGCCTGAAGAACATCATTGGAGGAAGGATCGGGGCATATACGGATATGTGCGAACAGGCACGTGAACAGGCCTTTGATCTCCTCGTTCAGCACGCGCGGGAAATGGGAGCTAATGCCATTGTGGGATTGAGTTATGACGCGTCCGAGGTTGTGAGCAAAGGCTCCGCTACGGAGGTCCTTTGCTATGGTACCGCCGTAGTGATTGAGCGGGTGAGTTGAAACCGCTCCTGATCCTCGTAGTTTCCGTGGCCACGGCCGTGGGCTCGACGCCTCGTTGCGCGTCGGAGGGCCGGGCACACAGCCTCTTCAACGGGAAAGACCTCTCCGGCTGGCACGTCGACGTCCCGGCAGCAGACTCCAACGTCCGCCTCCGCAATCCGTTCCTCGTGCGCAACGGGGTGCTCGTGAGCCTCGGCGAGCCACGCGGACATCTCATCACCGATTCCAGTTATCGTGACTACCGGCTGGAGGTCGAATACCGCTTTCCGGCGGTGCCCGGGAATTCCGGTGTTCTGGTGCACGCGTCAACCCCGCGCGCCCTCTACGGGATGTTCCCGCGTTCGATCGAAGTGCAGATGGAGCACGGCAACGCCGGCGATTTCTGGTGCATCCTGGAGGACATCCGCGTTCCCGACATGGAGCGGCGGCGCGGGCCGCCGGCGACGTGGGGATCCACAGAGGGCAAGGCGCGACGCATTCTCAATCTGACCGATAGCTCCGAGAAGCCCGTCGGCGAATGGAACACTATGGTGATCGAGGCCGTCGGCAGATCGATCAGAGTCTGGGTCAACGGGGATCTGGTAAATGATGGCTCGGATGCGACTGCCGATCACGGCCAGATCGCTCTGCAGTCGGAAGGATCAGAGGTCGAGTTCCGGAAGCTCTGGCTCTCTCCGATCGAGCGGCTGACGTCTAGGGTGTCGTCGGGGGGAGGGTTAAAATGAATCGCGCTGCTCTGTTCCTTGTTGCTTGCGTTCTCGGTGGGCTTGGCGGCGCACTCGGATCGATGGTCGGTCATTCGTTCGGCAAAGTGGGTCTCTGGGCGGGTGGAATTATCGGTGGACTCCTGGCATCGGTGTTCATCGCGCGGATTTCTCTCTGGCGGCGTTGGATCGTGCGATCCCAGTATTGGCCCACGGTGCTCGGCGCGGCCATTGGATTCCTCGTCGCGTGCGCCGTTGCGGTGAACACCTTGTCCAGTCCTGTTGGTCCAATCCTCAGCACACTGCTCATCGGCGTTGGCGCAGTTCTCGGCGGTAGCCACGCGCCATCTGCTGCCAACCCCCCACGACCACCCGGCCTGACGTAAGTTATTTCCGCGGAGCGCGGATTTCACACGTGGTGGAAACATCAACGAGGAGGCAGCAATGGCACAAGCGACAATTAAGAACCAAAAGAAGATCATCGCAAACCAGAGAACGATCGTCACAAACCAGGGCAAGATTCTGAAGAACCAGAAGGCGATTGTGAAAAATCAAAAGAAGATCCTCAAGAATCAGGGCAAGATTCTCAGGAAATAGCCCGTGGTGGAGGTCGATCATGCGACTCACGCGGACCTGATCGACTCGAGGAACTCGCCTCGCTATTGCCCGTCCACGAGCGCATCCCGGCTCTGGACGTCCTCCGCGGTGTAGCCGTTGCCGACTGCGGGCTCTAACATCTTCGACCACGCATCAGGTCGCTTCACCACCTACCGGAGGTCTGATGAGATTGCTCTTCGCGCTTCCAATCCTGGCTCTCACAACTCAATTGAGCGCGCAGTCATCGCAACAACCGCCCACAAATCCACCACCCGATGCACGGTTCAAAGCCGACATCCTCGTCATCGCGCCGCACCCCGATGACGAGTCGACGATCGCGGGCTATTTGGCCAAGGCTGTACTCGACGAGCACCGGCACGTGGCGGTCGTCGTCACCACGCGCGGCGATGCGGGACAGAATCTCGTTGGGTACGAGCAGGCCCGTTCATTGGCTGAGATCCGCGAGATCGAGACGAGACAGGCGCTGGCCTCGATCGGTATCGATCAGGTTTTTTTCCTGCGCGCGCCAGACACGTGGGCGCATGATGTCTCCGACGTCTTGCGTTCGCTCGAGACGTCCAACCACGGCAGCTCACTCGGCGAGGCAGTGCGATTCATAAGACTGACGCGTCCGGAAGTGGTGATCACCATGCTGCCCGCCACAGTCGTCGGCGAAAATCATGAGGACCATCAAGCGGCGGGCGTGATTGCCACCGAGGCTTTCGACCTCGCCGGCGATCCTACCTGGTTTCCCGAGCAGGTCGCTGCCTCGGAAGACCGGCTTTGGTACGGGAACCTGATGGAAGGATTGCGCGCGTGGCAGCCGAAGAAGCTCTACTACTATACTGATGCGTCGCACTTCGATTTCCTGAAAGGGAAAGGCCCCGAATATTCAATGACCGCGGTATCGCCGTCGCAGCACGCCTCCTACGCGCGGCTCGCGGCGAAGGAGCTGTCGTTCCATCGCACCCAGTACGGCGACGAACCGGCAAAGGCTCTAGCATCGAACAACCTGCATGACTTCGAGCAGCCGCTGCCGTTTGTGCTCGCCAAGTCACTGACGGGCGGCGCGGTCACCGGTGACATCATGGACGGGGTTGGATCACGACCGATTCCATTCGCGCCCGTGCGCGGATATCGGCCGCCTGAGAATACTGCCGGCTTATCGATGGAGCTGGGCCAAGGGTGGGCGTTTTATAGGCGGTTCTACCCGGCGCACAACCTCGACGTCATGCCCGGGCTGCTCGCGCCAGAGCTGGGCGTCGGAGGCGGAGCGCATTTCCCCGTGATGTTGCTGCTCCACAACAACACCGACAAGCCTGTCACCTTCCATTTGCGAACGCAGCTTCCGCCGGGCTGGAGCGTCGACAGTACATCAGCGGAGCACTCGCATCCCTGGCCGATGAGCGATTTCACTGCTGCTGCGCACGACGACTTTCCGGTACGCATCCGCCTCGTGGCGCCGAGACTGGAGAAATCTCAATGGCAAACGATTACGTGGACTGCGGTTGCTGACGGCCAGGAAATCGGCCCGGTGTCACTCAGGGTTTATGTCGGAGGACGATAGGACGCCGGTTCGATGAGCGCAAAGCGTGTGCAGACAAAAAACCTCAAGCTGGTTCCGCGGACAGTCGAGGAAGTCCGCGCCATGGTCGAGGCGATGACTCCGTCCGAGAAGGCGGAGCTGTCTGCCGACTGGCTGGCACTACTTCGCACCTCGACGTCGCCAGATCCGTGGACGCATGGTTTTTCTCTGGTGCATCGGGACAGCGACACCGTCGTGGGGATGTGTGGCTTCAAGGGACCTCCGGCCGCGGACGGTGTGGTTGAGATCGCTTATGGTGTCTCTCCCGAATATCGGGGCAAGGGCTACGCGACAGAAGCCGCGCAGTCGCTGACCGAATACGCCATCGAGAGCGGCAAAGTTCGCGTGGTTCGGGCGCACACGCTTCCAGAACCGAACGCCTCGACGCGGGTTCTGACCAAGTGCGGTTTCCGTCGCATTGGCGAGGTGATCGACCCCGAAGACGGATTGGTGTGGAGGTGGGAAAAGGACATTGAAGCGTCGCCGAGTCGCTGATGTCGTAACGTTGGACTAATTTCCGTTCGCGCAAAACTCCCATCCGCCGGGCCAGGGCATGCACGAACTTGCCGACACTGTGGTGGCCGGTCGCTACGTCCTCGAACGAGAGCTGGGCAGCGGCGGGATGGCCACCGTCTGGCTGGCCAGAGACACGCTGCACGATCGACGCGTCGCTTTAAAGATCATCCATCAAGAGCTGGCGGTGGCAATCGGGACAGACCGATTCATTCGCGAGATTCAGCTCACCGCGCGGCTTCAGCATCCCAACATCGCGCAGCTTCTGGACTCCGGTGTGGTGCAAACTACCGACGGGACCTCCCTGCCGTGGTATGCGATGCCATATCTCGATGGAGAATCGCTGCGGACGCGGCTCGCCCGCGAGCAACAGCTGTCGATCGAAGAGGCTCTGCGCATCACGGAGGCGGTGGCCAGTGCACTCCAGGCAGCGCACCGGCAGGGCATCGTCCACCGGGACATCAAGCCGGAAAACGTGCTCTTCGCAGACACCGGTGTTTATGTCGTCGATTTCGGGATTGCCAAGGCGCTGCTCGACACTGGCAGCGATCACCTCACGGGCACCGGCATGAGCATCGGGACGCCGTCCTATATGAGTCCCGAACAGATTTCCGCCGGGAGCGTCGATGCCCGTAGCGACCAGTACAGCCTCGCGACCATGCTGTACGAGATGCTGACCGGCGAGCCGCCGTTCACCGGCAACACCCGAGCTATCATGGCGCGCCGGTTCGCCGAGGCGGCGCGTCCGTTGCGCTCGGTGCGCTCGACGATCCCGGAATCGGTGGAGCAGGCCGTGCTCCGTGCACTCGAGCGGGTCCCGGCCGATCGCTTTCCCGATGTGGCCTCATTCGCAGACGCGCTGAGGCGTCCGGCTCCTCTCGACGGAGTCCCGTCACGACGGGCGAAGCTGAGTAAGGCCTGGCGTGCTGCTGCAGTCACTGTGTTGCTGGGCGTAGTGGCGCTGACCCTTTGGCTGCGCTTTGGCACCGGTCTTGGGATTGGCCGCACAACGGATGACACGGCAACGCGCGCGCTCTATCAACGCGGCGTCCGCAGCTACGATCGGCGCAGCTCGGCGGGGATCATCGACGCAATCGCCGCCTTCACCACGGCCGTCAAGCGCGACTCCGCGTACGCGCCGGGGTGGAATGGCCTGGCCAAGTCGTATGTCCGCGCGTATGAAAGGACGTTCCCCGTTCCAGGAGTTCCGCGCGACAGCATGCTCGGCCTCGCGGTCTCCGCCGTCCAACGCTCACTCGCCGCAGATAGCGGGAGCGCTGACGCCTGGCTCACGCAAGCGCTGATCAGCAGGGACATCGACCCTACCGACAATACGCCAGTCCTGCGCTCGCTCCGCCAAGCCATCACACTCGATTCGACTAACGCCCCGGCTTGGCATTTTCTTGCGCTCATGCTCGCCGAAAACAACGACTTGACGGGAGCGCTCGCGGCGTGGCGTCGCTGCGTGACCGTCGACCCATCTTACACTCAGGGCCTGGCGTTCCTCGCCATCGGCCACTATTGGCGCCGCGAGTACGACAGCGCCAGCGTGTGGGCCGACAGCGCGATCGCACTGGATCCGAACTACCAGATCGCGCACACCATGGTCGGCTTTATCGCAGTGGAACGCGGGAGTTACGACCGCGGTGTTGCGGCCTTCGAGGCAGGGCGCCGTCTAAGCAACGACGTGGAAGCAGTCAACGCACTTGCGGGCGTCGCATTGGCCGAGGCTCGCGCCGGGCGGAGGCAGGAAGCACGGGCAACGCTCCGGGTGGCAGAGTTGCAGGCCAAGGCCTATTCTCCCACGCCCCTTCACACCGCCGTGTTCATGGGGCAGGTCTACGCCGAGTTGGGCGACGTTGACAGGGCTTTGGCCTGGCTCGACCGATACGAGACGAGGCGGAGTTTGCACTTCCAGCTCCATCTGCGTTGCGACCCGGCATTCGACCCAATCGCGCGCGACCAGCGATTCCGTTCCCTCCTTTCCTCGCCTCGCCCGTTACCGGGCCAAGGTTGTTGAGTATCAAGCTGGACCCGGGGGAGACACGCCCTTGTAACCTTTCTGTGTTGGCTCGAAACGCGCATCGTTAGCGGCGACGGATCACTCCCTCGCGACCAGGAGCACACGATGCTGCGATATGCGATTCTGCTGCTGGCAGGTTTTTTCCCGATTTCACCGAACGGGAAGTCTGCGACGTCTTCACGTCTCTTCGATGCTGACCAGCGGCTGCTTGGTCGATGGGACATCTCCATTACGACTCCCGGCGGTGAAAAGCCATCGTGGCTGGAGATCGAGCACTCGGGACGCGACGCACTGGTCGGCCGTTTCGTCGGAATCGTCGGCAGCGCGCGACCCATCTCGATAATCGCGGCGAGCGGAGACTCGCTGAGCTTTTCTATTCCCCATCAGTGGGAAGACGGAAACGGCGATCTCACGGTGCGTGGCAGGCTGCACGGCACCGGACTCACCGGCCAGATGACGTTTCCGGACGGAAGGAGTTTTTCCTGGACGGCGGTACGCGCTCCGCGTCTCGATCGTACATCAAAACCGTTGTGGGGCGCGTCGATCAGACTGCTGCATGCAAATGATCTGGGTGGCTGGCACCCGAGCGGCCCATCGAATCAGTGGCACGTCACCAAGGGTGTATTGAGCAGTCCACGATCGGGGACCAATCTCGTGACCGATCGCAAGTTCGAGGATTTCAAGCTTCACGTCGAGTTCCGCTACCCGAAGGAAAGCAACAGTGGCGTGTATCTCCGCGGGCGGGACGAGGTGCAGATCCAGGACGATTTCGGCAACGAGCCCTGGAACGATCGGTTCAGCGGGATCTATGGATTCATTTCGCCGAGCGAGATGGCGGCGAGACCGGCGGGTGAATGGCAGTCGTACGACATTACGCTGGTCGGGAGAATCGTGACCGTCGTCGCGAATGGACGACAGGTGATCTGCAATCAGGAGATTCCAGGAATCACGGGTGGCGCGCTCGACAGCCACGAAGGCGAGCCGGGACCGCTGTTCCTGCAGGGCGATCACGGGCCGGTCGAGTACCGCAACATCGTGGTCACGCCGGCGCGACAGGCAGACGCGTTGAAGGGCTCCGCTGCCAATGACAGCGGAGCTCTTCAATACTACCGCTTCAGAATGCTACGAGGCCCATGAAACCGGCGTGCGCACCGAGACCGGGCGTATCTGCCAGCGCTGAGAGCGTACCGTCCGCTGCAACAGTGAAAGTGCCAACAGTGCCCGTGCCATTCTTGAGAACATAGAGGAACCGGCCATTGCCGGTGATATCCAGATCGAGCGGCTGCGCTCCTGATCCGAGATCGCCCGTCCGACCACCCGCCGTGATCAACGTCAGCGAGCCGTCGTTGGCGATCGCAAAACCGGAGATGCTCGAACCACCGGCGTTTGCGGTATATGCAAACCTTCCAGCCGGATCGACGATCAGCCAGCACGGAGCAGCCTGCCCGCCGGTCGATACCGACTTGCTCACGGGCGTAAGGATCCCGTTCCCTGCTTGACTGTACGACGATGCTGCAGCGCTTCCTGCCTCGGACACTACCAGGAGGCCGTTCGGCGCGTAGTCGAACCCGAACGGAGTCTGACCCGAAGACGCGCTGTTGATCGGTGCGCCCAAGGCTCCGTCGTTGCCGATGACGAAGCTGTCGATGGTTTTGCTGACGCGCTCCGTCACATTGAGGAAGTGTCCGTCCGGACTGAGGCGCACCTCGGCTCCGCCTGACGCGCCAGCGCTCAGTGAAGCAGTGCCGCTGGCGCTCAGATTTCCTGACGCTCCATAATGAAAGACGCCGACGTTGTTGCTGCTCGTGTTGAGCACGTAGATCATGTCGTTGCTCGCCGCGACGCTGACTGGTCGCGTGCCGAGCGATGACGCGCGATCGACGAGCTTGAGTCCATCCTGTTTGATGCGAAACACGGACACGTCGTTGCTGCCGGCGTTCGCGACAAAGAGGAACTTGTGATCGGGGCTGAGCACGAGCGCGAATTGGGACGCCAAAGGATCCGTGGTGCCCCCGACGCCGGCGCCGCCGGTCGGGAACGTTCCCAAAGCTGTCAGGGATCCGTCGGCTGCCCGGCTGAATGCGGCCACCGCGTTTCCGTTCACATCATTCGTCGAAACGAATACGGCGCCGACATCATTCGCTGACTTGCTTACGGAGAGCGCTGCACCAGAAGGCGCGAGAAGATCCGTACCCTTGTTGTCGGCGCACGCCGCGAGTGCCGCCATTCCCGCCAACGTTGCAAGGCGACCGATATTTCGAAGCTGCGAGATAAACATTTTGCGATTCCCACCAGTGTGTGAAGGTTTGAGCAAACCGTGATGCTGGAGGGAATCGCCGATGCTTCGATTTAGTTCCCGCTCGAGATTTTCCCCCGGCCGGTAGTCATCAGTTGCAATTAAAAACGTTTTGGAAATT
>Ga0137415_10001799_pt1 | contig 21318 bp, 21 predicted proteins | sample CZODoug3_1_1_16f_FD_183082 | JGI IMG/M metagenome (GOLD analysis project Ga0137415, IMG submission 183082) | Vadose zone soil fungal communities from Angelo Coast Range Reserve, California, USA - CZODoug3_1_1_16fungal (Hybrid Assembly) | ecosystem: Environmental > Terrestrial > Soil > Vadose...
TTCGGAATGCAACTTGTCGAGCTTAGTGACGAGTTCAAGTCGAGCAGTTTCAAAGTTTTCCGAGGCGCGATTGATTCCGGCGGCGTCGTGAAAGCAATTAATGCAAAACGTTTCGCTTCGCTGACGATTGGCCAAAGCGACGAGTTGACCGAGATCGCAAAAGTTTTCGGCGCGAAAGGTCTCGCTTTCATCAAGATCGAGAATGGTGAATGGAAATCACCGATCGTAAAATTTTTCGGCGACGCCGAGAAAGCGGCGGTGCAATCGAAGTTAAAGATCGAAGAAGGCGATTTGATCTTGTTCGCGGCCGATAAATGGGAGATCGCCTGCGAAGTGCTCGGCCGAATCCGGCTGCGCATCGCCGAAATGCAAGAGCTGATTGTCGATCTTGAGCGGCTCGATTTTCTCTGGGTGACAGATTTCCCGCTCATGCAATTCAGCGCGGAAGAAAACAAATGGAACGCGGTGCATCATCCTTTCACGCGACCAAAGTCGGAGGACATGCCGCTGCTGGAGGCAAAGAAATTCGGTGAAATTCGAGCCGAAGCTTACGACGTGGTTCTAAACGGCGTCGAAATCGGCGGCGGCAGCATGCGGATTCACGAGCCGGAGCTGCAAGAGAGAATGTTCGAAGCGCTCGGCATCGGTCCCGAAGATCGACAATCGCTTTTCGGCCATTTGCTACGCGCATTCAAACTCGGCGCGCCGCCGCACGGCGGCATTGCGCTCGGGCTGGATCGCCTTGTCATGTTAGTTTGCGGCGAGGAAAACATTCGCGATGTCATGGCGTTCCCGAAGAATAACCGTGGTCAGGAACTCATGACCCAGTCACCAGGGCCAGTCGATCCTCGCCAATTGCGCGATTTGTCGATCAAGCTGGCGGGCGATGCTCGCGGTCAGTCCGGAACAGAATCGCCACCGAAAAAGTGACGATTCGCAGTTAGGCTCTTGGATTAGCCGCGACGTGAGCTTCAGCGGCGGCGATCTGCCTCGCTGGTGTGCGAAAGAGAACAGCGATCGAAAGAGTGACAGCGCAGCCGACAAAAACAAACCAGGGCCAGGAAATTTTCGGCCACCAATCCGGCATAAACCATCCGAAGTTCCACTGTGAAGCCACGAGTTTTCCGCGCAGTAGTGTAAGAACATCGAACGCCGGCATCGTGACTTTACACAATACAAGCACAGACATGATCCCGACTGCCATCGCGACGACATTGGCGCCATCGGACCCGCGGCTCCGGGTTAGCATTCCGAGAAGAAAAACGCCGACCAACGCTCCGTAAGTGTAGCCGAGGATTCCAATGGCGATGGGAATGATCGTCAGTTTTGCATCCTGGAGGACGGCGTTGGCAGCCATGGTCGCTACAAGGATCATGAGAACGCCGAAGACGGCGGTCGCGATGCGCGCAGCGCGAATGGCCTGACGATCCGTTGCACGAGGCCGGATATACGGCAGGTAGAAGTCTTTCGTAAAACTGGTGGCGAGCGCATTCAGCGCGGCGGAAGTGGAGCCCATCATCGTGGCGAAAATGCCCGCAATGATGAGTCCACGAAATACTACCGGCATTTGGTGAACGATGTAGTCGCCGAAAATTTCGTTGTCGGCCGCGGGCAGTGTCGCGCCTGGAACCACCGAGTAGTAAACTGAAAGAAGGATGCCGACGGTGAGGAAAGCGCCGGCGATTGGTAAATCCATCACGCCGCTCAGGATCAGCGAGAGCTGAGATTTTCTGTGATCCGGAGCGGTCAACATGCGCTGCACCATATCTTGGTCAGTGCCGTGCGTTGCCATTGTCAACAAGGTAGATCCGATGAACGCGGCAAAGATTGTGTATGGCTCCTCCAGCATCGCTTTCAGCGCCGGTCCGAACGGCAGCTGTGCATTCCAGCCGGTTTGAAAAAGTTTAACGTTCGACAATCCGCCGAGATTCGATTTCACCGTCTCGAATCCGCCGGGGATGTTTCGCAGGAGCAGAAAAATTGCGAAGATGACGGAGCTGAACATTAGCACAGCCTGAATCAAGTCGGTCCAGACGACGGCTTTGATTCCGCCAACGGCAGTGTAGATCGTCGTGATGACGGTGACGAAAATGATTCCCCAGATGTAGGTATTGAGATTCACCGGCAGGGAGGGGAAGAGATAACGCCATATCACCACCATGATCGCTCCGCCGAGATAAAGCCGAACGCCGATCCCGAGCACGCGAGTGAAGAGGAAAATGCCGCTCGCCATGTTCTTGGTTTTTGTGCCGAAGCGCACCGTCAGAAATTCGTAGACGCTTTGAACACGGTAGTCGTAGTACGGTTTGATGAAGGTAAACGCGATGACGATGCGCGCGAGAACCGTGCCGATCGCCAACTGGCCGTAAAAGTAGCCTCTCGTTTTAAAACCTTCGGCGGGCGTGCCTAAAAATGTAGCGGCGCTCGTTTCGGCAGCGATGATCGACGCGAGTACCGCCCACCACGGAATGGAGCGCGAGCCGAGCGAGAAATCTTCCAAGTTTCGATTTCGTCGTCCCGCCCAAAGCCCCAGCGCGACGATGCCGATAAAGTAGGCGAGCAAAACCACCGTGTCGATCGCGAGCCGGCCGTCCATGTCGATCTTAGGTGACAGAGAACAGGCCGAGAGCAAAGAGGATTTTCATAGCCCAAGATGGGCAATGACGAAGCACGAATGACGAATGCCGAAGGAATGGCGAAACCCGAACGGCTGTCGTCATTCGAGCATTCGAGCTTGTTTCGTCATTCGGATTTCGTCATTTTCCCGTGTTAAGCTGAGTTGACAATCCCTTGATGAAGCTGACTGAAGTTGCCGCGCCGGATTTTGATCTGGCGATGACACTCGATTCCGGCCAGGTGTTTCACTGGGAAAAGATCGACCACGGATTTTGCGGCACGATTGGAGATCGGCCGGTATATGCGGAGCAGTGCGGCGATTCGTTGCGGGCAACGAACGGGTGCGCGGACTTGGTCCGCAATTATTTCGCGCTCGATCATCCACTAGCGAAAATCTGCGCTTCGTTTCCAAACGATGCGTTGATGCAGGCGGCGCGCGATTTCTGTCGCGGGCTGCGAATTATTCGGCAACCGCGCTGGGAATGTCTCGCCACGTTCATCACTTCATCGATGAAACAGGTGGCGCACATCCGGCAGATTTCGCGGGCCTTGCGCGAACGTTTCGGAAATGCGCACAAAATCGACAATTACGCCGTGCACACGTTTCCATCGCCCCAGCGAATCGCCCGCAGTTCCGAACAAGAATTGCGCGAATGCGCGCTTGGTTATCGCGCGAAGAATTTGCTGGCGACGGCGGGGATCGTTAGCTCGGGCGAAGCCAATCTCGAAGCATGGGCCGCGCTTTCCGATGTCGACCTTCGCGCAAAGCTGTGCGCGCTGCCGGGCGTGGGCGCGAAGGTTGCTAATTGTGTGATGCTTTTTGCCTACGAACGCCTGCGCGCCTTCCCGATCGATGTCTGGATCGAGCGCGTGTTGAGGGAAAAATATTTTCCGCGGGCGCGAAAATTAACTGAGCGACGCTTGCGCGCGTTTTCCGAAACCTATTTCGGAGAACATGGCGGTTACGCGCAGCAGTATCTCTTTCATCATGCCCGTCGTACGAATTGGCCGGAATGTAAACGCGGGCGCAATTTGTCAGCGCCGCGCCGGTGAGATAATGTTTGCTCGCTCAGAATCTGAAAAAACTCCGCCCTGACTTCCTTGTTCATCATTTATAGAGCGCTCTCATGACGACGGCCGAGACCATGTTCGCCCAGCCGGGCGACGGAATGATGGATCGAAAACAGGAAGCTCGAAAGATTTTGTGGGCGTTCCTGGCGGCGCTCTTTATTCATCTGGTTGTCGCTTATTCCCTCGCGACTTGGGGCGGCATTTTTTCACCGGCGCTTCCGGTCTCGGAAAAGCCGGTCGAACTGACGATTGTCGATCTTTCCACGCCGCCGCCGATCGCGCCGAAGAATTCCGCGTTTATGGAAACGGACGAGTCGAAACAATCGGCCGAGCAACCGAAAGAAAAAACATTTGAATCGAACGCCAATTCGATCGCGGCGAGCCAGCTTCCGGCCGGGGGCGGTATCCCGTTGCCATCGCAGCAAGGCAAAGATCGTCCCTCTGTTGATTTGGAAACACATCAGTACTCGCTGGCAAATGAAGGCGCACAGCCGCGACCAAGCGCGGCGCCGCAGGAAAGCCCCCAGCCGTCCGAAGCGCCGCAGCCCACACCGATTTCCGAAGCGGAGCAATTGGCGATGTTAAGGTCAACACCGACTCCCGCAGTTCGGCCGTCTGCTGTTCCCACGCCAGAACAACCGAGGTCCTCCTACCGCGCGCAAAAACAACAGACGCGCTTGTCCGGATCAATCACGAATCGTGGAGCGTCCTCGGTGAACGCGCTCGGCACACCGTTGGGTCGATATCAAAAAATTCTCTACGATTCTGTTGGCTCGCGTTGGTACTACTATGTCGCTAAGCAAGGGGATTTGGTCAGCATCGGCACGCTGCGTCTGGTCTTTTCGGTTGACCGAAGCGGTCGCGTGACGAATCTCAAGATCGTCGAAAACACTTCCAACGAATCTTTCGCAAACGTATGCCTGCAATCTGTGCTCGAAATGCAGTTGCCACCGATTCCAGAAGACGTGGCGAGCTCGCTCCCGCCTGAGGGTTTGGACGAAGAAATGTCGTTTACGATGTACGCCAACTGATGAGCGCTGTTACCATAATCGCCGAGGCGCCGGGAACGGTGCAGACAATCATGAGCTTTTTCATCAAGGGCGGGCTTTTTATGTGGCCGCTGCTCGCCTGCTCGATCGTGGCCGTAACGACAATCATTCTGCGCGGCATCGCCTTGCGCGAAAAAAATGTGATGCCGCTCGTGATCCAAAGCGAGATCGAACGCCTCGCGCCCGGCGCGAGCCCGGAGCGATTGACGCGGACCGTGAGCCACGACCAATCCTCGCTGGCCCGGATCACGCGCGTTGCGCTCCAGCACTTGCGCGGGCCGCGCTCGGAGAACGTGGAAGTGGTGGAAACACGCGCGCGTCACGAAATGGTGCGGCTGGAGAAAGGTCTCATCGTTCTCGAAGTGATCGTGGGCATCGCGCCGCTGCTCGGTTTGATCGGCGCGGTCTCCGGACTGGTGCATGTTTTTTCAAATCTTGGCCTGAGCTCGGGCGCATCGGATACGCGTCAGATCGCGCTCGGCATCGCCGAAGCGCTCAATGCCACCGTCTTCGGACTTTCGATCGCGGTGCCGACTTTGATCGCCTTCAGTTATTTCTCGAAGAAGGTGGAAGTGATGTCGGTGGAAATGGAAACGCTGGTCGTCGAGTTGATCAGCAAATGCTACTATGGGCGCTCTTCCCGCGAAGTGATGCCGGCAAAATCTCCGCCTCCGGCGCCAATGCCGACGCCGACGCCAGTCGTGTGAAACACGCGGCGCATCCCCCGCCATGAACTTCATCGTCCGCAAACGCAGGGCGCCCACCATCATTATCGTTTCGTTGGTCGATATTCTCATCATCCTGCTGATCTTTTTTGTCGTTTCGACGACCTTTAAAAAAGATCAGCCGGAAGTTCAGATTAATCTTCCGGAATCGAAAACGGCGACGAACGCTCCGGCCGAACTCGAGCATGCGATTGTGAGTGTCGATCAAAACGACGAGATCAAACTGGATGGGCGGACCCTCGGTGTGGATGAACTGGAGGCGGCGGTGCGCAATTTGCCTCCCACGCGCAAATCTTCACTCGCGTTGCAAGCTGACAAAAAGGCGTCGTTTGGCGCGATCGTGAAGGTGATGGATGCATTGAAGCTCGCCGGCGTGAGAAATTTGCCAGCGTTCACGCGTCAGGAAAAATGAAATTGCCGATCTTGCAGTACGGCGACCCGATGCTGCGCGCGAAAGGCAAACGGATCGACCAGATCGACGATCGCATTCGCGAGCTGGCCGCTAACATGCTGGAGACGATGGAGGCGGCGAACGGCGTGGGGCTGGCCGCGCAACAAGCGGGCGAAGCGCTCCAGCTCACCGTCCTGGACATTTCGCGTGTGGAAGATCGACCGAGCACGATGAAGTTGAACGGCCAGGATGTCGATCCACAGACAGCGATGCCGCTCGTCTTGATCAATCCCGAGATCGAATTGGGCGACGAAACCGAAATGGGCACGGAAGGTTGCCTGAGTTTTCCGGAAATCACCGGTGAAATCGAGCGCGCAAAATCGGTCATGGCGCGCGCGCAGACTTTGGAAGGCGACAAGATCGAGATCGAAGCGACCGGGCTGCTGGCGCGCGCCTTGCAGCATGAAGCCGATCATCTCAACGGAATCCTGTTTATCGATCGAATGAGCTCTGCGGCAAAGGCAAGTTTATCGAGCCGGCTGAAGCGGTTGCAAAAAGAAACGCGGCGCAGCGGCGGGAAAGATCGACCATCGCTCGTCGGCGAGACGACGCTTTGAAGGAGGGTGGATCGAGCAGTCTCTTGTCCGCCTTCGGACGGACTCGTCCCGTGGCGAGCTCGATGCTAAATTTGGCGGCTAAGCCGCATATTTTATAAGATCGCCCGGCGGAACGGTCGATCCACCTTTCCGCTTTCGACAGCATCAAAGCGCTTTGTAATCGACCGTGATGGTGCGAAAAACGAGCGCGTCGTGTTGCGCGGAGAAATAAAAAAGCTCAAGCATGGTCGCCCCGACCATCCACTGGTAGCCGACCAGCGTTTGGATGACATCCGTGTCGGTGTCGTGCGAACGCGAGACTAGTTTGCCGATTCCGTACTTTTCATCGAAGTACTTGCGAATTTCTCCCATCCGCTGGTTGTAACGCTCGATCGTCCAATCCGGATATTCGTATTGCAGCTCCACGCCGAAGAGCGATCCCCCCTTGAAAGTAAAGAGCGTGCGCTTCAAGCCGGGATGGACGAGGCCTTCCACGGTCCAGACCTCGCGGCCCTCTTTTTTTTCGCGTGATACGATTTGAGCTTTCGCGCCGCGCAGCACCGCTTCCACGCGTGCCATCGAGTCGTTCCAGCGAAAACCGAAAGGCGGAAGCAATTCGTCGGCGGCGCGCGTCGATGAGATGGCGGAAATAAGAGCGAGCAGAACAGCCAGAAGAGCGCGCATGATTACTCGGCCACGGAGTTGAAGCCCCATTCTTTTTTCGTGCGTCCGTATTCGATTTTAATTCGCTTGGAATTCATTTTTCGATCCGCTGAGCGATCGCGGTGCGTGCTCCAGAGGCAGAAAAAATGCGCGTGTGTGCTCATTCGGTCAACTCGCGGAACCTTTCGGAGTCAGCTTCGCCCGAGGGCAGCGGTTTGTAATTTTTGGGCAATGTCGATTCGCTGTTTTCAGTCAAGATTTTTTTTGATGTGAGACGAAAATAAATTTTAGATTTTTTCTTGTCGATGCGCGCGCTGATTTCTAATCTCAAGCCGCTGGCAGAGGGAAAGAGGGAGTGGATGTGAATAAGATGTGAACAGCTTCTAATAATCTCCTAGCAGCGAGAATGAGCGACGCCTTAACCTCTCTAGACCGACGACTCCAATCGGACGTCGATCTTGCCGCCACCGGGCCGTGGTCGAGCGCTGCAGGAAGCGTTTTCCCCTCGTATTTAAGCGTTTTTAGTATTTTTTCCCGGCGATTCCTCCGAGAGACAGGCGCGTCATCACGCAGACATCGCCTCCGTTTGACCGGCCAATTTCCCTCGGGATCGGCCTTTGTGGCAATTGTGTAACGCTGTTAACAAGTCGGTATGAAAGAGAAGTGTGCCAAGCTGTGGCAGAAATTGTCGGTGGCGTTAAAGCCGCAGGTGAGTGCCGATACATTCAAGCGCTGGTTTTCCGCCGTTGAATTAATCGAGGCCACCGACAACTCGCTCACCTTCCGCGTTCCAAATAACATCTACCAATTCTGGATCGAGAGTAATCATATGAGCGCGCTCCAAGCCGCCGTCATCACTGCTTTTGGCGGCCCGCGCGCAGTAAAATTTTCCGTGCCGTCGGGATCTTCAGTGGACATTGCTGCGGAGGACGCAGCCGCTTTGAAGGAGATGGCGCCTGAGTTGGTGCGTGACACGAAAGCGGCCGGCAGCGCGCTCGGGCTCAATCCCCGAAACACGTTCGAATCTTTTGTGGTCGGTCCGAACAACGAGATCGCGCATGCGGCCAGTCTGGCGGTGGCGCAGTCTCCGGCCCGGACTTATAACCCGCTGTTTATTTACGGCGGTGTAGGACTGGGCAAGACGCATTTGATGCAAGCCATCGGCCAACACGTTTGGGCGAAAAAGAAAACCACCAAGGTGATCTATCTCTCGAGCGAACTTTTCATCAACGAGTTCATCGACGCGATCCAGCACAGCAATCTGGTGAAATTCCGCAAGCGTTATCGCCAGTCCGATCTTCTTCTCATCGACGACATTCAATTTCTCGGCGGCAAAGAACGCTCGCAGGAAGAATTCTTTCACACCTTCAACACGCTTTTCGACGGACATAAACAGATCGTGCTCTCGAGCGACCGGCCCGCTTCAGAAATCGCGAACCTGGAGAAGCGGCTCGTTTCGCGCTTTGAGTGGGGACTGACTGCTGAACTTCAGCCGCCCGACATCGAGACGCGCATGGCGATCTTGCGCATGAAAGCGCGCACGATGCAGATCAAACTGCGCGATGAGGTTTTCGAATTTCTCGCCAACCGCATTCGCACAAACGTGCGTCGCCTCGAAGGCGCGCTCATGCGCGTGGCGTCCTTTGCTTCGCTCAGCGGAAAGGAGCTCACGCAGGAAGTCGTCGAGCATCTGCTCAAAGACATCTTGCAGGAAGAAGCGCGGCATTCCATCACCATTGAACAAATCCAGCGGCGGGTGGCGGAACACTTCGACGTGCGCCTGGCCGATATGACGAGCAAACGGCGCCCGGCGAGCATCGCCTTTCCGCGCCAGGTCGCGATGTATCTGGCGCGCGAGCTGACCAAGGCATCGCTCAACGAAATCGGCGACGCATTTGGCGGACGTGATCACGGCACTGTCTTGCATGCCTGCAAGCTGGTAAAGAAACGCATGCACGAGCAGGACAGCCTGCGTCAGACGATTTCCTTCATCGACAGTTCGTTGCAGCGCTGAACCCCGATAAGACTTTACGGTTGCCGAATAAAATCGGAAGCCTTACATCTTAAGCGCGCTCCCTGCCGTCATGAAATTCAGCGTCACGAAAGAAAAACTGCTCGAAGGCTTGCAACAGGTCCAAAACGTGGTCAGCACGCGCACGACCCTTCCGATTCTTTCCAACGTTCTCCTGCAAGCTAACGAGAAAGAAGTTCATCTTACCACCACCGATCTCGATGTAGGCGTGCGCGGCAGTTTCGAAGCGGAGGTGGAAAAGAAAGGCGCGACCACGCTCCCGGCGCGCCGCCTTTTCAACATCGTCCGGGAACTGCCCTCCAGCGAAATCCAGGTCGATGTCGATGGAAAGAACACGGCCTCGATCCGGAGCGGGCAAAGCTTCTTCAAGATCCTCGGGCTGCCCGAAGAAGAATTTCCGCCGTTGCCGAAATTTGAAAACGCAAAGGTGGTCACGATTCCTCAAAAAGATTTGCGAGACGGTTTGCGGAGAACTTCCTATGCCATCTCGACCGATGAAACCCGCTACGTGCTGAACGGTGTGCTTTTCAGCTTCAAGGAAAATAAACTCATCCTGGTGGCGACTGATGGCCGGCGGCTCGCTATGGTTGACATCGAACTGGAATTCCCGCGCAGCCATGAAGCTGACATCATCGTCCCGACCAAGGCGGTGACGGAGTTGCAGCGCCTGCTCACCGACGACGGCGAGGTGAAAATGAGCATGGGCAGCGGCCAGATTGCGTTCGATCTCAACAACACGCTGCTCGTCTCCAAGTTAATCGAAGGCAACTATCCAAACTACCGGCAGGTCATTCCATCGGAAGCAAAAGAACGCGTCACGCTCGAGCGCGAGACGTTCCTCAATTCATTGCGGCGCGTTTCCTTGCTCGCGAGCGACAAATCGAACTCGATCAAACTCAACTTCAGCAAGAACAACATCGACATCACCGCCAACACCCCGGAGGTCGGCGAAGCGAAGGAATCGCTCCCCGTCGCCTATAAAGGGCGCGAATTTTCCATCGCCTTTAATCCGGAATTCTTAATGGCGCCGTTGCGCAACCTGACCGAGGACGAAGTTTTTCTCGATCTCATCGATGAGATGAGCCCGGGCGTCTTGAAGATTCAGACGCCGTTTCTCTATGTCCTGATGCCGATGCGCATCAGCTCGTGATGTGCTTGTCTGGAAGACAGGTGCCCTCGCCTGTCGTGGCAGACAGGTTTCCTACCTGTTCGACGACCTGCCGCGCATTTGCAACGCGCAGGCGAGATGCCTGTCTTCCGGATGCGCGGTTGCGCTACAATTTCAGCGCGTCGCAAACGGTTTTGAATTTGAGCCGCGACATTTCACCCTTCGGCGCCTGAAGCACGCGAACGTTCTCGTTCGCTGGCGCCCAAACCGCCGGATCAGTCGGGCCGAATAGCAAAACGCAATTTGCCCCGACAGCGGCGGCAAGGTGTGAGATCCCGCTATCCTGCCCGATAAAGATTGTTTGCTCAAGAACCGCCGCGAGATGCGGCAATGGCAAGTTTTTTGCAAAGCGAACAGTCGCGTCTTTCCAAATTGATTGGAGCCCCGCAACTTGATCTGCGTCCGCCTCACCGAAAATGACGACGATCGATCCGCGAAAATCTTCCGACGCGAGCAGACGATTTCCGAGGTCGATCCAATTTTCGAGCGGCCAATTTTTCTTTTTGCCGCCGCTGCCGGGATGAAATGCGACGATTGGTCGCGCGCAATGGCCGAGAAAAACGTTGGCCGCGTCTCGATCTTCGGCCGAAGGATAAAGCTTCGCAGACAGATCATCGACGCAAAGACCGAGAGTTTGGAGCGGCCGCGAAAGTTGTCGGGCTGCGTGCTCGCGATGGTCGATCTTGCCCGGGCCATGAATCAGATTATCTACGCCGCACCGGCGCAGATTCATCTCAAAGACGCCATCGGGATCGTAAAGATAGCTGATGATCAAATTGAAGCTCGCGAAATAGTTTGCGAGTTCGGTCGGGAGTTCCGAATTCTTCGCGAAGAAGCTCGCGAGCGGTCCGTGCTCGATTGAGCGGACGGCTTGCGCGTAAAACCGATTTTCCGCCAGCACCGCGATATGCTTGTAACCGAGGATCTCGATGTGTGCGCGAGAATATGCATGGCGCAACGCCTTCAGCACGGGCAGCGTGAGGATGAAATCGCCAATCGCACCGCCGCGGATCACAAGAATCCGGTTCATTCCATTCTTTGTAGCGGCGGTCTATGACCGTCGCTGAGATTGTTTTGTCCGACGCTCATAGAGCGCCGCTACAGAAGATCTCAATAAACCGTGATCGCCAGTGCGAGAATCACCACGCCGTAACACAGTGCGATCCCCTGCAACAATCGCCAGCGTGCGGTGCCGCGCGCGCTCCAGTCGATTTGGTCCCGAAGCAAGTACGGGATCGTGACCCAGAAAAGTCCGGCGACGATGAGCAAATAGGCGAGCACTGTGACGAGCAAACGGCTCGTTTCGTAACGCAAAAACGCCGCGTCAAGCAGCGGCTCGGCGGCCAGCAAACAGAGAATTCCAAGCGCGCGCACAGCGAGAAATTCGTCAACGAAACGCAGCACAAGCACGTAACCGATCGGCAATGCAATGAGGAGCGGCCGTCGAAAAGCGGAGAATTCTCCCATCTCCATCGTCGCCAGCAGCCAGAAGCTCCAGACAAGATCGGCTGTCAGCAAAATAACCCCGGCGGCGCGTGAGCGCGGAAATTGTTGCGCAACGCTGGCAAGATCTGGTTTTAGCAATCCGGGCAAACTGATCGCGATTAGAAACGCGCCCGCGATTATTCCCACGGTTTGCAAAGACAGGTGGTAAATCATGCCGCGATCGTTGCTGACCGCGCGTCAGGTTTGCATGACTGGCGTCCCATACAAGCTGAATCCATTCGCTTGTTCGACCCGTACATCGACAATGTCGCCAACAAGTTCGTCGCCGCCCTCGAACACGACGATTTTGTTCGTCCCTGTGCGGCCCATTAATCGGGCCGGGTTCGTTTTGCTCGGGCCTTGGCAGAGAACTTCGACATCGCGACCAACCAGGCGTTCGCCGGCGCGTCGCGCCGATTCATTCACGACCCGGAGCAAATCCTGATTGCGCTCTGCTTTGACGCTTTCGTCGATTTGGTCGCTCATCTCCGCGGCGGGCGTATCGCGTCGCGGCGAATAGCGAAAGACAAAGGCGTTGTCGAATTGGATTTGTCGGACAAGCTCGCGCGTTTGCTCGTAATCGCTCTCGGTCTCACCGGGAAAACCGACGATAATGTCGGTGGTGATCGCGGTGCCGTCGCGCGCCTGCCGGATGCGATCGACAAGATTGACATATTTCTCCGCGGTGTAAGTCCGGTGCATTGCTTTCAAAATTTTGTTGGAACCGGATTGCAGCGGCAGATGCACGTGCTCCGCGAGTTTCGGTAAACGCGCGAAGGCGTCAATCAAGTCGTCGCGAAAACCGATGGGATGCGGTGAAGTGAAACGGAGTCGCTCAAGTCCGTCGATCTCGTGCACGGCCTGGAGTAACTGCACGAATGGGCTTTTGCCATCGCGCTTGGGAAACTCGTGCCGGCCATATAAGTTCACGATTTGTCCGAGCAGGGTGACTTCCTTCACGCCGCGCGCGACGAGATCGCGCACTTCGCGCACGATCTCAGAAATTGAGCGGCTGCGCTCCGCGCCGCGGGTCCGCGGCACAATGCAGAAGGTGCAATGCATGTTGCATCCTTGCATGATCGAAACGAAAGCGGTCGCCTGCCTGGGCGCGAGTTGTTGTTCGCGGATTGTTTCCTGCGAGCCCGGCTCTTCTTCAACATCGACGATCGAAAATCGCAAATCGTCCATGCACTCTTCGGTTCGACGTTGGGTGTTTGATGTTGGTTGTTGAATGTTTTCTCGGAGCCGTCCATTTTTAATTGCGACCAATTCCTCGACGTAATCGGCGACGCGATGGAATTTTTGCGTCCCGACCACAAGATCGACATGCGGCAAATTTTTGAGCAACGACGCGCCCCGCGCCTGCGCCATGCAGCCAAGAAAACCGAACACAACTTCCGGCCGGTCTTTCGCCATGTGTCCGAGCATCCCCATTTTGCCCAGCGCCTTTTGGTCGGCCATATCGCGCACGCTGCAGGTGTTGAGTAAGACCACGTCCGCTTCCATTTCACTCTTCACGCGCTCGTAGCCACGCGCGATGAGTGAATGCGCCACTTGTTCCGAGTCGCGCTCGTTCATCTGGCAGCCGTAGGTCTTGATGAAGAATTTCGGCATGGATGGGCGAGAATAATACACGGGCGAGCGGCCTTCGCCACGGAGAGATTATCGACTTTTCATCTTGTCGATCTTTCGGATTTAATTGAAGCGCGAATGAAAAAGGGGACTCCAGCAATCGGAATCATTGGCGGCAGCGGTTTGTATCAGATGGAAGAGATGCGCGATGCGACCGAACGCAAAATCGACACTCCGTTTGGGGCGCCATCGGACATGCTCATTGGCGGTAAGGTGAGCGGCAGGCAGGTTTATTTCTTGCCGCGCCACGGGCGCGGCCATCGGCTTTTGCCGCACGAATTAAATCACCGGGCCAACATCTACGCGCTGCGTTCGCTCAACGTGCGCTGGATCGTCTCGGTGACCGCGGTCGGCAGTTTGCAGGAGAAATATGCGCCACGGGATGTTTTGTTGCCGTCGCAGTTTTATGATCGCACGAGCCTGCGCAGCGATCACACATTCTTCGGGAAAGGAATTGCCGCGCACATCTCGTTCGCTGAGCCGATCAGCACGAAGTTGCGAAACATCATTGCCGAATCAGCGCGCTCGGTAGGCGTCACCGTTCACAACGGCGGCATTTACGTGAACATGGACGGGCCGGCATTTTCGACGCGCGCGGAATCGGAGCTCAATCGCCGAAACGGCTTTGACGTAATCGGCATGACGAACTTGCCGGAAGCGAAATTGGCCCGCGAAGCGGAGATTGCGCTCGCCACCATGGCGATGATTACGGATTACGATTGCTGGAAAGTGGAAGAGGAACCGGTCTCCGCGCAGACGGTGATCGGTCATTTGATGGCGAATGCCGAGACGGCGAGGAAGGTGCTTGTCGATGTAATCCCGCGCGTACCGATGGAGCCGAACTGGCCGGAACATTCCGCCCTCGACTCGGCCTTGGTCACGGAACGCGAGCTCTGGCCCGCCACAACAGTGAAGAAGTTGAAACCGATTTTGCGGCGATTTCTGTAGTCGCCCGCCGCGGCGGGCCTGGCGCAGAGCTGCTAACACACGCTGCATGAACTTCTGTAGATGGAAAAAGTGGTGGTAGTGGTAGTATCATCACCAAAAAAGTACTTGCCTGCCACACCGAGATTATAGTAATTACAAATCAGCCGGCGAAACTCAGTTTTGCCCATCTAAGTACAGAGCCCGAAGAATGAAAATTAAAGTCGCTACCTGTCTGCTCAGTCTCGTTTTGCTTCCCGCCTGTTCGACAACCACCCAAACTACTGCGGCAAATCAGACCAGGGAGCAGAGGATGGCGGCGAAGTACGCGAACACGGAAAATGCAGAAGAGCCAGCGCCGCCCGCGGAAGGCCCGGATGATATTCCGGCGGTGCCGGTGGATGTGAAGCGGAATCCCGGCCTCGTGCCCACGCCGCTGCTCCGCGTCTCGGCGGCATCCTCAACTCCGTAATAGTGGGTTTGGCGATATCCGTTCAGGCGCTCAGCCCTGCGATCGCTTCGCAGAGCGCTCGGATCTGATCCTCAGTGTGCGCCGCCGTTACGGTAATGCGCAGTCGCGCGGACCCTTTGGCCACAGTCGGGTAACGGATCGCCGGGACGAAGAATCCTCCGTTTTGGAGCGCTTTCGCCAAATCGTCGATCCAACGAGCGGGCGCGCAGCGCTTGTAATTGCTGCGCGAAAAGGTCTGTCATGAGACGCCCGCGGTTTGCGGGACTACATCCAGAGACCCCAGGAGAGCAGGGCCGAGGCGTCTCGCCAGACGGCCGTGCTGTCGCCGAGCACGACCACGATGATGTCGCGGCCCGGGCGCGAACCGCTGCAAATCAAGCAATGCCCGGCGGCTTCGGTGTAACCGGTTTTCATCCCGTTGCAATACGGGGAGCGTCTTAGAACTTTATTTGTGTTTTCGAGCTCGCGCGTGCGGCCGTTGGCATAGCGAAAGACGAGTTGCGGAAGACAAACAATCGATCGGATCGTGGGATTGGCGTAGGCCGCGCGCGCGATGATCGACAGATCGCGTGCGCTCGAATATTGGCCGGGCACCGGTAACCCGTTCGGATTCACAAAATGCGAGTGCGTCGCGCCGAGTTCGCGGGCGCGTTGATTCATCACCTCGGCGAAGGCTTCGATACTGCCCGCGTTGTCGCGCGCGAGACAACGCGCCACATCATTCGGGCTTTTTACGAGCAACGCACGCAATAGGTCGATGCGCTGGTAGGTGTCGCCAGGTTTGATATTCAACTTCACCGGCTCCGCCAGGGTGTCGATAAGCTCAACTCTCACCGGTCGATCCAAAAAACCATGCTCAGCGATGATTAATGCAGTGAGCAACTTTTGCGTGCTGGCCGGCGGTCGTATCTCATCCGCATTCTTTTCATACAAAGTTTCCCCAGTGCGTGCATCGACCATCATGACCGATCTTGCGCCTGTCGCTGGCACACCTCCGGAAACGCGCAGCGGCGAAACTTCATCGCGCTCTTCATTCGATGCGGCTTTGGTCTTTGCGTGCCGGTGCCGGGATCGAGCGCGCGTTGCTTTCGGCGGAGATATTTGAGGAGACTCTTTCGCCAGGGACTCCGGGATACCGGTCGGCCGGACAGCATCCTGTTCCTGCGCAAACGTGGTGAGCGCTAATGCGGATACGCAGAAGCAAACGATCCAAGTGCGACCCAATTTCATCGGTCGGAAAATGAGGAGCAAGAATTTGCGAGGTGCAAGCACATGGCCAGCGAGAGGTTATTATGAATCACGGCCGCGCTGGATTAACTCGATCTCGTAACCCTCCGGAGCGTCGATGAAAGCAATCTTGCTTCCGCTTGAGGTTTGATGTGGTCCGTCGGAAAGCGGATAACCTTTGGCGGCCGCTTCGCGCGCGAATTTGTCGAGATTGTCCACTTCGAAAGCGAGATGTGTCAGATCGGGCCCAACTACGACCGGGCCGCTTTGATCGAATTTGCAAAGTTCGATTTCCTCCTCGCTCTCGGGCGCTTTCAGAAAAACCAGTTGCGAGCCGCGGCCGGAAGTATGCCGGCGAAGCTCCTTGAGTCCGAGAACGTCTTTGTAAAACGCGACCGTCTTCTCCAGATCGGTCACGCGGTAACGAGTGTGTAAGAGTTTTTTGACCATTGCGTATCTTATTGCCCCGGCCTGCAATGAAATTCAAACTCCGAGTCGCGAAATCAAGTCATGCTCTAGGTTAAGGAAGAGCGATTTCCAAATCGCCCCGGTTGCCGCGGCGACCGCTCCTTGTTGTCGCCGGCCTAATCAGATGTCATTCTCTGGCCTGATGAAACTCGTGATCGCCGCGACCGGCGCCAGCGGAACGATTTATCTGCAACGATTGCTTGAGCAGATCGATTGCGCCGCGCACGAGATTCATCTCATCATGAGCGCCCATGCGGAACAGGTCGCGGCGCAGGAGCTGGAGGATTTCAAAATTCCTGCGCACGTCTCGCGACATTCGGAAAGTGATCTCAGTGTTCCGTTTGTGAGCGGCTCGGCCCGCTTCGACGCGATGGTGATCGTTCCATGCTCGATGGCAACACTCGGGCGGATTGCTTCCGGTTCCAGCGACAGCGCGCTGTTGCGCGCCGCCGATGTTTTTTTGAAGGAACGCCGGAAATTAATTCTCGTCCCGCGCGAGACGCCCTGGAATTTGATTCACGCGCGCAACGTCGTGACGCTGCTTGAGGCGGGTGCGATTGTTCTGCCGGCAATTCCATCTTTTTACAGCCAGCCAGGTTCTGTCACCGCCGTTGTCGATACGGTTGTTTGGCGGATTCTCGATCAAATTGGATTGCCGAATCCGCGCGCCTATCGCTGGCAGGATCAAACTGCGAAAACTTCGGGCAAGAAAAGTTGAAGATCGAAGGTTGGCGCGCGCGTTGGCTGATCGCGTTCGGATTTCGCTTGCTCCAGCTTTGGGCGCGCACGCTGCGTTACCAAATCGATGATCGCGCTGGCATTGTTGGAAAGCCGGTGAATGAAAATTACATCGGCGCTCTCTGGCATAATCGCCTGTTGATATTTCCGGTTGTGCTGCGGCTTTTTTTTTCGAACCGTCACGGCGCGGCTTTGATCAGCGCGAGTCGCGATGGGGACCTGCTGGCCGATGCAATCAAACGCTTCGGTTTCGATGTTGTGCGCGGCTCGAGTTCGCGACTCGGCGCCAGTGCAATTTTGCAGTTGACGGAAGTGCTCTCCTCGCGACGCGACGTCGTAATTACGCCGGATGGTCCGCGCGGTCCAGTTTACGAGCTCGGACCGGGAATTATTTTTCTGGCGCAAAAGTCGAGCGCGGCGGTTCTACCCATTAACATGGAATATTCGAACTGCTGGCGGATCAAAAGCTGGGATCGATTCATTGTGCCGCGGCCGTTCGCCAAAGTGCACGTGATCATCGGCCAGCCGCATCGTGTAAGATCGACAAGCACCGCCGAAGAGTTCGAAGCCGAGCGTTTGCGTTTGCAAGATGCGATGATGGCGCTGGTTGAACGACGCTGAGTCATTTACGTTCGGCGCATGGCGAAGTTAATCGACGGCCGCGCAATTGCGGAAAAAGTTTATGTCGATCTTCGCCGCGAGATTGCGAAATTAAAATCGCAAGGCGTCACACCGGGTCTGGCCGTGGTGTTGGTGGGCGATCATCCCGCCTCGCGCGCCTACGTGCGCTCGAAGGACAAGATGAGCCGCGAGCTCGGTTTGCATTCAGTGAAACTCGAGCTCCCGGCATTCACCACGCAGTCGGAATTACTTTCGCGCGTGGAGGAGTTGAATCGCGATCCAGCCATTCACGGCATTCTTGTGCAATCGCCGCCGCCGAAACAAATTGATGAAGCGACAATCGTGCGCGCACTCGATCCGCGCAAAGATGTCGATGGTTTTCATCCGCTGAACGTCGCGAAACTCGCGTCCGCCGCGGCGGACGGATTCGTCCCATGTACTCCGCTTGGGATTCAACGGCTGCTCATCGAAAGCAAGATCGACATCTCCGGCGCGCACGTTGTCATTCTTGGGCGGAGTATGATCGTGGGAAAACCACTCGCGCTTTTGCTCATGCAAAAAGGTAGAGGCAGCGACGCGACCGTGACGGTTGTTCATTCGCGCAGCCGGAATCTCGAAGCGATCACGCGCGCGGCAGATATTTTGATCGCGGCGATTGGCCGGGCTGAATTTGTGAAGGCTAAACACGTGCGCGACGGCGCGGTGATTGTCGATGTTGGAATTAATCGAGTGGAGGACGCAACCAGCGAGCGCGGTTACCGGCTTATCGGTGATGTCGATTTCGACGAAGTGGCAAAGAAAGCCGCCGCGATCACGCCGGTGCCGGGTGGTGTTGGCCCGATGACGATCGCGATGTTGATGTCGAACACGGTGAAAGCATGTCGCGCCGTCAATTAGACCTAACGATTTTCGCGGTTAGCAACCGCCAGATCGGCGGCTGAAATCGCGCGGCGTTTACGAAAAGCGATGCGATGCGTGGTGATAAAACAGCCGCGCGCGCCAACCGATTGATCCAGAGTCGCCCCCGATACATGGCCGCGTGAGCGCGAGCGAATTCACGCAAAGTTACTTGTCGATCTCGTCCGCGAATGATTTTCACGATGGCGTTGGCGGCAAGTTCGCCTGAACGAAGCGCGTAATAAATTCCTTCGCCGGTGAATGGCTCGACCACGCGCGCGGCGTCGCCGATGAAGAAAAGATTCTCGTGAACGGCCGAAACGGGTGCGCGCGTGAGCGGCGTGATCGTCCGCCATGCGTGATCGGCTGCGATCCCGAAATTTCGCTCGGCCCATCTTCGCAGCGATGCAATCGTCGGTGGCCGGCCGACGAGGCAGAGATTCAATTCATTCTCATTCACCGGCGCCTGACCCGAATAACCTTCGGGCAGAAATTGGAGAACGACGCGATTTCCGAATTTTCTCGGCAAAGGAATATGCGTTTGCAGTGCGACGCGTTCGCGTTCCGGTCCCGGAAGCAAATTGCTAAGACGCGCCACGGTGGAGTTGCGTCCATCAGCTCCGACAAGAATGGCCGTCTCAAGAATTGTTTCTCCAGCAGCGACCATCCAGTGATGAGATGAATTCCTTGCAATTGCCCTTACGACCGTGGCATCGCGAATTTCGGCGCCGAGCTCGCGCGCGCGTGCAAACAAAAGATTGTCGAAGAGGCTGCGCTTGATCGCGATCTCGCTTTCATCGCCGGACGGAAGATTGACATGTGCCCTTTGGCCGCCAATCGCGATGAACTCGACCGCTTCCAGTTTTCCATGCGGCGCCGCGCGGCCGAGATCGGCAAGCTCCAACCGGCGCAATACCGGCCAGCACGCCGGATTCAAACAATCACCACAGACTTTTTCGCGCGGGAATTTTTCCCGCTCGACAACGAGTGTGCGCAATCCGGCGGCCGCGCAGAATGCGGCACATGTCGCTCCACTCGGCCCGGCCCCCACGATTGTGACATCGAAAATTTCCATTGCCACGCGATTCGAGATTCGTGAATCGAGAATCGCGAATCATGAAGCCGCCAGATTTAACGATTCACGGTTTAACGAATCACGATTTACTGTAGCTCACTATTTCATGAATCAGATTGAGCGCTGGCGCGCTATCTAAAACCGGGCAAGATTGTTTTTCCATGAGTTGGTCTCTTCCCATCTTTCGCGTCGCCGGCATCCAGTTACGAATTCACGTGACCTTCCTGCTGCTGATGGGCTGGCTGGCATTCGGCTACTATGCGGAAGGCGGCTCGGCTGCTGCTGCCGGGCGCGTGTTTTTTATCCTGCTGCTTTTCGTGTGCGTGATCTTGCACGAATTCGGACACGCGTTTGCCGCGAAAGCCTTCGGCATCAACACGCCGGACATCACGCTGCTGCCAATCGGCGGCGTGGCGCGGCTGGAGCGGATGCCGGAAGAACCGGTGCAGGAATTGATCATCGCGCTGGCCGGACCGGCCGTAAATGTCGTGATCGCGCTTGGGCTCCTGGTCGTGATCGATTGGCACAGCGCGGCGGCGGCCCGGGTATTCGAAAGTCCGAATCTGCTCACGCAGTTGCTCGCGATCAATGTTTTGCTGGTGCTCTTTAATTTGCTGCCGGCATTTCCGATGGACGGTGGCCGAGTCTTGCGCGCCTTGCTGGCGACACGATTCAGCTATGCCCGCGCCACGCAAATCGCCGCGAGTATCGGCCAGGGCTTCGCGTTCGTGTTTGGTTTCGTCGGGCTTCTTTGGAATCCATTTTTGATCTTCATCGCGTTGTTCGTTTACATCGGCGCGTCACAGGAGGCGGCGCTGGCGCAAATGAAAGATGTCTCACGCCGATTTCCTGTTTCGAGCGCAATGGTACGCGAATTCCGCACGCTTCCAGAAACTGCGACCCTGGAGGAAGCGGTGGACGCGCTGCTCGCAACCTCGCAGCACGACTTTCCCGTTGTCGGTGAAAACGGAAATGTCGCGGGCATTCTGACGCGGCACGATCTCATTGCCGCTTTGCGCAAAAATGATCCGCAGATTCGCGTGGGTGATGTGATGCGGCGCGATATTCCCACCGTCACCACCGGCACACGCTTTGAAGAAGCGTTCCGCATCATGCAGGAGTGCCATTGCCCGGCAGTGCCCGTGCTCGACAGCATGAAACGCTTGGTCGGTTTGCTTACGCCGGAGAACGTGAGCGAACTGATGATGGTGCAGTCCGCGCTCCCGCGACGCCGCGTTGTGTAAAAGGTGGATCGCGCGCTCCGTCGCGCGATGCCAATCATTTAAACGGGAAGGCTTTTCGGGCTCTAACATCGAGCGCGGAGCGCTCGATCCACCAGGTTGTCGATCTTAAGAGCACGAGCAAGAGTAAGAGTACGAATAAGAGAGAGGACGGCGTTGGCGACAAAAGAGAAACCGGACCTGCGTAAAAAAGTGCACGAAGTGCCGCACAAGCCCGGCGTGTATCT
>Ga0137415_10001801_pt1 | contig 21312 bp, 21 predicted proteins | sample CZODoug3_1_1_16f_FD_183082 | JGI IMG/M metagenome (GOLD analysis project Ga0137415, IMG submission 183082) | Vadose zone soil fungal communities from Angelo Coast Range Reserve, California, USA - CZODoug3_1_1_16fungal (Hybrid Assembly) | ecosystem: Environmental > Terrestrial > Soil > Vadose...
GCTAGCATTGTCGAGTCACCTGCCTGGGCGACCCGATATTGTGTTTCCCCGGGACCGCTTGGCGGTTTTTTGCGATGGGGATTTTTGGCATGGGAAGGATCTGCAGGCGCGGCTATCGCGGCTTGATAAGGGGCATAATGCGCCATATTGGACGCGAAAGATTGAAGGGAATGTGGAGCGGGATCGGAGGCATACGGAAAGACTACAGAGGGAAGGGTGGCGGGTTTTGCGATTGTGGGAGACGGCCATCCTCGCCGATGTCGATGCGGCGGTGGAGCAAGTGCGACAGATGCTCGACAGGAGCTGATGAGGTCACCCAAACACTAACCCCAGACCCAAGAAATATGCCCGCCTCGTTTCGAGAGCTCAGCCACCACATACCTCCGCAATCAGCTTCCGGACTGCGCCCATATCCAGCCCCGTCTCTGGCGAGTCTTTTGTGGTCACAAGGGTAGGGGCACCTTCAGCTGGCGCATCCACTGGATGCACTCCATGTGCCAAGTACCACTGCAGCTTAGCCTTCCATCGCTCTCGGTAATCCTTCCGTGACAACATGCCAAGGTGCTCCCAGTAGACCGTCCGACCAGAGATCTCATCTTCGATGGTGAAATCCGGGTATCGCGTGTTACCGCCCCAGCGTCAACGGTTTCTCGTATTCAAACGCGACGCTCGCTCCGATCAAGGCTTCGGCAATCAGGAGCTCTGACTTGGAGCGCATAGCCTGTCCCTTACTCGTCCGATGAATCAACCCTTCCTGGAGGAAGACGCTGGTCTTGGCCTGGGGAATCTCGACCATCTTGCACTCTGTCAGCAAGTTCGTTCGCCGGCGAGCGGTCTCGCTTCGATGAGGACTCGTGAACTCTTTCAACAGGCTTCGAGGCCCTTGATGCATCACCACAACGCGCTCTTCGTGGCGTGTCAGGGCAGTGTAGATCAGCTCACGCGACAGTATCGGGTGGGCTTCCGGAAGGACCAGAATGACGAGCTTGAACTGGCTTCCCTGCGCCTTGTGCACAGTCAGGGCGTACGCGAGTTCCAGCGCCGCATCGCCTTCGTCGGTGAAGTCGCTGCCGTAGAAGTCGTAGGTAAAGCCGGTTTGAGAAGAAAACTCGACCTTCATTATTTTCGGCGCTCGAGTCATGTTCTTGGTCTTCCACTGCCCGACGACTATGCCGACCTCGCCGTTCGCCAGGTAACCGAGTGCACCGTCGGTGGGATACACGCGCTTTCCATCCCGGCGGTGGTTCGCAAGATTGATGACCTTATCGCCATAAACTATGCGTTCAGAGCCCATCGGTTTGGGAACCTGGCGATTCCACTGCCTGGTCGCTAATTCCCCGAACGTCTTGCGCAGGTTTAAATGTATCTGTCGGTTGATATCGCCGACACCAAATGGCATTCCTCGCAATGGACTCAGAATTTGCCAGGACTCGGCGGCCTTCACGGCTCCCAACTGTCCGTTGCGGGTGGCGTTAAAGTAGTCGTAGTCGCCCGCCTGATTCGCCCCCAGTTCACGATTGAACCCCCGCTCGTCGCTCTCCCCTGCTAGCTTCAGCTCTTCCACCAGAACGGTCAGTAGCTTCTGGTGAAAGTCTTCCGGCTTTTCCCACGAGACAAATCTCAATGTCGGGTGTGCGACGTCCGGAAGGGCAAAGATGTCGTCCTCGCCCGCCGAAGGAGGACTCGCACTGAACCAACGTGCCAGCCGTAGGTCGGGTCGATCGCCGCCCACTTGCCGACGCTCGATCGTCAGTTCCGCATAGCCAGCCGCCACTCGCGGGAAGAGTCGTTCGTACTCGGCTGGGCGGAGTTTGGCGATAATGTCTACGAAAGGACGTCCCGCACCGATTGGTGGAAGCTGAGCGGGGTCGCCCACGAGAATAAACCGCTTCACGCCCTGCAGTGCATCGAACAATGCGCCCAGCATGTCCTCGGTCAGCATCGAGGCTTCGTCGATGATCACCGTGCCGTACCCGACAGCCTTGGGACGATCATTCATCACGTAGCGCCCCGAGCGCCCCTCGTAGCGGCCATTCACGTTCAGGAACTGCGCGATGGTCTGTGCGCGCGTGGCTGCACCGCTTGCAAGCTGCTGCATACGGACGCGAGCCTTCCCGGTGGGAGCGAGAAGCAGCAGCCCGTCAGCTTGAATCTCCCGCCGAGCACACAACAGCCCCGGGGCGGGAACACCAAACTCGCTTTCCAGATTTAGAGCGTTGATGTGAGCCCACCACGCATCCAGGTCATCGACCATAAGCTGCATCATGAAGTTTTCGGCTTGGTCGAAAGACGACAAGATGAAGCCGCTGGAGCCGATGCGGAAGATGGCGACTTCGCTATCCAGTATTTTTTCAAAACCCAGCCTGACGTAAAAGCGCTTCGATAGCTCGAGATCTTTCGCGGGAACAAAGGGTCGAGCTAACTCATTCCCGCTCGGCACGTGGGTCATCCGATTCTTCCTTTCGTTTATCTAACTGCGCAGTCGCGTGGAGGCGCTCAGTGAGAAGCCGAGCTTTGCGAGCGCGTTTGTCATCCGAAATGCCAGATAGTCGTGCTGATAGTTTCTTTCGCTGCGAAGTATTGCCCGTCCAGCGATAGAGGTAAGATCTTTCGTGGCATTACTACGAATCGATATGGAGTATTCGGCACGGTATATTCAAAGGATGGGGTCATAGATAGATGTGCCTCCATCGTCATTTCCTTAGCTGGCTGCCAGTCCTGATCCTGAAAGATGGCCATTTTGGCGGAAGTGAAAGAGCGACCGTCGGAGTCAGGTGCCATTGCCAAAACCAAAGCCCGCATGACTTCCGGTATCTCGACTCGCACTTCTTGTCCGAACTCACAAAGAACCGTAGGGCTCGCCAGGGGTCTTCCGTCTTTCATCAAGACTACGGTGAATACGACGTCAGTCCGCATAACATTGCTCCTCGGAGGCTGTCTGGACTCCATTGGAGTCGCTAGTCCGCAACGGTGCCCTTCGAAGATCCAAGGGTCAGTTGCTTTTACGGAATGGTAGACTTGGATTCAGGAGTCGACAAAGAAAAGATTTGCAAAGTGTATATTTGTTCCTTCGTCGTGCTCGTGGAAGAAGCATTTCTTTGCCCGTTGCATTGAACGAGTTAGAGTTCTTTTACAACAAATCCACTAGCCTCGTTTATGGTACCCAGCCGTCAGGCCAGCCCTTGCAGTCCTGGAACGTCTACACGGCTGGGGTTAGCGCTCCAGCACCGCTTCGCGAGCGCTAGGGCGCGGCCCAACTTGCCGCGCGAATCGATAGAAACCTCGACTGATGTCACGGCAGTATCCCTGTTGTCTACGTGCCCTGCGTCCGAATGTACGGTGCAATCTTGATCCGGAGCTTGGCAAGCGGGTCGCGACTTCATCAGGTAGCCGCTTCGCGCGTACACTCGGTCCATGGCGGTGGAGATCGGAGATCCCCCATGGAACGACGAGAAGCTGAATATACGCTCCCGTCACGTCGCTCGCAGATCAGCTCACGTGGCGTATATAAAGCCAAGTGGGGCGCGAGCGCTCTGGCGCTCCTGTTGCTGCTTGCGGGTCGTGCCACGGCCGATTCACCGCAGGCCTCCGCGCCGGATCAGCAGCCGAGGTCCAACTCTGGAAAAACCGAGCTCGACGTGGTCACGGTCGAAGCCCAGAAACAACGCAAGCTCATCGAAGAGCAAATCAGCAAGTTTGTCTCGTCGATCACATTGCCCGGCAGGAAAGAGTCGGCCGGGCGTTGGCAACCGCCGATTTGTCCCCTCGTGGCGGGATTGCCGCGCGACAGGGGTGAATTCATCCTGGCACGCCTGTCGCAGGTTGCGAGAGACTCCGCTGCCCCGCTCGCTCCGGAAGCGTGCAAACCCAACTTCCTCATCGTCGCGACGACGGAGCCCGAACGCCTGTTGGAGAAGTGGTGGGCTCGAAGCCCGGGCCTGTTCTACAGAGTCCGCGGGATAGGCGGTGCAAAACACTTCGTCCATACGGATCGACCGATACGTATCTGGTACAACGCGAACGCAGGATGCGGCGATGGAGCAATGACGACCGTCGACGTGGAAGGCTTTACATACCCGTCCTGCTCGAACGGCGGACTCCGCTCGAAACGTTACTGGGCGGAAGTCAGAGACATCCAGTCCGTCATCATGGTCGTCGACCTGGGCCGCATCAAAGACCTCAATATTGGACAGCTGGCGGACTACATCGCGATGACCGGCCTGGCGGAGATTCGCGAAGATGCCGAGCCAGGCTCGGCTCCTACAATCCTGCATTTGTTTGGTGATACGAACACAGCGCGACCCATGGGATTGAGCAGCTGGGATCAAGCATTCCTCAAGGCGTTGTATACGACCAAGCAGGCGAGCGTGATGCAGTTGGACGATATCAAGCTTCGGCTCGATCAGCAGTTCGTGCCGCAGGATTCGCAAAGATGATAGCGGGCCCGGACGTTGGCGAGCGTAAATGAAGCTCCTGCCGCCACTGCGCCTTTGGACCATCGCTTCCGGAGTGGTGTTTGAGGAGGTCACGTCGCGCGACGCATGGAATTGCGGCGGAACTTCTAACGTCTCATGCATCCGCGTTGAGATCGCGGAAGCCCTCCAGCTTGACGGCACCACGGCCCGGAAGACGGGCAATGAGCTCTAGGGATCCGCCCATCGCCTCGATGTAGCTGCGCAGGGTCGAGATCAGCATATCCGTGCGCTTCTCTACCTTGGACACGTTGGCCTGCTGCATGTCGAGAAGCTCGGCCATGGATTCCTGCGTCAGATTCAGCTCCTTGCGCAGTTCCTGCAAAGTCAGATGTTCTTGGATCAGCTCGCGTGCGCGCTGCTCCACTTTCCGCCGCCGCGCGGCCGGAAGTTTCTTCATGACCTGGTTTAACGACTTCGGCATGGTGCTAGTTGATCCTCAGGGAATGCAGATGCCGGCTAAACCGTTCATCCGCCTTCCCAATTAGCGTTTTGTAGAACCGCTTTTCGCTGACGCCGGACTTATCACCGGCGATCAGCAATATGGCCCTTCTTCTCGGGTCGAACGCAAAAGAAACGCGCCATACTGCAAGCTCCGGCAAAAACTCGTAATGAAAGTCCACGCGCCACGTCATCAATATACCTTTAGGGGACTATTCCTTAAAAGGAATATATCTCAGCGATCATAGCCCGCTCCGTACCAATGGCATATCCGATATTTATCAGGTTGTTAGCCAATTTAACTCAAGAGAGAGCGGTATCGAGCTTGCAGGACTGCGTCGAAACCGCCGTCGCAAACTGGTAGGCGCGAGGAGTCCTCAAACACGGTGAGCACCCTGCGCGTAGATCGTACGGATACGGACGGTGTCGCCCAACTGGCGGCGATCCTGTGGAAACCGCATGTGCTCGGAAACCTCAGCAACTGCAGTAGAGTTCCGACGTTGGGGGTGCGAGTTATACACACGTTGTTCTCACGCTCCACCGCTGACGGTGCGAGGGTAAATTTATTATCTGAAACAGCCAGTTGAACGTTGACACTCCGGTTCGTGTAGGCGTAGAAGGTCGGTTTAGATACAGCGCGGAAGTTGAGTCATGCTTTGTCTTTTCCAATCAGTGAAAGCCTGAATGGGCCGCGTTGTTGGTCACAGCTCTCGCGGTACGGAGCCGATCTTGTCGGTGGATTCCGGAAGCGGCGGAGGCGATGTGGAAGACATTTTGAAGAGATTGGGTAGCGTAGAAACTCACGTTTTGGAATTGAGGTCGCAGGTCAGTGCCATTCTGGCAGTAATCCCTCATCCAGCCACGAAGGCCCATGTCGTGGATGTCAGGACGTCGGTTGCCGAATTGAGGGCCGATCTGTCGGCTGCCGTCGGCTTCGCGAGGGCGGACCTAGCGGTGTTCAGGACGACCATCAGAAACTGGGCCGTCGCGGCGGTGTTGGCTTCGGCCGCGCTGGCATTCACCATTGCGAAATTCGTGCATTGAACGAGTACTTCAATGTCTTCGGGCGCGTGGCATAATAATCGGAATCGATAGTTATGAATCGAGACAGATTGCAACCTCAACCGGTTACCCCCTCTTCCATTCGTTTTTAAATCGGCTGTCCCCGAACACCGGTGCAAGTCCGGTTAGCAGTGACGTGCGCTGTGTGGGCCGGGGCGGTCGGGTTGAGCCATCGTCCTCATTCGCGCTTATTCGTTGTCAGATGCAGACCAGAGGCGTCACCCGACCGCCCCGGCCCACACAGCACACGTCACTGCCTCCAGGCTCTTTAGGCGTCCGCGTCAATTCCAGCAATCGTCTGGACGATCGACAGTGTCAATGGTTGGCCAACTCATCCAACATCCGTCCTTTTATCACCGACACCTGCAGGGTGTTCGTTTGATCCGTTGTGTAAAGAGAGTGCAGGAAGGCCTCATCCCAAGGGCTTAGACCCTGAGGCGCCGGCAGACCCGTTTCACGGAACAGATTCAGGATGCTGGGCGCGGTGCCCGGGTTTGCTTCCGGCTTGATCTGCGCGAGTCCGAGCAACGCGACATAGTCGGTCAGCTGTCCGATGTTGATGTTGGTCGTCTTGGTGCTGTCCACGACAACGATGACCGACGACAGCTCCTGCACCACGCCATAACGCAAACGCGAGTCGGGCGGATGAGGGTCCACAGCCGCACACGGGGAGAGGTTGAAGGGCAGATTCAATCCGATGAGATCCGTTCCCGCGGTATCCAGGGAGTGATTCATGCCCGTGCTGGAGCGAAACACCGCGTTGTAAAATACGCGCACCGGCTGTCGCGAATGCAGGAAACTCTTGATATACCCCATGCCGTTGCAATTGTTGACCAGCCCGATGTCGCGCTTCACCCATTTCGCCAGCAGCAGATCGGGATACGCCGTCACCACAATGTAAAAGTTGGGTTTGCAATGCTCTTCACCCAGATGAGCGTGTGCCGCTTTGGCAATCTCCGTGACCCGTGTGAAAACAAACTCCCCGCGATCGCCGCTCAATCCGGCCACGAGCGGGCAGATCGGGGTGTCCCAACGCTCCAGGGAGTCGTTCATGTAAGACACCACGGCCCCGAACACGAAATGACTGATCTGACGGTCGAGCTCGCGCCGTTTTTGGGCGGTGATGACTACTGTGTCGATTCCCGGCTTTTTCTCGCTCGAGTCGTCCGCGTTCGCCGCCAAAGCAGTCGCTAGGACCAAGGTCAGCAGCACGCGCAGTCGCCGGGTTTTGCGGGTACCGTTAGTGCGAGAGGTCACGCGTCACATCTCTTGCGATTGTGTCGCGCTGATCGAAGCTCTTTTGATCCGTGTGGTAGGTGGCACTCAAGAAAGCCTGGTCCCATTGCGTGAGCCCCTGCGGCCGGGAGCCCTCCGCCTGCGTGAACAACCGCAAAATCGTGGGTGCCTGCGCAAGATCCGCGTTGATATCGAGATCCACCAAGCCCACCATCGCCGTGTAGTCGGAGAGTTGACCGATGTTCATACCGCTGATGCGGTTTGCATCGAATACAATCACCGCTTCCGTTAAACCTTCGAGCGCTTGCACATTCAGGCGAGTGCCACCTGCTTCGCAGTTGGTCGGCATATTGCCGGTATCGAAACCGGCGCAGGTAATGTTCGTTCTAACCGGCATGCCGTTGCGTCCGAACAGTTCGCCGTTATGCCAGACCCGCACCGGCAGAGGCGTGGAATCCTGTAAGAATTTATTGATTTGAACACTATTGGCATCCCGATCGAACAACAGCTTCGGATGCCATTTGAGGTACTTTAAGGTCAGGGCTGGATCAGGCGTGAGAACGACATAGAAGTTCGCGTTACGCCGCGAGCACTCGCGCGCCTGCACATGCGCACCCACCGACTGGGCGACTGTTGTGAGGCGCCCGACCATAAATTCTGCATCGCGTCTCGGTAGCCCCGCCACTAGGAAACACAGCGACTTATTCCATCGGGCCAAAGATTCACGCTGAAATCGTGTGCTGGAAGTGATCTTCCGCACGTACGTCTGCACTCGCTTTTCGAGCTCCGACTGACTCTCGATGGTGACCGACGGCAGATTCTTCGCGGCAGGATCCACCTGAGCCGCACTTTGGTCTGGAGCTTGTCCATCAGGAAGCGGGGAAGTTTGCGCAGTCGCACCCGTAGTGAGCACGGCGCCCACAATAAAGGTCACTGCGAAAGTGGCGCGGATCGTGCGGCCGGGTGCCATAGGGGATCGATCCTTTCCTCCAGCGCATCTGGTTCGAATTTACCCTCAGGCTCCTGCCTTTGGCAACCGCGGATGCTAACCGAATCTTTCTCGAGAAGCCTACAGAGGCCTGCTCGAGTCATGGCCTTTTCGCAAGGTGAGTTGGCCGTTTATAGTCTGGTTCGAATTGCAACTTCAGCCGGTTACCCCCTCTTCCAACGTTATTAAATCGGCTGTCCCCGAAAACCGGTGCAAATCCGGCGAGCAGTGACGTGCGCTACCTCCAGGCTCTTTAGGCTTCCGGGTCCGCCGGCTCGTTCAACCTATCGCGCTTCGATCTCGCGAATGTCAATGTTCGCCTTGCTACAATCACGGCATGAGCCAAAGGAGTCGTAGCCGTCTCATACGCGTCGCGGTCATTGCAGTAGCTGTGCTCGGCGTTACGGTCGTGAATGTTCTCAGTCTTCTCTCTCGCGCTCACTGGGGCTTTGAATGTGACAATAGTCTTTTGGGCGGGCTGCCTTTGATGGTGCTTTTGCCAATGAGGCTCTCCGCCGCCTCAGCATTGTTGCATTAGCAGTGATTTCCAAGCATACCCCCATGGAATCCGCTCCTGCTCCAGCCGTACATTCGTGCCGTAGTGATGTTGCTTCAGGCGTCGATACAGCAGTTGTTCATTCTCAGTGAGCGTCGGCAACTCGACATCTGAGGCCTGCTCGGTTTCTTCACCCCAAAGTGTCTTGTGGGCAAGCAGAGTTTCCTCGTCCATCAGAATCGATGCCACGTGAGGTAGGATGGCACGCACTCGGCTGAGGATTCGCAATCCGTGTGTATCGAGATCTCCCCAGTACACACATTCAGCGCGGCTGACCCATGGGAGACGGGCGAGCACATCCACGCCGTAACCCAATCTCAGGAATAGAGCCGAGTCGGGGAGGTCGCCAAAGGCGAGCCCTGTCTGAAGGTTCTCCACGATGTACACGCGGTCGACCGGTAGATTGAGTCCTGCCAACTCCGCGGCCGGTGCTGAGAGATCCCGGACACCACCGCTACGAGCACGCAACGTTTCGTCCAGAATGAGAAGTCTCGTCAGCTGTGGCGGGCGCTTCAATCCGCAGACTTCGTAAAAGTCTGTCTCTAACGCTTGACCGCCGCGGAGGGCGGTGAGCATGCCCGCAACCAGCCCTGTGCGTGTCTCGAGCCATTTGCTGTCGAGTCCCAAGACAGGGATCTGGCGCGGAAACAGATTCGAGTGTGGATTGACCTCCAGCCACGTCAGTACCCGCTCGAGCCTTTCGAAATCCTCCCCCGCATAGTCCGCCAGCACATCGAAGTGACGAGCCAGGCTTCCACTCAACAATGGCCAGCGCGCAACCAGCTCGGCATGGCGGCTCTGAGCTCGACCCCAGCGCGACTCCTCGCCCACCCAGGTCGCAACCTCGTTTGGACTACGCACCAGCAACATTTCGGGTACGCGCTGAGTTCCAAGTGCGCGCCACTTCCGATCAACCCAAACGACTTCGCCAGCCCCCCGCCACTCCTGCCAGGCCTCAATCCAATCCCGGACAGCGCCGGGCTGTCGCTTCACTTCCTCCTCTGTTGGACATTCGAGCCTGAAGACGATCGGCCATTGATCAGCTGTCAGATTCCCCTGGCTCAGCCAGCTTCGGCGCTGGTTCCTGTAGCGCGTGAGCAGCAATTGCCGGATGGCATCAGGAGATCTCAACAATCGCTCCGTCGCGGGTATGTTCGGGTAGCCTCAGGCGGTTTCGAGTCTCGTCGTATTCGATCAACAAGATGGCAGAGTGCCGCCTTTCCCTGATCTCCACGAAGCATGCTCCTCCGATGAACGGTTCCAGTGTCATCACAGACTTGAGCGGCGTCGCCACGATCATCTGAAATCCGAAATTGACGAAGATATTCATGGCCAGGGCGGTGAACTCGTTGTCGGCCTTGTCGAATGCCTCATCGAGTACCACCGGCGCATAGATTGGCGCCCCCTGCTCATTGCTGCCGAGCTGATATCTCAGTGCTGCCGCCAGACAGGTGGTGGCCAGCTTTTGCCGCTGGCCGCCGGACTTGCCGGCGCCACTTCTATAGACTTCGACGGGTGCTTCGTTTTCATCCAGCTCCTGCCCGATGAACTCGACGTGCTGTCTCACATCGAGCACCGATTCCCGCCAGCGTCGTTGCTCAGGATCCTGGCTGGTGAGGCGTTCAACCAGTCCGCGTAACACAACAAAGCGGGCCTCGGCACCCTCCTGGTCGTCACCCCAGGCGTGGCTCAAAGCTTGCAGAATTTCCTGTCGCAGCTCACGAACCTCCGGCAGCTGCCGGTCGCTGACTTCTATGTGCAAGTGAGTGCCGGGATTGAATGGCGCGTGCCGAAGACTCTCGTTGACCTGCGCCATTCGTTCGAGAATGGCCTTCCGTGCCTGATTCAAATGTGTGGAGAGTGCGGCGAGGTTTTGGTGGCTCTGATTGCGAAGCAGCTCGAAGAAGCGCTGCTCATGCGCTGGCAGTCCATCTGTTTCCAGCCGAAGCAACCGAGCCAGATGGTCGGGTGCACTAGCAATCGTTGTGTCAGTGTCCGCCGCATCCATCAGCCAACGGCGCTTGAACTCGATGAAGCGATTCTCGACAGCCTTCTCCAGCGAGTTGATCTGCTCGCTGAAGCCCTTGATTTCCTCGCCGATCCCGCGCTCGACGCGTCTGGATACTTCGTCCAGATTGTCGAGGGTGAGCCGCACGCCCTGGGCCTCAAACCGTTCATTGAGTCCGCGAGCCTGGTGAGGAGTCAGGGAGATTATCGTGGGATCTTCCTGCAGAGTGCGCAGCTTCGCGGACTGCGTTTCGAGCTCTTTCTCAACGGCACTGTGAACGCTTTTAGTCTCGCGCAGATCAATTTCAGCAACGGACAGCTTCTCCTTTGATTCGCCGATCCGGCGGCTCATTTCGCCAAGGGCTGAGTTCCCGTCCCGAGCTTCGCGCAGTTGCCGTTCGAGCGTTGCAATCCGGTCCAGCACCGGCCCGACATCGATTTCCTGCCATTGCATGTTGGCCAAGGTTTGGCATTGAATCGCTCGTGCGGCGCGCTCCTGATCCTCTTTTGAAAGACGAGTTATTTCATCATCGAGACGCGCGACTGTGTCGCGTAGCTCCCTTACCTGGGCTTCGAATAGCGCGAGCTTGTCGCGGTTGTCAAAGCCCAATACCCACGAGCGTCGATCATTTACATCGCGACGGTCATCCTTTTCGTGGGGCGCACGGCTGTGCCGCACCTGTCCCTGTCGTGTAAGCGCACGATCGGAGCTCCTGAAGGCTTGCATCGAATCCACGCACGCATAGTCGAACCGCTGCGCGAGCTCTGCGCGTAGCCAGCTGCTGTACTCACAACTTTTGATATCCAGCTTGCTGGCAAGCGAGTTGGATGCGACGTGACGCGCCTGTGCATTCTCCGCACGTCCGCAGCGGTAATACACGAGGCGACGACCCAGATTCACGCCATTTACATGGCTCGACAGTGCCGCATAGTGTTCGTCGTCGACCAGCAGAGATAGTGCGAAGCCATGCAATACGCGCTCGATGGCGCCGCGCCATTCAGAGTCTCGGGCGCGCACCTCTATCAGCTCACCTGCGAAGGGCAACGCGGACTCCGCAAGTCCGAGCGCACTTGCGATACTCCGTCGCATATCTAGCATGTCTGCCGAAATACTGGAGGGCTGACGCCGTAACGCTGCCACTTCCGCTTCTGCCGCTGCCAAGCGCGTGCGCGCCTGGGTCCGCTCTCGGTCCAGGGAGAAACGCCGCTCGTCGGTGCCGCCGGCGTCTCGCTGCCAATCCTCGATTTCTTCCCGTGACTTACCGACAAGCTCGGCGAAGCCGCCCGGCGTATCCGGAAGGACCCAGTTGAGTTTGCTGCACGCCTGCCGCGCCAGGTTCGATTTGCGAACGCACTCGTCGCGCCGTATCTCAAGGTCGCTCTTCTCCGCTTCCCACCGCTCGATCAGATCACCTCCCATCGCGCGGTGTTGCTGCTCCAGGTCGCGCAATGCGGAGGCATGATTGTTCACGATCCCCTCACGCTGCACGATCTCTCCTGTCAAACCTTGTCGTCTGACCTTCAGCGCCGCTATGTGCTCCTCGAGCATCGACATGTGGCGCGTTTCCCTGAATGTATCAATGCCCAGGCGCAGCTCCTCCAGGCTGTTGAGCTCACGCAGATCGAATGGCCGCTCGAAAATCAGATAGTGGTGTTTGACGTCAGTCGTGGCGGTGGAGTTGCCACGTATCCAAAATAGATGAACGAGCACGACCCGCTGGTTTAGTGCGTTTTCGTAGGACAAGCCAAGAGCAGACCAAGTAGTGCTCGGACGAAGGTACTGCGTGGCGATCTCGCCTGAATCGATGTCTTTCTGATCGGCCCAGGCTCCGCGAACGTAGCTCACGAAACCACGATCACGGCCGCTGCGCTCCGTCTCGCGGGCGGCGGCGTTGAAGTCGATCCACCGGGGCGGGACGAGCAAAGCGGAAAACGCATCCAGGAGAGTGGACTTGCCAGAACCGGAAGGGCCTACGAAGAGGAAACCGCGCTCCGATATCGGTATGTCATGTACGCCAGAGAAAGTTCCCCAGTTGAAGACCTGCAGTTTGCGCATCCGGAACTGCTCTTGGGCGAACATCGGGACAGTCGGCTCTGAAGGCAGACTGGTCATTCGGCGTCCTCATCGCGCTCGGAGTCGGGTGAGGTCTGAGCTGCGCCCTCCTCGGCGATGTCTTTGTACACGCGGGCCAATGCCTGAATCTCTTCGACTGAAAACAGCAGTTTGAGTGTGGGTGAGATCTCGAATCGGTCTTCCGCGGCGCGGATCTTCTGCAGGATGCTGTGCTTCTTGATCTTCTCGATGGACGCATTCACACGCTTGACGAACCCGGCGCGGTCCGTATTCGCGGCTCGTTCGTATGTTGTGAGGTAATCAATGATTTCGTCGGTTGCGATCACCGCACGTTCCGCATGGACATCAGCTTGCGAAAGGCGCTGCCGCAGGAACAACAACAACACGGAATCAATGAATGTTAACGGCGCGCGTCGAAGGAGGACCGGCACTTCCAGGTCGCCCGCATCCGCCTGCCCGCGTAAATGCAACCTGTGTATCCCGATCCAGAACCAGATCCAGAAATAGCTCCGCTAGACGGCTGCGGATGAGTGCTTCGTCGCGAAGCAATATGGGCCATAAGTGCGAATGGCGACGTGCCTCGAGTGAAGGTCCCGCCAAAAGCTGTATGAGTGCTCTGCGTGTGTCCAGCGCAAGGTCGCCCACATCGCCGACGTAAAGTGCGCCCGCGCTGTTTGTCGAAACATCGGAAGTGGAGTCAGACGAACTCATCGAATTTCCCTTTCAGAAAGTAGATGGCAGGAATGCGTGCGCTGCGCCGCTGTTCATCCTGACCGTTCCACGAAATGGTTTCGTAGCGTTGCATCACGCGCGTCCCGTACTTGCTTCCCAGAGCGATGTACCCTACGACACTGCCCAACCCCTGCGTGGCAGGAAATCGGTTGAGCACATCACCGATCGATGTCTGTGATCGATCGTGCAACAGGGAGCGAATATTATCTCGCAGAGCTCCGAAGTCGATTTCCGACTGCGCAATGAGGCCGCCGACTGTTTCGAGATCCAGGCCGGCCGGGTCCCCTTCGGTCATGCCGGTCTCGATCGTTTGCAGCGCCGGATCAAATAACTTCCACTGTGACACTGAGCGCACGCGGCTGCTGCTGAGCTGGAGGGTGTAGCCCAGCAGCTCGGTGGCTTTCACGTCTTCTTTCAGGGAAAGTGCAACGCTCTGCGCTTCACGCAGCGCCTGGTTGAGCCGCCGTTGCTCCAGATACTCTCGACTTTGCACGAAGTGTTTGAGGCTACGGGCAAAACTCTGCAGCACTTCGTGTACTGTGCCACCTTGTTCGAGGAGCGCACGCGTCAATCGCAGGAGGAACCGCCGGTCTCGCGTGTCCAGGCGCCGTGCAAACTCACGTGTGAGCACTTGATCGAGTGCCTGATCCAGAGTGGCACTCTGTTCAGGGTCCGTGAGGAGGCGCCAGAAGGCCGCAAAAGTCCGGCCGGCCTCGCTTTCACCGATGAGATCTACGCCGGCAAACAGCGCAGTCAATACTTCACCACGATTGCCGTCGCTGTCCATGATGCGCTCGCGCAGGTCACGGTTGAGGAGCTCGAACTGGTCACGAACCCGGCGGAAGTCCTCGACCAGGTCGTCTGCCAATACGATGATCTCTCGAATGCGCTCGAGCGCCTGCAGATTGGTCAGGGGCTTTACCCGCCCTTGTCGGACAGCTTCCATTTCCCGATCAATCCGATCGCGCTCCGCAAGCAGTTTGGCTATCCGAGTATCAGGGTCGGTGTCCGTCTCGTCCGCGAAGCTGATGAATAACCGCCGCGAGGCGGCTCTCCGTCGCGGCAGCTCGCGGCTCAACGAGACTCGCGATGAAGCGGATCGCCATCGCTGCGGCCGACGACAACTCATATTGCTCCTCGATCGCACCCGTGGGGAATCGTCGCTCAATGTATCCGGCAGATAACCACTGCGCGACGTAAGCTTCCGCTGTCTGTGGCAGGTCGGCGCCCTGCGCGCGAAGCTCTTCCAGGTCACGGCCAATGCGCTCGTGGAGTATGGAAGCGGGCAAACTCCGCCCACCCTCCAGTAGGTGGGTCTGCAGTAGGGCGATGATGTACGGGCCATTGTCGGCCGCCAGGAGGCTCCAGACAGGTTGCGTCCGGAGGCGCTGGAGACTTGCAACGGTCTTGTCCGCCTTCATACCACTCCATGGGCGATCAGAGTCACGCCAGACTAGTTGGCAATCATCCTCAAGTGCACATAGGTGATTGCCCGTTCGCCTGGCCCAACTTTATCCCAATGTGGCTTTTTGAACCCACTCTGAGGCCTTTTATTTGCGGCTTGGTTCGCAAAGGCAAAGGACTTGCCTTGGGCGCCAGGCGCCCTGAGCGGCGGACGTCAATTTGCCTGGCGATCCTTGCCCTCAACAGCTGACGACCATTCACATCTGTGCTCGAAGACGTTGGGGAAGGACGTAACCGATAAGGAGTGCGAAGCGTGCTTTCCACATGACGGAGTACACGATGGCGCCCGCCCTGGAGCGGCTCTGCAACGTCTGCTGATGTCGTCCGAATTCAGAGTGAAAACGACACGTCGAAAGCGACGTGTTAGTCCGGTGACCGACTGAATGGACGCAGTCATTCGCGTCACTATTGTGACTTTCACATTGCCACCAACATGGTAGGATTCGGCTCGACTAGGCGCTTGGCGCAATCAGATTCGGACTTCAGAAAGTTGTGTTTTTGAGAGTAAGTTGGTGTGCCCATGGAACGCATATCTGAGAAGGATCTTCAGGCGGTGTTGGAGGACTTGACCGGTCAAAAGGCACCGTTGGAGACTCAATTGCCGGAAACTGCTCTGCGTTTGCTCCAGAGTCCAGGGGCAGGTCTCGGTTACAGTCAGTTGAACGAGCTGCTCATTCTGTTGGGTTTTGATCGAATCACGAGAGCTTTCTACCAGTATTTGGTCGACGGGAGCTTGCAATACAAAGGCGGGGCAACCATAGGCTCGCTCGAGCAGCTGACAGAGGGGGTTACAAGATTCAGGAAGGCGGCATTGCTGTTCTACGGGAACATCAAGTTTGCTTTCAAAACGTGGTCACGTAATGCAGATGTGCTCGAGAGTGAGCTGGGTGTGCTGAGCACTGTCGAAGTGAGTGAGTACGAAAGACGTCACGATCCGGTTCGTCCGATTGATCAGATTCCCGGAGAGAAGACTTACTATCTGGGCTATTTGGTCGAGCGAGAGCTGCGACAACGTATCGACGAAAATCCGGATGATGCAATTGCGAAAGAGGGAGAGCGAATTCGTGTGACAACTGTTGCACGTGGAAAGGCGAACCACGAAGCCTATCTTACCTCGGATCATCTCGATGTATACGTGGCTACTTCCATGCGTCAACGTCATGAGTTCCTGGCTGTCAGCAGGCTCACGAGCCAGATATTCAGCCATCCGGAACTAGTCAGTCTCAAATTACGCTGGTTTGATCCTACACAGGCCTATTGCAAAGACCGGGTCGATAAGGGACTGTCGGAGGCGCTGATGCTGCGCAGGGCGCAGTGCACGATCTACTTTGCTCAGGAAACCGATACGCTCGGGAAGGACTCCGAGCTGGCGTCGACTCTCGCACAGGGCAAAACCGTCATTGCTTTCGTTCCCGACGGTGACGACAAATTCACGGCACAACTTCTGGCTGATCTCAAGGCTGCCTATCCAGAAAGGGTAGAGGCCGATCTGATACTGGAGCAGCTCAGAACCTTCGAGCCGGGAGCCGCGTGGACGGACGGAACAGTGAGGGCATGGCTGGAGGCACCAGCCGCCCTCGACCTTGATGCGGCACGGCAGCGTCTCAAGGCTCAGATATCGCGCCACTACGACAGCCGAGCTTTGACACTCAAGCAGTCGCATCCTTTAGGCATCCAGGTGAATCTGGATACGGGAGTGGCCAATGGGGTGCTTGTCGTGCGCTCCGTTGAGGATTGCGCGCGGCTCGTGAGGCGAATAGTCACTCGCACGCTCGAGTTCGATCTGACCGAGGAAGCTGAAGGCGGCTTCCTGGCACTCAGGGAAAAGATTTCTGGCAGTATTTACCGTGTGATGACACGCGATATGATGCTAATGAATTCCTTTTGGAACTTTTATTTGGAACCTTCGGAGTAGATTGTGGCGGACAAACACAAAGCGCGAACTGGAAGCCCTTACGATTTGAGCTCGATTTCGAGAGAGCGTGCGAGGAGTGCGCCGCGGCCGGTCCATGGGTCACGCACCGACGGCCCGTATTCGTTGCGTAAGGAACATGCACTGTCGACATTGAGAGCGGAGTTGGAGAAGAACGAACCGAAGTAGTCGTACCGGCCTGGTGAGCTGTCTTCGCTTCGCGGGCATCGCGTCGGACAACCACGAAGATCCTCGATGACCGTGAGATCAGGCTCGACGTATCTGAAGACGCAGGTCGGTCAAGAAGCCATCACGGTCTGGCCGACTTACTACGATAAACCGGTTTTTCCCGAACACCGGTGCAAATCCGGCCAGCAGTGGCGTGTGCTGTGTGGGCCGGGGCGGTCGGGTTGAGCCATCGTCCCAACTCGCGCTTATTCTTTATCAGGTGCAGACCAGAGGCGTCACCCGCGCCCCGGCCCACGCAGCACGCGGCGCTGCCTCCAAGGTCCATAAGCTTCCGGGTCCGACCGAAAACGACCTCTCTACTCGCGGCCCCCAGACCGCCGAAACCCAGCTGCCCCCGCACCAAAACCCCAAAAACCCGACAACCTGGATTTACACCAACTTCCCAGCATCAATCACCGCCTGAGCAAACGCCCGAGGCGCCTCCTGCGGCAGATTGTGGCCAACGCCTCCACCAATGTTGCGATGTTCATATGGCCCGGTAAAACGCTTGGCATAAGCGGCAGGCTCCGGATGTGGCGCTCCGTTCGCATCGCCCTCCAGTGTTATCGCGGGCACGCCGATAGCCGGCAGCGCCGCCAGCTGCTTCTCGATCGCATCATATTTAGCTTCGCCTGCCGCGAGGCCCAGGCGCCAGCGATAGTTATGAATCGAGACAGCCACATGGTCCGGATTATCAAACGCACTTGCGGACCGCTCGAAGGTCGCGTCATCGAACGCCCATTTCGGTGAGGCCAACTCCCAAATCAGCCGGGCAAACTCACGCCGGTACTTTGCGTAGCCGGCCTCGCCGCGCTCGGTCGCAAAATAGTATTGATACCACCATTGCAACTCCGCCTTCGGCGGCAGCGGCGCGCGGTTGAGCTCCTGGCTGCCGATGAGATAACCGCTGACCGAGACCAACGCACGGCACCGTGTCGGCCAGAGCGCTGCGACGATGTCGGCTGTGCGCGCGCCCCAGTCGAACCCCGCAATGACGGCCTTGTCGATCTTCAGTGCATCCATGAGTGCAGTGGTATCCACCGCGAGCGCGGCCTGTTGGCCATTGCGAGGGGTATCGGCCGCGAGAAAGCGCGTGCTTCCATAGCCGCGCAGGTACGGAACGATCACCCGATAACCCGCCGCCGTCAGCACAGGTACAACCTCTGCGAAGCTGTGAATGTCATACGGCCAACCATGTAGCAGCAAAGCCACGGGACCATTCCCAGGGCCGGCCTCCACGTAGCCCACGTTGAGTACGCCAGCGTTTATCTGCTTTATTGGGCCGAAGGTGATGCTCGCGGCGAGGGAGATGTTGGCGAATGGGGCGGCGGCCGCGGACAGGGCAGCGAGTCGGACCAGTCGCCGGCGACCAGCATCGATCGGCTCGTGCATTTGAGTTCTCCAGTTGAAAGCGTGGGGTTGAGGCGCGCTGCCAGCGTTACGAGTTCCGGGAGCGAGTGGGCCTTCATCTTTCGCATTGCGCGACTGCGGTGCACCTTTACGGTGATCTCCGTGATCCCGAGCTCATATGCAATCTGCTTATTCAGACGACCCGCGACGACGCCCGCCATCACTTCCCGCTCGCGCATACTCAAGCAAGCATAGCGAGCAGATAGTGCTTGAAGATCGGCTTGGCGCGAGAGTACCTCGCGACTTCGATCGAAGGCGGCGCGAGCAGCGCTCAGCAGCAGCACTTTGTCCAAGGGTTCGGCAATGAATTCTACAGCGCCGGCCTTGATCGCGAGTACGGCCGCCCGCAGGGTCGGTCCCTTCGCGGTAAGGATCACGGGCGTCTCGGGGTGCTCGGCGGACAGCGTCTGCAAATCACGCCCGGACCCGGCGAGCAACTCCATGTCAACCACGAGACAAGACAACATGGGCGGGCGCGGATGGGCGAAGTAGGTGCCCGCATCCGCGAAGCTCTGTGCCTGCCACCCTACCCCCCGTACCACCGAGGCCACTAACTCGCGCAGCGCGGCGTCTGTGTTGACGATGAATACGACCGGTGACATGGGAGGGCTGCGCTCCTTTTGAGAGCCGATATTCAGACGATCTGAATATCGACCGGGATATTTCCGCGCGTGGCGCGCGAATAGGGACACGTTTCGTGTGCAGCGGCGACGAGCTGCTGCGCGACCTCCCGATCGATGCCCGGCAGTGACACTTTGAGGCGAGCAGCAAGGCCATACACGCCATTCGTTGTGCCGAGATCTACTTCGGCATCGACGGCAACTGAGCCGGGTAGCTGTACCTTCAACCTTACAGCGGAGACCCTCAGGGCACCGATCGTGGATGCCGTATCGACATTCCTCGACGTGCATCACGCAAGGACGATTGCCAGACTCCCCTCGCGATCCGACAATAGTCTGAGAGACCGCGTTGCGCTTCCCCCCATTCGCTTTGTGGAAGGCGCGATCATAATCCGTTTATGAATTAATAATCAATCACTTATGCATTGATTCATCTTCGATCATGCAGATGTGGCTAAGAGAAAGCGCGCGCCCAACCCGGAACTGGGTCGCGTCCTGAAGGACGCGATGAAGTCCCATCCTGAGCTGAAATCGCAAGCGGCGCTCGGCAGGAAGGCCGGCGTATCCCAGTCGACTATCAGCCGCATGGAGCGCGGCGAGGTCGATTCTCAGTCAGACAACGTACGGCGCGTCGCTGAGGCGCTGGGTATTGCACCTTCGAGGCTTCTCGACCCAACAGCGGAAGGTGACCACGGGAGCTTGGCTGCTGCGATCCCCGGACGTGCAGAGGGCCTTCGCGCCGTGCCGGTCATATCCCTTGTGCAGGCGGGAGCCTTTGGCGAAACGGTCGATCCCTATCAGCCGGGCGATGGCAGCGCCTGGCTGATATGTCCTGCGCATTGCGGACCCGGGACTTTTGCCTTGAAAGTGAACGGTGAATCGATGGAGCCCCGTTACCACAACGGCGACATCATCTTCGTGGACCCAGACATCTCGGCCGCACAGGGCAGTGACGTCATAGTGCGCTTGGAGAACAGCAACGAGGCCACCTTTAAGCAACTCGTCGTTGAAGGCAGCCGTCGCTATCTGAAGCCCCTCAACCCTCGCTTTCCGGTCATCGAGATCACTACCGAGGCGCGCGTGGTCGGTGTGGTGATCGGTGCCACGTGGGCCAGGACCAAGGTGAGCGGGTCCTGAGACTCAGGTCCTGATCGGGTCGCGATCCGCTCATTGCTTGACATTTAGGCTCGTTCGACGATGATTCAATGCATAAATGGATATACGTGCTGTTTGGTAGCCAGTTGACTATTGTCTGAGAAAGATGACTGGTGACGACAATAGTCGGCAGAATGATTCAGAGCTCAGCGATGACCACCTCAGCAACAACTCTCGAGCCCGCCGTCACCAGCGCCGTACGGGAATTTGCACGGCGGCTTGCTGGCCGCTACCCCGTGCAGCGGGTCATCCTGTTTGGGAGCCGCGCGCGAGGAACTCAGCGGACGGACAGTGACGCAGACGTCGCGGTATTATTGCGCGGCGTTCGCGGTCGCTTCGTCGACACCAAACTCGAAATGGTAGACATCGCGTACGACGTGCTGCTGGACACAGGGATATACATTCAGCCCCTTCCAATTTGGGAAAACGAGTGGGAGCACCCGCAGACCCACTCCAATCCCCGTCTACTGCAAAACATCGAGCGAGAAGGTATTCCCCTGTGACTCCCACAGAGCTCCTCGACAGAGCGAAGAGGGCTGTTGAATCAGCTGAACTGTTGCTCAGCTCAGGAGATCTGAACGGGGCTTGTAATCGGGCATATTATGCGATGTTTGATGCAGCTCGTGCGGCTCTCATTGCGGTGCAGCCGCCACCGGCCTCAGAAGCCATCAAAACTCACAGCGGCCTGATCTCCGCATTCAGCTTCCAACTCGTGAAGACCGGCCGAGTGTCTGTCGAGCTCGGCAAGTCATTCAGCAAGGTTTCTGACATCCGACTAATAGCGGATTATTCAGATGAGGAGGTCAGCGCAGACCGCGCTGGCTGGGCGGTCGAGCAGGCAAAGGAGTTCGTGAAGGCTATACATGTCCACTGCAGAACGTAATCGCCATTCGCAGATTGGAGTTAATGGTGGCCAGGGGCGGAATCGAACCACCGACACGCGGATTTTCAGTCC
>Ga0137415_10001804_pt1 | contig 21292 bp, 17 predicted proteins | sample CZODoug3_1_1_16f_FD_183082 | JGI IMG/M metagenome (GOLD analysis project Ga0137415, IMG submission 183082) | Vadose zone soil fungal communities from Angelo Coast Range Reserve, California, USA - CZODoug3_1_1_16fungal (Hybrid Assembly) | ecosystem: Environmental > Terrestrial > Soil > Vadose...
AGCCCAACCCGAGACCGCTGTCGGCGTGGGAACCCCCGAACCAGTCCGCGAAGGACGCGCCGAGCGGACGAGTCACGACATAGGCGAACCAGAAGGCCACAATCGCGTTCATACCGAACCGCCAGTGGGCGATCGCCGGGACCGCGATGAGGGCAGCGAACATGATGCCTGACACCAGGAAGCCCAATTTGAAGGTCACCGCGGTCAGATCACCCAAAGCAGTGCCGAGTGCGAAGGTGAGGAACACGGTGACCCAGTAGAATGCCTCTCGACGGCGCGTGTAAATACTGTGAATGGAGAGCGTCTTCTCACTCAGGTACCAGATTGTGAAGTTCAACGCCAACGCAACCGCGTAAAACGAGCTGGATGCCCAGAGCGGGATACCTATAAAGAACGCAATATCCGCGGCCACGGTACCGAAAAGGCTTACCGCAACGACGGCAAACCAGTACACCCACGCTACATAGCGGCGCACGGAGAACTGTAATAGCAGTGCCACCACAAAGATGCCGATGTCCAGACCGAGCGGGATCGCAATACCAATCCCGGCGACGCCGGCCCCCCTGTTGAGAAGCCAGTCCGAGGCGGATTCCCCCATTCCGGTGGTCAGTACCTTGATGATCCAGAAGATGGCGGTTACTTCTGGAACCTTGCTTTGTACGAGCCGCGTCGGGGCCAATGGGCCGTCCTGGGTGCAATCGGTTGTCGGCATATCTTTAGTCTTGCACGGGGCAAGTGCATGGCTACGTCGCCAATCTCAGCTGGCCGAGAGCGGCCGAACCAAGGCCAGCGAACCCAGCGACAACGCTGACATGGACTCACCCGGGCTCGCTAGCCTGCGGAAAGGTAGGTGAGTTCGTTGACCTTGAAGCCCTCGGCACACCGCGGGTATCGGCACCGGCCCAGTTTTAACCTGAGAGCCCTTAGTTGGATCCGTCGCGAAATACTGCGATGGCAGTAGATCCTCGGTACCGCGGTTGCGGTACGGGTGGCGTGTATACCCGTGGGTACCCGAGGGCCGCGGACATGCCCGCGACGCGGGGACGGCCGGCCGACGAACGAAGGGCTCGCCACTGCCGAAGGGCCCCGTTGTGCTAACGCAGGGCAAAGAGACACCCACCGGCGAGTTCGCATCCGCGCTGTTGGCCGGTTCGCGAGGCAGAATCCTCGACGTGACATGCCATGGCGGATGACTCGACGATCACTATCGGGCTGCTGCTGCCCGACGTGCTCGGCACCTATTCCGATGCCGGCAATGCGACGGTGCTGGCTCAGCGGGCGCGTTGGCGCGATATCCCGGCCCATGTGCTGCACTGCGACGCCACCCGGCCCCCGCCCACCAGTTGCGACATCTATGTGCTGGGTGGCGGCGAGGACACCGCGCAGCAATTCGCCTCCCAGTGGCTACGCAGGCACCCCGCACTGTGCAGAGCGCTGGAAGGTTCCGCCATGACCCTGGCGGTCTGCGCCGGGCTGCAAATCCTGGGCCGCGCCACCACCGATGAACACGGCACCATCTGTCCCGGCGCCGAGCTGCTCGACCTCACCACTCGACCACGGCGCCGCCGCGCGATCGGCGAAATCACCACCCGCTGCCACCTTCCCGGTGTCGGACTGCTCTGCGGCTTCGAGAACCACCGCGGCGCGACCACGCTGGGGCCCGAGGCCAGCCCTCTCGGGCAGGTCATCTCTGGTGTCGGCAACGGCGACCACCGGATCGGTCACGGTACCGAGGGCGTGCTGTGCCAGCGAATCATCGGCACCTACCTGCACGGACCCGTTCTGGCGAGGAATCCCGCGCTTGCCGATTACCTCCTCAGCCGCGCCACCGGCCGCACCCTTCCGCCGCTCGACCTCCCCGACCAGGCCGAACAGCGACGGCATTATTTGAAGGCCAGACCGCGCTGGCGCAGCCGCCGTTAGCGCGGGTATCCCGAGCCGGCTCTCATGCGAGGGATCTCGGGTGCGTCTGATCGAGATGATGGTGCGGCAGGCGCATGGCAACGACGGCGCCGCCTGCTGGGTGGTTGTGCACCAGGGTCTGCCCGCCGTGGGCCTGAATGATGGCCCGCACGATAGCTAGGCCCAGGCCGGCGCCTCCGTCGATACGGGCGCGGGCGGTATCTGCCCGGCGGAAGCGCTCGAACGCGTGTGGAATGAACTCAGCCGGGAAGCCAGCGCCGTGGTCCCGCACGGTGATCTCCAACGACGACAGCGCATCCGCACGGCGCGCCGCGAGCTGTACCACCTGCCCGGGTGGGCTGTGCCGAATTGCGTTGTCGAGCAGATTGTCCAGGGCTTGGCGGAGCCGGTCGGGATCAGCTGTCACCGTCAGTTCGAGCGGACAGTCGACCTCGACGGTGACCGATCGGTCGGCCCCACGCGCGTTCGCGCCCCGGGCGGCGGCGGTGAGCAGTTCGTGCACCGGCGTCGGGACAGCACGCACGAATGACCTCCCTTCCTCAGCGCGGGCGAGCAGCAGGAGGTTCTCCGACAGCCGGATGAGGCGCTCGGTTTCCTGCCCGGCGGCGGCGACCGCGTCGGCCAGCTCCGCGCGGCTGCGCCCGGGCCGGGTAGCGAGCTCCAGCTCGGCTCGCAGCATGGCGAGCGGAGTGCGCAGCTCGTGGCCGGCATCGGCGACGAAACCGCGCTCTCTGGCCACCGCGGCGCGCAAGCGGTCCAGGAGGGCGTTCATCGTGGTGGCCAGGGCCGCGATCTCGTCCCGGGTGGGTGGCACCGCCAGTTGCGCGGTCGTGTCGTGTTCGCTGATCTCGGCCGTTTCCCGGCGCATCCGCTCCACTGGGCGCAGAGCGGCGCCCGCCAACAGCCAGGCCCCGAACCCTGCTACCAGGACGGCCGGCGGCCCACCGAGCAGTAGTGCGTACTCGACATGGTCCGCCGCCGCGTCGGAGATGTCGGTACCGATTCCGACCACGAGGAGCGTGCCCTCGGCATCGGTCGTTCTGGCCAGCACACGGGTTCGTTCCCCGACCAGTCCGGTGGTGAAGGTCAGCGTGTGCCCGGCGGCGACCGCTCGGCGCTGCTCGGGGTCGAGCGCTGGCCGGCCGGCCAGTTCGGGCGAGGAGGCCAGTATCCGACCGTCGACGGTGAGGAACTGCGCCGGTTCCTCGTCCTGGCCGAGGCGCAGGCTGCCCATGCCGGCGGCGCTCACCTCGTCGACCAGCGCGGTCGCGCGGGTCACCAGGGAGCTGTCCAGCGAGGCGTCCAGGCTGATCCGCAGCTGGAGCAGGAAACCGAACCCGGCAACCGCGATCGCCAGGGCGGTTGCCAGCGCGAACAGCAGCGCGAGGCGCAGCCGCAGCGGCATCGGAGAGGACCCACCCTCCTAGCGAGCGACTACCTGGTCGGGTGCCTCATCCGGTACGCGCATCCGGTAGCCGACGCCGCGAACTGTCTCCAGCCGCTCGTCCCCGAACGGTCGATCTACCTTACGCCTCAGGTAGGCCACGTATTGATCGACAATGTTGGACACCCCATCGTAGGAGAAGTCCCAGACGTGCTCGATGATCCGGGTGCGGCTCAGCACCTGCCCCGGGTGCCGCATGAAGAGCTCCAGCAGGGAAAACTCCTTGGCGGACAGCGTGAGTTCGGTGGTGCCGCGCCAGGCCCGGTGGGTGGCAGGGTCGAGGCGGAGCTCGCCGACCGAGAGCATGGTGGGGCGGTCACCGGTTCCTCGACGGATCAGCGCGCGCAGCCGGGCGGCCAGCTCACCGAAGCTGAAGGGCTTGGTCAGGTAGTCGTCGGCGCCGGCGTCCAGCCCCCGGATGCGGTCGTCCACGGCATCGCGCGCGGTGAGCATCAGCACCGGCATCCAGCGGCCTCGGTCGCGGAGTTGGCGGCAGACCTCCATGCCGTCCAGCCCGGGGAGCATCACGTCAAGCACCACGGCGTCGTAACCGAACTCGGTGGCCTGCCAGAGGGCGTCGGTCCCGGTGTTGGCGATGTCGACGGCATAGCCGTCTTCCGCCAGACCGCGGCGCAGCAGCGCGGCCATCCTCGGCTCGTCCTCGACAACCAGCACCCGCACCTGCAGGAGCCTAAGCCAGGCATCATGTGAGAACCGTGTGAGCGGTTGGGTTCGTGCGGTGACATCACGCTCTCACGTTCAGTACATGCTCGGTGAGCACGGTTAACGCCATGAGCGCTCTCTTGTGCCTTGCGCACCGTGCTAAGGCCGCTGGGCTATTGGGTGTCACGGCGGGTGTCGCGGCCCTGGCTCTGGTTGGTTGCGCCGTAGGTGGTGGTGCGTCCCCGACGTCGCCGCCACCGTCGTCCCAGGCTCCGGCACAGCCGGCTGGCCAGCCACAGCCACCGGCTGGTGAGCCACAGCCACCGGCTGGCCAGCCAGCGACAGCGGAGACCAACCCAGCCGGGGACATCCCGGACAACCAGGCCTTCGTCCCCTACGCGGCGCCCGACTCGACGTTCAGTGTGTCCGTGCCCGAGGGCTGGGCACGGACCAGTCAGGGCCCGGCGACGATCTTCACAGACAAGCTGAACAGCGTGCGAATCGAGTCCGAGCCTCGACCCACCGCGCCTGACGCCACCTCGGTCGAGGCGAGCGAGGTACCGGCACTGCGGTCTTCGGTATCGGGTTTCCACGGCGGCCAGGTCACCACGGTCCAGCGCAAGGCCGGCGCCGCCGTGCTGGTCAGCTACGAAGCGGTCGCCGCTCCGGAGCCGGTGACCGGGAGATCCATCACAGACTCCGTCCAGCGATACGAATTCTGGAAATCCGGCCAACAGGTGACCCTGACCTTGTCCGGTCCGAAGGACGCCGACAACGTCGACCCGTGGCGACTGATAACCGACTCGCTGCGGTGGCTGCGATGAGTAGCGACCACGCTGAGCGTCGCGTTCACCTCCATGACGCCCAACCGGCGATCGACGCCCGGTCCTTGCACCGGTTCTTCCGGGACGGCAGTCAGGAGACGCTGGCGCTCCGCGGGGTGTCGGTGCTGGTGTACCGGGGTGAGCTGGTCGCGCTTGTTGGGCCCTCCGGATCCGGGAAGTCGACGCTGCTGGGGTGCCTGGCCGGGACCGACGAACCCGACGGTGGCAGCGTCCATATCGCCGGGCAGCGGATGACATCGGAATCCGAGCAGGCACGGGCGCGGCTGCGCGCGAGCAGCGTCGGCCTGCTGTTCCAGTCCGGCAACTTGATCGAGCACCTCACCGTGGACCAGAACGTGGCGTTGGTGCAGCGCCTGGTCCACCGGCCCCGCCGCAGCGACCGGCATGCGCTGCTGCACTCGCTCGGTGTGGCGGGCCGCGCGGGTGCCTACCCGAGCGAGCTGTCCGGGGGCGAACTCGCGCGGGTCGGGCTCGCCGTCGCGCTGGCCAACCAGCCGGCGGTGTTGCTCGCCGACGAGCCGACCGGCGAGCTCGACGCGGCCACCGAAACGCTGGTGCTCGAGCTGCTCCATGACGTGGCGGCGGGTGGGACGGCCGTGCTGATCGCCAGCCACAGCCCCGCGGTGGCATCGGCCGCCGACCGGGTCATCAGGCTCGCCGACGGGCAGGTGGGCTCGTGAGCGAGCGCAGCGAGGTGGGCTCGTGAGCGCACCGGCCCGTCGCCCCGCCGGTCAGGACGCGACCCTGCCGAATCCGCTGGTGGTGTGCCAGGCGGTGAGCCGCGACTACGGCGAGGGCACGGCTCGGGTGGCCGCCGTGCGACAGGTGAGCTGTGGGGTCCGTCCGGGGGCACGGATCGCGGTGACCGGGCGCTCCGGGTCGGGCAAGTCCACCTTGTTGCACCTGATGGCCGGCCTGGACACCCCGACAGCCGGCACGATCAACTGGCCCGGACTGGGCGGCGCTCCGCACGGGCGGCCAGGCTCGGTAGGGGTCGTATTCCAAGGACCGAGCCTGCTGCCCGAACTCACGGCGTTGGAGAACACGGCGCTACCGCGACTGTTCGGCGGACACAGCCCCGGGTGTGCGGCGAGCCGCGCGGCCGAGGCGCTGCGTCGGCTGGGCATCGAAGACCTGAGCGACGCGTTGCCCGACCAGCTCTCCAGCGGCCAAGCCCAGCGGGTGGCCATCGCCCGAGCGCTGGCCAGCCGGCCGCGACTCATCCTGGCCGATGAGCCCACCGGGCGCCTCGACGCCGCCACCGGAGCGCAGGTGATCACGGCGCTGCTCGACGTCGCCGACGAGATCGACGCCGGCCTGGTGGTGGCCACCCACGACCCGGCGGTGGCCGTGCGGCTCACCGAGTCCTGGCAGATGAACGACGGCCGGCTGGCGGTCACCACGCACAGAGCGAACCAGCCAGAGGAGCGGTCATGACGCTGAGTTGGCTGTGCGGTCTGCTGCGTCGCAGGGTCACTCGACTGCTGCTCAACGCCATCGGCATCGCGGTCGCCGTCGCGCTGCTGGGCAGCCTCGCATCCTTCCTCGCGGCATCCCGCTCGACGATGACCGACCGGGCCGCCCGGACGGTGGCGGTGGACTGGCAGGTACAGCCGCAGCCCGGCGGATCGCCCTCCGCGCTGCTCGAGGCGACCCGTACTGCAGCGGGCACCCTCGCCGCGCTGCCGGTCGGGTTTGGCCACAGCACCGGGCTGGCCGCGACCAGCGCCGGGGACGGGGCCGCCAGTACTCAGACCACCGGCCCCGCTGAGGTGCTGGGCCTGCCGCCGGACTACCGCGCGGTGTTCCCCGACGCGATCCGCGGCCTGGAGGGCTCCTCGACCGGGGTGCTGGTCGCCCAGCAGACCGCCGCCAACCTGCACGCCCGACCCGGGGACTCGGTGACGATCGGCAGGGCGGGCCTGCCTCCGGCCGTGGTGCGGGTCGATGGAATCGTCGCGCTGCCGCAGGCCGATTCGTTGTTCCAGCGGGTGGGCGCCCCGGTCGGAGCACAGCCGAGCGCACCGCCGGACAACGTCCTGTTGCTGCCCGACCAGCAGTGGCACGCGGTGTTCGACCCGCTGGCCGGACGCGGCGCGGACGCACCCACCGTGCAGATCCACGCCGCGCGCTCGCACCAGCTTCCGCCCGATCCGGCCGCCGCCTACACCGCCGCGACCGCCGCGGCGCACAACCTCGAGGCGCGCACGGCGGGCGCGGGCATCGTGGGTGACAACCTGGCGGCCGCGCTGGGTCGAGCCCGGGAGGACGCCGCCTACGCCCAGGTGCTGTTCCTGTTCCTGGGCGCGCCCGGCGCGGTACTGGCGGCGCTGCTCACCGCGATGGTCACCGCCACCGGGTCCGGCCGCCGGCGCCGGGAGTTCGCGCTGCTGCGCGCCCGAGGCATGGGTAGCGCCCGGTTGGTCGGCCTCGCGGCGGTCGAGGCAGGTGTGGTCGGGTCGATCGGCACGCTGGCCGGGTTGGCGGTGGTCGCGGTGATCACCCGGACGGCATTCGGTATCGGCGGGGTAGGCGCCACGGCGGCGGTCATGTCCGCCGCCGGCGGGCTGCTGATCGCCGTGGCGACCGTGCTCGTGCCGGCCTACCGCGATCTCCGCCAGGTGAGCGTCGCGGCCGGGCGGATGGCGGTCGGCCCGACCACGGCGCCGAGGTGGACCCGGTGGGGGCTCGATCTCTTGTTGCTCGCCGGGGCGGGCGTGATCTTCTGGCTGACCGGTCGCAACGGCTACCAGCTGGTCCTCGCTCCGGAGGGAGTGCCGGGCATCTCGGTGTCCTACTGGGCGTTCACCGGGCCGGCGTTGCTCTGGATCGGGGCCGGGCTGTTCGCCTGGCGCCTGGTCGATCTGGCCCTCGGCCGGGGCCGGGACCTGGTCGGACGGGGACTGCGCCCGGTGGCCGGCAACCTGGCCGCCACCGCGTCAGCCATGATGAGCCGACGGCGCAATTCACTGGCCGGTGCCACGGTCGTGCTCGGTCTGGCGCTCGCCTTCGCCGCGTCCACCGCGACGTTCAATTCCACCTATCGAGCCCAGGCCGAGGCGGACGCCCAGCTCACCAACGGGGCCGACGTCACGGTGACCGAGCCGCCGGGTGCAACAGTCGGTCCATCGGCCTCCGCCCAGTTCACCGGGCCGGGGGTGCGCTCCGTCGAGCCGCTGCAGCATCGGTTCGCCTACGTCGGGGCTGACCTGCAGGACCTCTACGGCGTCAACCCGGCAACCATCACCAACGCCACCGCGCTGCGCGACCAGTACTTCCAGGGCGGCACCGCGCGGCAGCTGTTGGACCGGCTCGCCTCCGCGCCCGACTCGGTACTGGTCAGCGCGGAGACGGTCGCCGACTTTCAGCTTCAACCGGGTGACCTGGTCAACCTGCGGCTGCGGGACGCCCGTACCGGTGCGCTGATCACTGTGCCGTTCCACTACGTCGGCGTTGTCAGCGAATTCCCGACCGCACCCAAGGACAGCTTCCTGGTGGCCAACGCCTCCTACGTTGCCGCGCACACCGGCAGCGACGCCGTCGCGGCTTTCCTCGTCGACACCGGCGGCCAGAACGTCAACGTCGTGTCCGGGCGTCTCCGCCAGCAGGTCGCCGGCTCGGCCACGGTCACCGACATGACCTCCACCCGGGCCGCCATCGGGTCCAGCCTCACCGCTGTCGACCTCGCCGGTCTGACCCGCATCGAGCTGGGCTTTGCGTTGGCGCTCGCGGCCGCCGCGGCGGGTCTGGTGCTGTCTCTCGGGCTGGCCGAGCGCCGGCGGGGCTTCGCGATCGCCACCGCCCTCGGAGCGAGTGGCGGCCAGCTGCGCGGGCTGATCGCCAGCGAGGCCGCCGTGCTCGCCGTGGGCGCGCTTCTGGCTGGCGCTACGCTCGGCTGGGTGCTCTCCGAGATGCTGGTCGCGGTCCTCACCGGCGTTTTCGACCCGCCGCCCTCGGCCCTTTCCGTCCCGTGGGGCTACCTCGCCGGCATTGGGGCGCTCACGATGGCCTCGCTGGCCGTGGCAACGGCGCTGACGGCGGGCATCGCTGGGCGGTCCTCGATCGCTCTCCTGCGCGAGCTGTGACGTCGTGGACCCTTCGGCTCGAACCCGACCACCCCTCCTCGCCGGCCTCATTGCGGCGCTGCTGGCGATATCGCCGCTCAGCGGCTGTAGCGCGCACACCGCCGAGTCAGCGGCAAGCGCAACCCGCACACCGGTACCCAGCACGCCCGGTGCGCTCCCGAGACCCGATCACGTCCTGCTCGTCATCTTCGAGAACAAGGCGTACCAACAGGTCATCGGCTCCGAATCGGCGCCTTTCCTGACTTCACTGGCGCAGGCGGGCGCCAACTTCACCAACGCCCACGGCGAACAGCACCCCAGCCAACCCAACTACATTGCCCAACTCGCCGGCTCCACCCACGGCGTGGACGACGACTCCTGCCCGCGGAATCTCGGCGACCAGCCGAATCTCGCACGCCAACTTCTCGACAATGGCGACACCTTCGGCGGCTACTCCGAAGACCAGCCTGGCGTTGGTTTCACCGGATGCACCTCGTCGGATGGCCGCTACGCTCGCAAACACAACCCGTGGGTTGACTTCGCCAACATTCCCGCCGGCGCGAACCTGCCGCTCTCCGCGCTACCGGTCGATTTCGCGGCCCTGCCGACCGTGGCCGTGGTCGTCCCAAACATGTGCAACGACATGCATGACTGCCCAGTCGCATCCGGCGATAGCTGGGCGGGGCAGCACCTATCCAGCTACCGTGACTGGGCCCGGACGCACAACAGCCTGCTCATCGTGACTTTCGACGAGGACAACGGCACGGCCGCCAACCACATCCCGACCGTGTTCCTCGGCCCGATGGTTGGCCCCGGCGACGTCGCCGGCTACATCGACCACTACGCTATCCTGCGCACCCTCGAGGACATGTACCAACTCACACCAATCGGCGACGCCGCGACCACACCACCCATCACAGGCATCTGGACATCGGCCCGGTAACCATTCGGCGCGGTCCTGAGCTGATTCTGAGATTCCCCCGACTTCAGGCGGCGATTTGAATGAATCAGGGTCGTGACACCGCGTTCGGTCGCGGAAACCGCGCATTGGGCGCCGTACACCCGCTCTCGCTAACGCGATGGTCGTAACGGCGCACTCGCCGTAGGCTGGCGCGCGGCGACCGCCTGGTGGCCGTTCACACCGGGACACTCTCGACGGCTCACATAGCCGTCTCACAGCGAGCCACTACTGTAGCGTTCCTACCCATTGCCTCAGATCTCCATGGAGGAGTCATCGTCGCGCATCGGAACGTGGGGCGCCGGATCGTGATCATCTCTGCGAGCGTGGGCGCCGGCCACGACGGGGTAGCGTCCGAGCTCCGACGGCGTCTGTGCCAGCATGGATTCCTGGTCCAAATGGTGGACTTCTTAGACCTGCTCCCTGGCATGCTGGGGCGGGCGCTTCGAAGCGGATACGCGCTCGAACTGTCGGTTGCCCCGAGCTCTTGGCAGCTGCTGTACACGGCGCTCGATCGGCACCGGAGCCTCGCCGCGACCGCCGCGAGGCTCGCTAGACTGGCGCGGCCGCGCATGTTGTCGGCAATCGGTGTGGGGTGCGCCGCTGTTGTCTCCACCTATCCGTTGGCCAGCCAGGTTCTCGGCGAGCTCCGTCGGCGAGGACAGCTGTCGGCCCCGGTAGCGAGCGTCCTGTGCGACATGTCGGTTCACCAGCTGTGGGTCAACGCGGGCGTCGATGCGCACCTGACGATGCACAAGATCTCAGCCGACCAGGCGCAATCGCTCGATGCCCCAGGGATCGTCGTCACCGCGCCCGCCGTCGACCCACGATTCAGACCGATGAGGCGCGGCGAGGAGGCGATCAACGCACGCCAACAGTTCGGACTCCCGCTCGACAGGAAGTTGGCGCTGGTTCTGGCCGGCTCCTGGGGAGTTGGCGAGGTCGAGCAGACAGCCCTCGATCTAGCGGCGTCCGACGTGGTTGTTCCCGTTGTGGTGTGTGGCCGCAACACCCGGCTGCGCCACCGTCTCGCCAAGCGCCGGATCGGTATCCCGCTCGACTGGGTGGAGGACATGCCTGCTCTGCTGCGCGCCGCCGACCTCGTCGTGCACAACGCGGGCGGGCTGAGCTGTATGGAAGCGCTGGCGGCCGAGGTCCCGGTGGTGACGTACCGATGCATCCCCGGACACGGCCAGACGAACGTCGCCGCGTTGGATCTCTCGGGGTTGGCCGTGCACGCTCGGAACGTGGCGGAGCTCCATCAGCTCGTCGGTCTTGCGATGAGCGACGAGTTCGCGGCGCTGCAACGTTCGGCAGCCTCAACGCTCTGGGCGGCGCCTGATCCAGCCACCACGATCGCCGAGCTGGCTCTTAGTTCGCGGTCCCACCGCTGCGCCCAACAACCTGACTCACCGTCCAGACCCGAGCCACAATCGTGAGAGCGGTCGCGCTCGGGATGGGCGTGGCGGGCACAACCCTCGTGGCGACGTATCTCGCCCCAGCGCTCAGTTCCTTGGGGCCGATTCGCCGTCTTACCCCGTCGCTGTCTGGAGTCGGTGATCCGGGGCATGTGGCGCTCACCTTCGACGACGGTCCGGATCCTCGATCCACGCCGCTGTTCTTGCGGTTGCTGGGGGAGAGCGCGGTGCGGGCCACGTTCTTCCTGCTCGGGGCGTCGGTCCAGCGCTCGCCGACGCTCGCCCGGGAGCTGGTGCAGTCCGGTCACGAGGTCGCGGTACACGGTTGGGACCACCGTTGCCTCGCATGGAGTCCCCCTCGAGCTACCTACGAGAGCCTCGCTCGTGCGCGGGACGTCATCGCGGAGCAGACCGGCTACGTGCCTCGATGGTTTCGTCCCACCTACGGCGTGCTCACCCTGGCCGCGGTCCGCGCGGCCCAGCGACTCGACCTGGCAACCGTCCTGTGGACCAACTGGGGTCGGGACTGGACGAGTGGCGCCACAGCCAGCTCCATCCTCACAACGCTCACCCGCGACCTCTCAGGCGGCGCCGCGGTGCTGCTCCACGACGCCACCGCCGGGCATGCGGCCCCCGGGGCGTGGAAGGCAACGCTCGAGGCACTACCAGGACTTCTTGCCCATTGCGCCGAAAACGATCTACGGGTCGGAGAACTGCGCGAGCACGGAACGCGGCTGCGTCACATGTTCTACACACGTTCCGCGGAGGACAGTGGGAACTGTTCAGGTGCGAGTCGAGGAAGAGGTGCACGTGGCCAGTTACACCGGCCCAGCCACGATCGTCTCCCCATGTGGCGAGATCGAGGTGACCGTGGACTTGCGATCGAGAACAGATCCGGACGGCTGCCTGACCTGGGGCGGGCATATCGACCGCTGTGACCGAAACGAGCTGCGCCGGGCCATGAACCGGATGAGCGCATACGGTCTGATCATCCGACTTCCGGACGGCCGCGAGGGCAACTTCATTCCCAGCCCGGAGGCCACCTGGTCGCCCTTCAGCATCAGCGTCAGCCTATTCATGCGCGGATCTGGAGACGTTGGCAGCCGGGTGGCCGTCGAAGGTTGCGAGGGACTTGGGCACGGCCCAGTTCCCGCTGCCGCCTACGACGCCGGCGGGTGAGCTGACCGAATCGGCGGGGTCGAGCTGATCACCCGAAGCGGTCGTTCTCGGGCACGGCAAGATTTCGTGAGGCACCTCAACAATGCTACTCTGCTGAGGTGCCTCACTAGCACGTGAAGCGGAGGAACCGCCCCGTGAACCCCCGACCCGTGGTCATCATCACCGGCGCCACCAACGGCCTTGGCAGGCTCGCCGCGCTCGAACTCGCCCGACAGGGAGTCCACCTGGGCGTCATTGCCCGAAGCACGAGCAAGATCGACGAGCTGCGCGGGGAGATCGAGGAGATCGCCCCCGGTACCCCTGTCGAGTCCTTCGTTGTCGATCTGTCCTTACTCCGGGACGTCCGCCGGATCGGGCAGGTGATCAGCGCACGCTACGACCGGATCTCCGTGCTGATCAACAATGCCGGGGTGCACGCGTTCTCCCAACGCGTCACCCCCGAGGGCTTCGCGGAGATGGTCGCGGTGAACTACCTCGCGCCATGGATCCTCACCAACACCCTGCGAGACAGCCTCGTCGCCGGTGCGCCCGCCCGTGTCGTGACGGTCGCCTCCGACGCCGCGCGACTACACGCTACGAGCATCACCCCGAGCCGCGACATCACCCTCACCGAGGATTACAACCGCCGGGGGTCGATGACGCTCTACGGTCGATCGAAACTGATGGACATCATGTTCTCCCAGGAGCTCGCACGGCGACTGGCGGGCACCGGCGTGACCGCGAACTGCTGCAACCCGGGCTTCAACACGAGCGGACTCGGACGCGAGTTGCCCATGGCGGGCGTGCTGAACAAGATCCTCACCACGCTCCGGGTCGGAGATCCTCGACGGGGCGCTGCAATCATCACGCGGCTGGCGACCGATCCGGCGTTCGCCGACACCACCGGCGGCTACTTCTCCGTCAAAGACGCCAAACCCTTGGACTGCCCGGAACCAGGGCGCGGTGCGGACGTCCAACGCGAACTGTGGGATACCACCGCCACCCTGCTCGACGAGATCCTCACCACCACAGCCTGAACTCCACCGCGAGGCATCCGTTGAGACAAGAGTATGTGGACACTCCGGTCGGGCGAGCAGCAATTGCCTGGTACGAGGCGGCCGCACCGACCCGGGCGATCGTGGTACTCGGGCATGGCTCCGCCACCGGCATTGACGCTCCCGATTTGCAGGCGATCGCCGCTGGGCTGCCCCCGCTCGGGATCACCGTCGCTCTCATCACCCAGCCCTACCGCCTAGCGCGCGCGCCCCGGGTCCGCGGCCGGCAGTTATCGGACGAACGGTCTCTCGATACGGCATGGCGCGCTGTGTGGCCGCACGTGGCCACACCCGGGATACCGGTGATCGCCGGCGGCCGCAGCGCTGGCTCGCAAGTTGCCTGCCGCACCGCCAAGACGCTCGGTGCGCACGCGGTAGTCGCCCTGTCCTATCCACTGCTCGGTCCGGGGAGTCCGCACGAACTGCTGTCGACCGGCCTACCTTTGCTGGTCGTGCAGGGCGGCCGCGACCCGTACGGCACGCCGGATCAATTTCCGCCGATGCCACCCACCGCCGGCTTGGTCGAAGTGCCCTTCGCCAATCACACTTTCGGCGTTCCAATGCAAACTGGTTACACTACGAGCGGAGCTCTTGGGCAGGTCACCGAGGCCGTCACCACATGGCTCCATGCTCTGCTCTCACAATCGTCGCCCCGCGGGACAGCCGGGACACCCTGATCATCCAATCTGGGCCGTCCTGACTTCGACGGGCCAAGGGATCGGTCTCGCTCAGACCTCGCCGTCGTACCTTGCGCGGGCGTGCTCGATCTCGCTGAGGTGTTGGGCCGACCAAGCGCACAGGGTGGGCAGTGTCGTGGTGAGGGATCGGCCGAGTTCGGTGAGGGCATACTCGACGCGTGGCGGGAGTTCGCCGTAGTCCTTGCGGGCGATCATCCCGTCGCGTTCGAGGCTGCGCAGCGTCTGGGTGAGCATCTTCTCGCTGATGCCGTCGAGTTCGGTGCGTAGCTCGGCGAAGCGCCTCGGGTTCGCCTGCAGGGCGTCCAGCAGCAGCGCGCTCCACTTGTCGGCGAGTCGGTCGAGGCCGATCCGACGCTTCGCCGCCATTTCCTGCTCGGAGCCCTCATCGGTCGACGTCGGGCCGGGCGAACCCGGTCGAGGTCGGGAACGAGGCGATCTCATGTGGCCATCGTAACTCCCCGAACTTGCAAGTAAGTACTCCTGCCCCGGCCGCTGACGGCGGACCATGAATTGCAGAATCGAAAAGGACGGGGACCACAATGTCGTCACCAGCAATTCGGACGAGCGTTGCTGTCGGGGGTGCGGTGGTCACGTACCTGCCCGACGGATACGCATTGCTCAATCCCGCGGTCGTGTTCGCGCCGGGGACTAATGTGGATTGGGCGAGTCATAGCGAGGATCTCGACGCCTACGGTCGTGTCCTCATCAGCATGGGTTCGTTCCTCATCGAGTCCGAGGGAAAGCGCATCCTCGTCGATCTGGCCAACGGGGACATCGCCTTCGAGATCCCCGACGTGGTCAAGGGCCGCGGCGGACAGCTGTTGGACAGCCTCGCGGCCGCCGGGCTGCGGCCCGAGGACGTCGACATCGTCGTGTTCAGCCATCTGCACCCCGACCACGTGGGCTGGACGTCTACCGGTGGCGAGCTGACGTTCCCGAACGCTCGGCACCTGGTCTCGGACCTGGAATGGGCGTTCTGGACCGGCGCCGAGGGCGGCGGCCCGAATGCCCCGGATGCGCAGACGGTGATCGAGCCGCTGAAGCAGAAGGTCGAGCTGATCTCCGACGGCGCCGTGATCGCGCCGGGCGTCACCGTGCAGGCGACCCCGGGTCACACCCCAGGGCACCTGAGCGTGGTCGTCACGGACCCGGCCGGTGTGCTGCCTGGCCGGGTGCTGATCCTGAGCGACGTCGTGCACTGGGCCGGTCAGCTCGTCGAGTGTGATGTGGTGTTCGGGGCCGATGCGGATGCCGCTCAGGCGAGGGCGACGCGGGACACGATCCTGGGCGAATCCGCCGACCGCGACACCATCATTGCGGCAGGGCATTTCTCGGATCAGGTCTTCGGCAAGATCCGCACGACCGACAGTGGGTTGAGCTGGGTGACGCTGGCCGGGAGTTCCGTCGGTGCTGATCGTGTTTCGGGTCGGTAACCCGGCCGGCAACGTCATGTATACGGACGTACGACTCTGTTGAACACTCGTACGATTACTGTCTAGGGTTCCACGAATGGAGGACCGGGCCTGTCCGCCGGGCGGTGGGCGCATACAGCGGCGGACGCTGCTCGGTGCGGGGCTCGGCCTGGTCGGGGCATCGGTGCTGGCGGCGTGTGGGGCGTCCGGCGCGGTGGCCCCGCTGCCCGCCACGGCGGCCACCGGCACTCCCGACCGCGGTGGCGTGCTGCGCATCGCACGGCCGCCGGCCTCGTCCGCGGAGACTTTGGACCCGGCCAGTTCGCTGTCCGCCTACGAGTACCTCGGGGCGCTCTACAGCAAGCTGGTCCGCGGCGCCCCGGACGGCTCGGTGCTGCCGGACCTCGCGGAGTCCTGGGAGTCCGACCCGCTCGGCGTGCGCTGGACGTTCCGGCTGCGCCGTGACGTGACCTTCCACGACGGCAGGCCGTTCACCTCGGCCGACGTGGTCCACACGGTGGCCCGCATCCTCGATCCCGCCACCTCGTCCCCGCAGCGGGGCGTGCTCTCGCCGCTGCTGGACCCGTCGGGGATCAGTGCGCCCGATGCGGTGACGGTGGTGTTCGAGCTGAAGGCGCCCAACGCGGAGTTCCCCAGCCTGCTGACTGCCTACCAGTGCTACGTGGTGTCCGAGGGCAGTCCTATCGGCGTCGGCACCGGCCCGTTCCGCCTGGAGTCGTTCACCGCCGCCGGGCGCGGCCGGGTGGTGGCCAACCCGGACCACTTCGCCGGCCGACCGGTGCTGGCGGCCATCGAGTACTACTCGATCTCGGACATGCAGGCCAGGGCCAACGCCCTGCTGGCCGGCCAGGTGGACCTGCTGGCGCAGACCAACCTCGACTTCGTGACGGCGCGGGTGATCAACGCGTCGAGTCGGGCCACGATCGCCCGCTCGGCGAACGCGCAGTGGTACGGGCTGCCGATGCTGTGCACCGCGGCGCCGTTCACCGACCCGCTGGTGCGCAGGGCGATGAAGCTCGCCTACGACCAGGACTCGGTTTTCAAGCTGGCGATCCAGGGAGCGGGCAGCGTCGGCAACGACAATCCCGTGCCGCCCGGCAACGCCGTGTGGACCGACTACCGGGTACCGCGCGACCCCGACCGGGCCAGGGCGCTGCTCAAACAGGCCGGTCACGACGGGCTGCAGCTCGACGTCTACACCTCCAGCTACGACCCGATCTTCACGCCGATGGCGGTGGCCTTCGCCGATTCGGTGGCCGAGGCCGGGATCCGGCTGAACGTGCGCACCGCGTCCTCGGACTCGTACTTCTCGCAGATCTGGATGCACCAGCCGCTGTGCGCCACCTACTGGTACACCGGGCGCCCGGTCGACCAGCTGCTCAACCAGATCTTCCGTGGCGGCTCGTCCTACAACGAGACCGCCTGGTCGGATCCGGCGTTCGACGCGATGCTCGACGCGGCGCGCCGGGAGATGGACGCGGGCCGCAGGCGCACCCTCTACCAGGACGCGCAGCGCTACCTGGTGGACAACAGCGGCTCGATCACGCCGATGTTCGCCGATCGGCTCGTCGGCCTGTCCCGCGAGGTCGTCAACTACGCCGAGCACGGGTTCGAGTTCGACTACCTCAACATCGGCCTGGTCAGACGGTCCTCATGATCGTGTTCGTGCTGAAGCGGCTGGGCTCGGCGGTGCTGACCGTGGCGTTGTCCTCGCTACTGGTGTTCTTCGCGGTGCAGGCCCTGCCCGGCGACGTCGCCGTCCAGGTGCTTGGCCGCGACGCAACCCCCGAGGCCGTCGCGGCCCTGCGCGAGCAGCTGCACCTGAACCAGCCCGCCTGGACCCGGTACCTGTCCTGGATCGGCTCGGCCCTGCACGGTGATCTTGGCACGTCGCTGGTGTCCGGGAACGCCGTCGCCGCGAACCTCGGACTGCACCTGCGCAACACCCTGCTGATAGCGGTGGTGACGGTCGTCGTCGCGATCACTTCCTCGCTGGTGCTGGGCGTGGTGGCCGGGCTCCATCGGGATCGCTGGCCGGACACGGTGATCTCCTGGCTCAGTCTCGTCGGGATGAGCGTGCCCGAGTTTGTCGTCGCGACGCTGCTGGTGCTGATCTTCTCGGTGACGGTGCCGATCCTGCCGGCCGTGGTGCTGGACGGGCCGAACGCTTCGGTGGCCGAGTTGCTGCCCGCGATCTGGCTGCCCGCCGCGGCCCTGGGCGTGGTCATGGCCGCCTACATCGTGCGGATGGCCCGCACCAGCGTCATCGACGTCATGGCCAGCGAGTTCGTCACCACGGCCACGCTCAAGGGGCTGACCCGCTGGCGGGTGGTCACCCGGCACGCCCTGCCCAGCGCGCTGCTGCCCACCCTGAACGTGATCGCCCTGAACGTCGCCTGGCTGGTCGGCGGGGTCGTGGTGGTGGAGAGCGTCTTCAACTACCCGGGATTGGGAAAGCTGATGCTGGAGTCGGTGTACGACCGCGACCTGCCGATGTTGCAGGCGATCGCACTGGTCAGCGCGGCCATCTACGTGGTGTGCAACCTCGCCGCCGACCTCGCCGCGATGGCGCTGGACCCGAAACTGCGCACCGGCCGACGGACGGCGACCCGATGATCAGGTGGCTCCCGCGTTCCATCGCGGCTCGGCTCGGGCTGGCGATCGTGGTACTGCACATCGGGCTCGCGCTCGCCGCGCCGCTGCTGGCGCCGTACTCGCCGGTGCGCAACGACGCCGGCCACGCCCTGCTCGGCCCGAGTTGGTCGTACTGGGCGGGCACCGACCAGTACGGGCGCGACGTGCTGTCCCGGGTGCTCTACGGCGGTCGGTACGCGCTGGCCGTGTCGTTCGCCGCGACGTTCTGCACCGTCGTGATCGGCACCGTGATCGGCGCGCTGGCGGCGTTCCGGGGCGGCTGGCCGGACAACGTGGCCATGCGGGTGCTGGACGCCGTGCTGTCGGTGCCACCCATTCTTGCCTTGTTGGTGATCGTCACGGTGTTCGGCACCGGGGCGGGGGTGATCGTGCTGGCGGTGACCGTCGTCTACGCCCCGGCGGTGGTCCGGGTGGTCCGCGCGGCGGCACAGGGCGTGGTCACCGCCGACTACGTCACGGCGGCCCGCGCGCGGGGCGAGCGCACCTGCCCGATCCTCGCCCGCGAGGTGCTGCCCAACATCCTCGACGTGGTGTTCGTGGAGTTCGCGATGCGGGCGTCCTGGGTGGTGCTGCTGATCAGCTCGCTGTCGTTCCTCGGGTTCGGGGTGAACCCGCCTGCGCCGGACTGGGGGCTGATGGTGGCCGAGAACCGGACGGCCATCACCGTGGTCCCCTGGGGGAGCCTCGCGCCGATCCTGGCGCTGGCGACGCTGGTGGTGGGCCTGAACGTGGCGGCCGACGGCCTGTCGAAAGCCTGGGGTGTGGACCGAATCCGGACGGGTGCGCCGTGAATCAGGGCGAGCCGCTGGTCGAGGTCCGGGATCTCTCGGTCGCCTACCGCGCGGGCGATTCGGACATCGAAGTGGTGCGGGAGGTGTCGCTGCGGGTCGCGGCCGGCGAGACGCTGGCGCTGGTGGGAGAGTCGGGCAGCGGGAAGTCGACCATCGCCACTGCCCTGCTCGGCCACCTGCGGCACGGCTCGCGGCGGACCGCTGGCAGCGTGCGGGTGGCGGGCCAGGACGTCTTCGGGCTGGCCCCGCTCGCATTGCGGGCGCTGCGCCGGGGCACCGTCGCGATGGTCGCGCAGAACGCCGGCGCGGCGCTGACCCCGTCGATGCGGATCGGCCGGCAGGTCGACGAGGCGCTGCGCACCGTCACCCACACCCGCGACACCCGGGTACGGCGCCGTCGGATCGTCGAGCTGCTCGACCACGTGCGGCTGCCCGAGCCGCGGCGGCTGGTGGACCGGTATCCGCACGAGCTCTCCGGCGGGCAGCAACAGCGGGTGGCCATCGCCATGGCGATCGCGGCACAGCCCAGGGTTCTGGTGCTCGACGAACCGACCACCGGGCTCGATGTGATCACCCAGCGCGGCATCCTCGACCTGCTCGCCGCGCTCGCCGACGAGCTGGACCTGGCCACCGTGCTGGTCAGCCACGACTTCGGTGTGGTGGCCGCGATGGCGGACCGGGTGCATGTGCTGCGCGCCGGCCGCACGGTGGAGACCGCGCCCGCCGCGCGGCTGTTCGCCGACCCCGCGCAGCCCTACACCCGGGAGCTGTTGGCGAGCGTCCCTCGGCTGTCCGACGAGCCGCGGCCCTCGGTGCCGGCGGCCGCCCCGGTGGTCACCTGCGAGCACGTCCGGGCCGGCTACGGCGGCCGGCCGGTGGTCGACGACGTGTCGCTGGAGCTGCGTCGGGGCGAGGTGCTGGCGCTGGTGGGGGAGTCGGGCAGCGGCAAGTCCACCCTCGCGGCGGCGCTGGCCGGGCTGCGCACGCCGAGCGGCGGTGTGCTGCGCTACCTCGGGGAACCGGGCGGCGATCTGGCCGTCCCAGCGGGGAAACGGCCGCTGGACCTGCGGCGGCGGGTGGCGCTGGTATTCCAGAACGCCGACACCGCGCTCAACCCGCGGCGCAGCGTGCGCGACGCGGTGCGCCGTCCGCTGACATTGTTCGGGATCGGGCCCCGCGCCGAGCGTGCCGCACGCACGACCCAGCTGCTGCGCGACGTCGCGCTGGATCCCGCGCTACAGGAACGGCTGCCCGCGCAGCTGTCCGGCGGTCAGCGCCAGCGGGTCGGCATCGCCCGCGCGCTGGCCGGCGAACCCGACGTGATCATCGCGGACGAGATCACCACGGCGTTGGACGTGTCGGTGCAGGCGCAGGTGCTGGACCTGCTCGACGAACTGCGCCGGGAACGCCGGCTGGCGTGCCTGTTCATCAGCCACGACCTGGCCGTCGTCCGCGGCATCGCCGACCGGATCCTGGTGCTGTACCAGGGCAAGGTGGTGGAGCAGGGCAGCACACGGGCGGTGTTCGCCGGTCCCAACCACCCCTACACCCGCGCGCTGATCAGCGCGGCGCTGGAACCTGACCCGGGCGCCGGCGCGGCAGCCGAATCAGCGCCGCGGTGGGAGCACGACGACCGGGACGACGAATGGATCGACACCGGCGCGGGACACCTGATCCGGCGTTGGCGAGAGGAGCGGCGGTGAGGTACCGGACCTCCTTCGAACGGGAGGTCGCGGTGCGGGAGTGCTGGATCCCGATGCACGACGGGGTGCGGCTGCACGCGCGGATCTGGTGCCCGCCCGACGCCGAGGCATCCCCGGTGCCGGCGCTGCTGGAGTACCTGCCCTACCGCAAGGGGGACTGGACCGCGCCGCGCGACGCCCAGCGCCACCCCTGGTACGCAGGGCACGGCTACGCCTCGGTGCGGGTCGACCTGCGCGGCAGCGGCAACTCCGAGGGCGTCATGCTCGACGAGTACACCCAGGTCGAGCTGGACGACGCGATCGCGGTCATCCACTGGCTGGCGAGCCGGCCGTGGTGCACCGGCAAGGTCGGCATGTTCGGCATCTCCTGGGGCGGGTTCAACGCGCTGCAGGTCGCGGCGCTACGCCCGGAACCGCTGCGCGCGATCGTCACGGTGTGCTCGTCCGACGACCGCTACGACAACGATGTGCACTACACCGGCGG
>Ga0137415_10001805_pt1 | contig 21288 bp, 22 predicted proteins | sample CZODoug3_1_1_16f_FD_183082 | JGI IMG/M metagenome (GOLD analysis project Ga0137415, IMG submission 183082) | Vadose zone soil fungal communities from Angelo Coast Range Reserve, California, USA - CZODoug3_1_1_16fungal (Hybrid Assembly) | ecosystem: Environmental > Terrestrial > Soil > Vadose...
GATGAACGAACTGTGCGCCGCGCTGACCGTTGGCGAAAGTGCCGAAAGTCATCCTGCTGTGGCGTTGAATCCCGGCTCCTGGACCGGCGTCGGAACGTACTCAGATCCCGGAAATCAGAAAATCAAGCGCCGCGATGATCGCCGGGCGATCGGCCGAGGCATCGGCCACCACCGGCCCGAGCTCGCGGGCTGCAACGCCAGCGAGCTGGGGAGTGATCATCAGATAGTTCTTCCCTTCTACTCGGATCGCTGGCGTAAGCGTTTGCATTGATCGCGAACGGGCTGGGCCCGCAGTCGCGAGCGGCACGACGACGCGTGTCGCCAGTGGATCGAGCAGATCCGACTGGATGTCGAGGAGGAAGGGGAACCGTGCCCGCGTCGCCGCATTCTTGTTCCGGTACACGGAGAACTGTGGCATCAGAAGCTGCGTAGAGAGTCGCCGAACGTGCCGCGTTTTTCGACGTCGCGGTTGTAGGCCTCGATGCTGTCACCGTTCGTTACCAGCCATTCCTTGCGCCGCCGCTGCCGCAGCTGATCTTCGAGAGCGGACTCCAGCGTCGCCGACAAATTGATCTCGTGACTGCGGGCAGCCTCCAGCACGTCCGCCGAGATCGACACGTTGACCGCCTTCTTCGCGCGCTGTGGGGACGTCATGCTTTGGGGGATTCGCGTGTGATGCGCATCGGATATGCGCATTGTACGTGCGCGCCAATACCTCGCTGGCCGGCGGTTGTGACGCCCACTTGCGCAATGCCGATTCGCCCCCGGCGCCGGGCCAGTCCGAAGCCGGAATACGTCGCAACGGTACTTGCTGGTCAACGTATAGTTTCGCCACCGTCGAAACATAGCGCATAGCGGCAAGCGGAGCCATCGGCCGTTGGACAAAAAACTTAGCGAAATCAACGGCTTAACCCACACGCCGATGATGCAGCAGTACTTGCGCATCAAGGCGCAGCACGAGGATCACCTGCTGTTTTACCGGATGGGTGATTTTTACGAGCTCTTCTACCGCGACGCCGAGCGGGGGGCGCGCCTCTTGGACCTGACGCTGACCTCGCGCGGGGCTTCGGCCGGGGCACCCGTGCCGATGGCCGGCGTTCCGGCAGTCAGCGTCGAGCAGTACCTGGCGCGCCTGGTCAGGCTGGGCGAGTCGGTTGCGATCTGCGAGCAGGTCGGCGACCCGGCCACATCCCAGGGGCCGGTCGAGCGCCAGGTCGTGCGCATCGTCACGCCCGGCACGCTGACCGACAGCTCGCTGCTCAGCCCGAAGGCCGACTCGTCGCTGGCGGCGGTCGCGCTGCACGCGGGCCGGCGCGGCCAGCCGACCCGGGTCGGGATCGCCTGGTTGGTGCTGGCCAGCGGCGACCTGCGCGCGACTGAAACGTCGGTCGATGCGCTCGCCGCAGAACTGGCGCGCATCGAGCCGGCCGAAGTGCTGGTGGCCGAATCGGCCCGCGACGCCGTCGCGGGCAGCGCGTGCGTGCGGACCTTGAACGAGTGGCATTTCGACTCCGCACTGGGCGAGCAGCGACTGCGCGAGGCGCTCGGCGTTTCTCACCTGGATGCCTACGGCATTGCCGGGCGCGCGGCGGCGCTGGCCGCCTGCGCGGCGCTGCTGGGGTACGCCGAGCAGACCCAGAAACAGCGCCTGAGCCACATCACGACACTGCGCTTCGAATCCGAGTCCGACACGATCGGCCTGGATCCGGCAACCCGCCGCAACCTGGAATTGACCGAAGCGCTGCATGACCCCCAGGGGCCGTGCCTGCTGTCGGTGCTGGACCGGTGCCGGAGCGGCATGGGAAGCCGGCGGCTGCGCCTGTGGCTGAATCAGCCGCTGCGCGATCGCGGCAATGCCGAGGCGCGCCATCGGGTCATCGAAACGCTGCTCGAATCGGCGCAGGCCGCCGCGGCCGTGCGCGAGGCGCTCGCAAGACTTCCGGATCTGGATCGGATCGCCAGTCGCATCGCGCTCAAATCCGCGCGGCCGCGCGAGCTGGCTGCGCTGCGCGATGCACTGGCCCCGATTGCCCGGATCGGGGGCGCCGCCAGCTCGCTGGAGGCGCCGCTCGCGGCCCGGCTCGCGGCCTGCATGCTGCTGCCGCCGGCCCTGGCCGAGGAGTTAGGGCGCGGGTTGATGCTGGAGCCAGCCGTTTCGCCGCGCGATGGCGACGTGATCCAGGCTGGATATGACGCGGAGCTCGATGAGCTGCGCGCGCTGCGCGATCACACCGGCCAGTTCCTGGTCGACCTGGAGACGCGGGAACGCTCGCGCACGGGTATCGCGAATTTGCGCGTCGAATACAACCGGGTACACGGCTTCTACATCGAGGTCACGCACGGCCAGGCGGACAAGGTTCCAGACGACTACCGGCGGCGCCAGACGCTGAAGAACGCCGAGCGCTACATCACGCCCGAGCTGAAAAGCTTCGAGGACCGGGCGCTGTCGGCCCAGGAGCGTGCCCGGGCGCGCGAGCGGCAACTGTACGACGCGCTGCTCGCGAGCCTGCTCGAGCACGTGCCCCCGGTGCTGCGTGCCGCGGACGCGCTGGCCTCGCTCGATGCGCTCGCAGCACTTGCCGAGCACGCCGCTGGCGCGAGCTGGATCCGCCCGCAGCTCAGCGCCGAGCCCGGACTGCAGATCGAAGGCGCGCGCCACCCGGTCGTCGAACGCAGCCTGGAAGTGTACGTTCCGAACGACTGCCGGCTCGATTCGAACCGCCGGATGCTGATCGTGACCGGCCCGAACATGGGCGGCAAGTCGACGTTCATGCGATCGGTCGCCCTGGTCGTACTGCTCGCCTACTGCGGAAGCTTCGTGCCGGCGGCCAGCGCGCGGATCGGGCCGGTCGATCGCATCCTGACACGCATCGGCGCCAGCGACGATCTGGCGCGCGGCGCCTCCACGTTCATGGTCGAGATGACCGAGGCGGCCTCGATCCTGAACGCGGCCGGCGAGCAAAGCCTGGTGCTGATGGACGAGATCGGGCGCGGTACGTCGACCTTCGACGGTCTGGCGCTGGCGGCGGCGATCGCGCATGAACTGGCGGTTCGCAACCGCTGTCTGACGCTGTTCGCGACCCACTATTTCGAGCTGACCCAGCTCGCGCAGCGCCTGCCGCAGGTTGCCAACGTTCATGTCGCGGCCGCCGAAGCCAGCGGCAAGGTCGTATTCCTGCACCAGGTCCGCGAAGGACCCGCCAGCCAGAGCTACGGGCTGGCAGTGGCCGCACTCGCAGGCGTGCCCGGCGCCGTGCTGCGGCGAGCTCGCCAGCTGCTGGTGCAGCTCGAACACAGGGCGATGGCGGGCGGCGATCAGCTCGATATGTTTCAGCCAGTCCAGCATCAGGCTCCGTTGCCCTCTGCGCCGGACCGCGTGCGCGAGCGCCTGGCCAGCGTGGATGCCGAGCTGCTGACCCCGCGCGCGGCACTTGATCTCATATTCGAGCTGATCGAGCTCGCGCGCTCGGAATCGGCCCCCGGATCGCACGAATGAACGATGCGCACGCTCCGCCGGAATCCCTGCGACCGGTCCGCGCGCTCACGCACCTGGGGCCGATGCCGGTGCGCGAATTTCTGGCGCGCCACTGGCAGCGCGCGCCGTTGCTGATCCGGCAGGCCTTGCCGGGTTTCGAATCGCCGTTGACGCCGAGCGCCTTGTTCGAGCTGTCGGGTCGGGACGAAGTCGAGTCGCGCCTGATCGATCGCGTGGACGGCCGATGGCGACTGCGCCACGGGCCGTTTCGCCGCCGCAGCATCCCGTCCCGGAAGCGGTCCGACTGGACGCTGCTGGTCCAGGGCGTCGACGTCCAATCCGAAGCCGGCGCCGACCTGATCGCACGCTTCCGCTTCGTGCCGGACGCTCGCCTGGACGACCTGATGGTCAGCTTCGCCAGCGACGGTGGCGGCGTCGGTCCCCATGTGGACTCGTACGATGTGTTTCTGCTGCAAGCGCTCGGAAAGCGACGCTGGCGAATCGAGCGCAGACCGGACCCGTCCTGCAAGCCGGGCCTCCCGCTCCGGCAACTGCTGCATTTCCGACCGCAGCAGGAGTGGGTACTCGAGCCCGGCGACTTGCTGTACCTGCCGCCTGGCGTGGCCCACGAGGGCGTAGCGCTCGGCCAATGCATCACCTGTTCGATCGGCTTCAGGACACCCTCCTGGGCCGATCTGGCATCGATCTGGAGTGAGCTGCAATCGGAGCAAGGCTCCGGTCGGGATGTCGCGTTTCGTGATGTCGGCTTGACTGCGTCGGCCCACCCGGCGCGCCTGCCGACCCGGCTGATCGAGCAGGCGCACCGGGAGCTGCTGCGCAGCCAGCCTGGCCGTCAGGACGTTGCGATGGCCCTGTTGCGGCAGTTGAGCGAGCCCAAACCCCGCGTCATCTTCGAGCGGCCCCGCCCGCCGATGGCGCTGTCACACTTCGCGCAGGCGGTACGCAGGGGACTGCGCGCGGACCGACGAACCCGGATGCTGTACTCGGAGCGCACCCTCGCGATCAACGGGGAGTTGGTGCCGTTGCCCGACCCCGAGCAGCGGCGCCTGGTGAAGTCGCTCGCGGATCAACGCGTGCTGCTCGCAAGATACGATGCAGACCCTCGGGGGCTGCCCGCTGCGATGCTGACGCGGCTTTACGAATGGTATCTGGCCGGCTGGATACACCCCTATTGGCCGCTTCCTCAGAGGTGACTCCTGAGCTTCGAAGACAGCGGAGCCCGTAACCGAAAAGCGGGAGGATCGGCTGCGAGGGGGCCGAGCCGGCCCCCCAGCCAATGCAATTACGCAACGGTACTCAGTCGTACAATGCTGCGCTGCGCCGCGCTGGATATAATAGCCGCCCTGGGGAGATTGAGGTTTCGTCTGCTCGCTTTGACGATCGCCGCGCTAACCAGAGTCATCGCGGCAATCGACTCGCCATAAACGACTCGTCATTTCTTTCAAAGGAAATCTCATGAAGAAACTGCTGACCCTTGCTTCGTTGTCGGTCGCGATGTTGGCTGGTTGTGAGAAGCCCGCGCCGACCCCGGCTCCAGCGCCGATGGCCGCGCCTGCCCCCGCGCCGGCTCCCCCGGCCGAGCCGGCGAAGGACGCTACTCCGCCTGCTCCGGCCGAAGCGCCCAAGGACCAGAAGAAGTAAGCATCTCGAGTTCGGCGAGGGCCGGCACGATGCCGGCCTTTTTTTCGTCCGCTCACGGCGGCCCCACCGCCTGCCAATCCAACCCCAGAGCCTGGTCCGCCACGTCGCATTGAACGTGTACGGGCATCCCAAGGCCGCCGAGCGCCGCGCGCGCCAGTTGCGGGCGATTGTTGGTCAGACTCAGATGCGCGGCCACCACGCGCGTGAGGCGGCTGCGATCGATCGACTCGAGAAATTGAACCGATTGCGCGTTGGAAAGGTGTCCCACGTCGCTTTCGATCCGAGCCTTCAACGAAGGCGGGTACGGACCCTGCCGCAGCATATCCAGATCGTGATTGAACTCCAGCACCAGCGTGTCCAGGCTCGACACCGTCGCAATCACCGTCTGTGCAGGATGTCCCAGATCGGTCAGTATGGCCAGGCGCCGCTCCCCGTCCGACATCATGAACTGGACCGGCTCGCTGGCGTCATGCGGCACGCCGATCGGAAGCACCTGCAGCGGGCCGATCTGCAACTCGATGCCGGCGTGGATCGTGTGCAACTTGCGCAGGCGGCGGTCGAAGCCGGCCGCCGTGGCCGTTCCCCCGGTCGCGTACACACTGAGCTGGCGGCGCGTCGCAAATGCGGCAACGCCCCCCGCATGGTCGCCGTGCTCGTGCGTCACCAGGATGGCGCCAAGCGAAACGAGATCAACGCCGGCGCGCGCGAGTCGCCGCTGCAACTCGCGCGGAGAAAATCCATCGTCGATCAGGACCCGGATCGAGCTGCGTGCGTCGGACGCCTCGACCACAAACGCATTGCCGCCGCTTCCGGAGCCCAGACAGCAGAAGCGCAGCGTCAAGTTAGGTCGAAGAAATCACGAAGGACGGGAAAGCGCGAGAGGGGGCCACGGCTCGCGGCCTTTAGCGCATCTGCTCGTCGAGTTGTTTCAGGATACGGTCGCCGGCCGAGCCGGCTTCCGGGTGCCCGTCCTTGTCCTGAACGCGCACCGCCGTGCGATCGCCGTCGGTCAGCAGGGCAACCCGGAACTGCTGCGCATCGACCTTCGGATCGGACTCGAACATCCTGGCGAAAAAGCCGCGGCCCTCGCGTTGCTTGGCTGCGTAGTCCGGGTCCACGTAGCGCACGTAATAAAGTCCCTTCGTGCGGTCACGATCCTCGACTGTAAAGCCGCCGCGATCCAGCGCCAGTCCGACGCGCCGCCATGCGCGATCGAACGGTTCGTCGACTTCCAGATGCGATTCCGAGCCCTCCTTGATCACGTGAGACACGTTCGGCAGCGCAGTCGCCGCGGGCGCTTTCGGGACAGCCTTGTCGCCGCCCGTCTTGGCGACGGTGGCCGAGTCGGCGGCTTCGAAACGCAGCAGCAGACGCTGCAGCATTTCGGCCTCCAACTCCGGGTCACGCGCCCGGGGCTGCCAGGTCGTCGTCGTCTTGTCGTTGGACGAATACACCTCCTCCAGACCGTGGTGCGTGATGAAGATTTCCGAGGTATCGGTGGGGGTGCGCTCGATCCGGGTGCGATATTGATCCCTCAGGCTGGTCGAGGTCACCGACTCCAGTATCAGGTTGAGGGTGCGTTGAATCACGCCTTGCGGGACCCTGGGGCGCTTTTCGTCCCAGTCGGTCTGCACGATACCGAGCGCCGGCTCGTCGAGCTCCAACTTGATCCCCATCGAGGGCCAGAAGTCCTTGACGACCTGGTAGGCCTTCTCCGGGGGAACATCCACGGCCAGCCATCGCTGGGCGCCATCGCGCATCAGACGCGCGTGTGCTCCGGTCACCGCGACCAATTGAGCGCTCGAAGTGCCGCCTGTGGCCGAACGCAGCGCATTGGCCGAAACGCCTTGATCGGGTATCGCGAACCGCTCGTCCTTCGTCAGCGGCGCCAGGTCGGGAGGAACCTCCAGCGGACCCTGGTGGGTCGCCTCGGCCTGATAGCCACCGGGATCGCTCGACTTCTTCGACCCGAACAGTCCGCAGCCGGCCAACGCGAGCGCAAGCGCGCAAGTAGTCCACGCGCACAGGCTCGACACCCGGCGCGCGGTACGTCGGCCCGTTCGAAATTTCTGTTGCAAGAAACTCATCTCCCACCAACCCAGTTTTCAGTTCAACCCGACCTCGTCCAGCGCGGCCTGCACCGCTTCGCGGCCCGAGGCCGACAACGGAACCAGCGGCAGCCGGATCCCGCCGGCGATTTTTCCAATCCGCTGCAACGCCCACTTGACCGGGATCGGATTGGGCTCCACGAAAAGGCGCGTGTGCAGCGGCATCATCCGGGCGTTCAGCGCCCTGGCTTTAGGCAAATCGGCCGACAGCGCAGCATCGCACATCTGCCGCATCAATCCTGGCACGACGTTGGCCGTCACCGAGATCACGCCATGGCCCCCCAGCAGCATCAGAGCCAGCGCCGAGTCGTCGTTGCCGCTGTACAGCGCAAAGTTCGCCGGCAGGCGACGCAAGAGCTGCCCTGCCCTGGCCAGGTCTCCGGTGGCGTCCTTCAAGCCCACGATGCCGGGCACTTGCGCCAGGCGCAGTGTCGTATCCACGCCCAGATCGGCCACCGTGCGCCCGGGAACGTTGTACAGGATCATCGGCAGATCGACCGCCTCGGCGACCGCCGCGAAGTGCCGGTAAAGCCCCTCCTGGGTCGGCTTGTTGTAGTACGGCACCACCTGCAGCGTCGCAGCCGCGCCCACTTGCCGCGCCTGCTTGGTGAGCTCGATCGCTTCCCGAGTCGAATTGGCGCCGGTACCCGCGACGAGCGGAATTCGTCCGCGCGCCGCCTGCGCCGCAACGCGCACCAGTTCCACGTGTTCCTCAGGGTCGACGGTCGGCGACTCGCCGGTCGTCCCCACCACGACGATCGCGTTCGTGCCCTCTTCGATGTGCCATTCGATCAGCCGACGCAGCGCGTCGAAATCGAGCGCCCCGTCCTCGTGCATCGGGGAAACAATGGCGACCAGGCTTCCCTTGATCATGGATGCTCGCGGCATTCGAAGCGGCCGAATTTTACACGCGTGTTACCGGGATTCCGGCAGCAGGAGCCGCTCCAGGCGCGTGGATTCGGTTCGAACCGCACACAGCCGCTGCACCCGGGCAGGGGCGGGCCGCTGGACAACTCCATCCTCGAACGCCAGCACATGCAGCAGCGGCGCAAAGCAAGCGGCCAGCTCGAACGGTGCCAGCAGGAAAGCCGGATTGCTGGGGCGGCCGAATCGCTCGTTGCCGGCCGCGAACGTCTCGTAAACCAGGATGCCCCCGTCGCGCAAAGCCTGCGCCAGCAAGGGCAACATGGGACGGTACAGGTAGTTGGCCACCACGACCGCGTCGTAGCGCTGCGCCTGGAACGGCCAGGGGCCGCGCTCCAGGTCCAGGGCGCGGAACTGCACGCCAGGGATGCCGTCCAGATCGGCCGCGCGCGCGGCATCCACATCGACGGCGTCGACGCGACAGCCCAGCGCGGCCAGGACTCGGCTGTGCCGCCCGGAGCCGCACGCCAGATCGAGCACTTCGGACCCGGGCGCAAGCCGCTCGCACCAGCGCATGACCCAGGCGGACGGCCCCTGCGATCCCGAGTGGGGCGGCGTCGGAGACGACCGTGCGCCGTGGTCAAGTGTAGGCAAGGCCCATTGCCTCGCGCACATCTCTCATCGTCTCCTGCGCCACGGCGCGCGCGCGGTCACAGCCGTCGGCCACGATCGAGCGCAGCAGGGACGGATCGTCCAGGTAGGGCTGGGCCCGTTGCCGCCAGGGCTCCTGCTCGGCCAGCATCGAGTCGATCAACGGCTGCTTGCACTCGAGGCAGCCGATGCCCGCGGTGCGGCAGCCCTTCTGGACCCACTCCTGAGTGCTCTGATTCGAATAGACCAGGTGCAGTTGCCAGACCGGGCAGCGTTCCGGCTCGCCCGGGTCGGTGCGCCGTACCCGCGCCGGATCGGTCATCATCTTCCGGATCTTCTCCGTCAGAACCTTGGGCTCTTCGCGCATCGAAACGTCGTTGCCGTAGCTCTTGGACATCTTCTGCCCGTCCACCCCGGGCAGGCGCGGAGACGCGGTCAGTACCGCTTCCGGTTCCACCAGGATGACCCGGCGCGTGCCCTCCAGGTAGCCGAACATCCGTTCGCGGTCACCGAGCGAAAGGTTCTGCGATTCGGCCAGCAGGGCACGGCCCTGTTCGAGCGCTTCCTCATCGCCCTGTTCCTGGTAGCGCGCGCGCAATTCAAGATACCGCTTGCTGCGCCGGACACCGAGCTTCTTGACCGCAGCCAGCGCTTTTTCCTCGAAGCCGGGCTCGCGACCGAACAGGTGATTGAACCGGCGCGCGATTTCGCGCGTCATCTCGATGTGCGGCACCTGGTCCTCTCCGACCGGAACCAGATTGGAACGGTAGATCAGGATGTCGGCCGCCTGCATCAGCGGGTAACCCAGGAAGCCGTAGGTCGACAAGTCCCGGTCGCGCAAACGCTCCATCTGGTCCTTGTACGTCGGCACCCGCTCCAGCCAACCCAGGGGGGTGGCCATCGCGAGCAGCAGGAACAGTTCGGCGTGTTCCGGAACGCGCGACTGCAGAAAAACGGTCGCCTTGGCCGGGTCGATTCCGGCGGCGAACCAGTCGACCAGCATGTCCCACACGCTGGACACGAGCACCTCCGAGGATTCGTAGTGCGTGGTCAGCGCGTGCCAGTCTGCGACAAAGAAAAAGCAGGGATGCTCGTCCTGCAGTCGAATCCAGTTCTTCAGGGCGCCATGGTAGTGGCCGATGTGCATCGAGCCGGTCGGGCGCATGCCCGAAAGAACCCGGTCAGCGTACATCGGACCGCGCGGTAGGCGCGAGGCGCATCACGGCCGCAATGACCGCTCGCACAGCGTCCATAAACCAGTCCCCCAGGCCCTCGCCCTTCTCCCGAACACAGTCTATCAGTCGGCCTGCACGCCCAGCGCGGCCGGATTGCCGCTGCCTTGCCGCACCAGGACAGCCGACGGCCCCGTCAAGTCGACCACGGTGGTCGGCTGCAGCCCGCAGCTGCCCGAGTCGATCACCAGGTCCAGATCGTGCTGCAGGCGCGTGCGGATGTCGCCGGCTTCGGTCATCGGCACCAGGTCCCCGGGCAGTTGCAGTGTCGTGGCGATCAGCGGCTGCGCCAGTTGCGCCAGAAGCCCAAGCGCCACGGCGTGATCGGGTACGCGGATCCCGATCGTTTTGCGCGACGGGTGAGACAAGCGGCGCGGCACTTCCCGAGTGGCCTGCAGGATGAAAGTAAAGGGGCCGGGAGTAGCCTGGCGCAGCAACCGGTAGGTCGCGTTGTCCACCTGGGCGTAATTGGCGATCTCCGAAAGGTCGCGACACAGCAACGTCATCAAATGGCGTTCGTCGAGCCGCCGCAACTGGCGGATCCTGTCCACCGCGTGCTTGTCGTCCAGGTGACAGGCCAGCGCGTAGCTCGAATCGGTCGGAATGGCGCCAATGCCGCCTTCGTCGAGGATGTGCGCCGCCTGCCTGAGCAGGCGCACCTGCGGGTTGCGGGGATGGATCGAAAAAAGCTGAGCCACGTGAGTACGGAAGTCAAGTGCGAACGGCGGATACAATCCTTCGGACGCCGCAAGCCGGATTCCGGCGACTGAAGGCCACGATCGATGCCAATTTACCAGCTTGGCGACTGGATCCCTCAGATCGATCCGAGTGCGTTCGTCCATGAGACGGCCGTGCTGATCGGCCAGGTCAGCATAGGGCCTAACGCCAGCGTATGGCCGTTTGCGACGATCCGCGGCGACAACGAGCCGATCAGCGTGGGCCAGGACAGCAATTGCCAGGAAGGCTGCACGCTGCACGCGGATCCGGGCTTCCCGCTGAATGTGGGCCAGCGGGTGACCGTTGGCCACCACGTGATGCTGCACGGATGCACGATCGCAGACGACTGTCTGATCGGCATTCAGGCCGTGATATTGAACGGCGCCGTGATCGGACGCGGCTGCCTGGTCGGAGCGGCCAGCCTGATCACGGAGGGAAAGCAGATTGCCGAGGGCAGCCTGGTGCTGGGCAGTCCGGGCAAGGTCGTGCGGCAACTGGATGCGCGGGAAATCGAGCGTTCGCGCGCGATCGCGCAGTCGTACGTGGCACGCGGGGGCCGCTACAAGATGGCTCTGAAGCGAATCGGCTGAAAGGTCCGACGCGGGACACCGGATGCCGGACCGGCTGCTGAAGTTCCTGTTTCACCACGCACCGGTGCGCGGCGAAGTGGTGCGGCTGAGCCATTCGTGGCAACAGATGACGGCACTGCATGCGTATCCCGAGCCGGTGCTGAGGCTGCTGGGCGAGACGACCGCCGCCGCCACGCTGCTTTCAGCAACGATCAAATTCGCCGGCAACTTGATTCTGCAGATCCACGGCGACGGCCCCGTTCAGCTGCTGGTGGTCGAGTGCAGGCCGGACTTGGCCTTCCGTGCTACCGCGAAGCTGCGTGCCAACGCGCGTATCGAGGACGGCACCGGCTGGCGCGAGCTGGTCAATGCCGGCGGCCAGGGGCGCTGCGCGATCACATTGGACCCGGGCGGCAGCCCGGCCGGCCAGCAGCGCTACCAGGGCATCGTTCCATTGCAGGGGTCCAGCGTTGCCGAGGCGCTCGAGGCCTACCTGCGCCAGTCCGAGCAGATCGAGTCGCGCCTGTGGCTGGCGGCCGACGCGCGGGTGGCGACCGGCCTGCTGCTGCAGCGGATCGGCCGCCCCTCGACCGGAGGCGCCGAGCAGGACGAGGACGCGTGGAGGCGAACCACCACGCTGTCGGACACGGTCTCGGCTACCGAGCTGCTCGGCACATCGGCCGAGGATGTGGTCCATCGGCTGTTCTGGCAGGAGCAGCTGGAGCGATATACGGGGGCGACGCCGCGCTTCCGCTGTCCCTGCTCTCGAGGCCGCACCGGCAGGATGCTGCTGACCCTGGGCCGTGCCGAGGTCGACTCGATTCTGTCCGAGCAGGGCGCAGTCAGCGTGACTTGCGATTTCTGCCACGCGCGGTATTCGTTCGACGCGGTCGACATCGGTCAGCTGTTCGCCACCGGATCGACCGAAGCGGCTCGCCCCGAGCCGCCCAATTAGGGAACGAGGGGGCCCGGCTGCTGGAAAAAGATCTCATCGCTGCGCATCAGATGCAGGTCCTCGCGCGCATGCTCCTCGACGGCCTCCCGACCCTGTTCAAGGCTGCGCAGCTCGGCCGACATCGCGGTGCTGCGGGCATCCAGCTCGGAATTGGCCGACCGCTGTGAGTCAAGCTGATGCTGCAGGTCCCATACCCGCAACCACCCGCCCCGACCAAACCACAGCGGCCACTGGATGGCCAGCAGCAGCAGCGCCAGGATCGCGGCCAGGCGCTTCACGCCGATTCAGTCCAGGTGGGTGAACGCGCCGCGCCCCGCGTAGTGGGCCACCTCGCCCAGGTCCTCCTCGATGCGCAGCACCTGGTTGTACTTGGCGATCCGATCGCTGCGCGAAAGCGAGCCGGTCTTGATCTGTCCGGCATTGGTGGCCACTGCGACGTCCGCGATGGTCGTATCTTCGGTCTCGCCCGAGCGGTGGCTGATCACCGTACTGTAGCCGGCACGCTTTGCCATCTCGATGGCCGCCAGAGTCTCGGTCAGCGTGCCGATCTGGTTGAGCTTGATCAGAACCGAATTGGCAATGCCGCGCCGGATTCCTTCGGCCAGAATCCGGGTGTTGGTGACGAACAGGTCGTCGCCGACCAGCTGCACGCGTGAACCCAGGCGCTCGGTCAGCGTCTCCCACCCCTCCCAGTCGTCCTCGGCCATGCCGTCCTCGATCGACAGGATGGGATAGCGGTCGCACCACTGGGCCAGCAGATTGGCGAAATCGGCCGCCGAAAGCGCGAGATTTTCGGCCGCAAGCCGGTACGTCCCGTCGCGGTGAAACTCCGAGCTCGCGCAATCCAGCGCCAGGCCGATCTGCGTTCCGGCCTCGAAGCCCGCCTCGCGGATCGCCGTCAGGATCAGCTCGATCGCCTCTTCGTGGCTGCGAACGCTGGGCGCAAAGCCGCCCTCGTCGCCGACCGCCGTATTCAGCCCGCGGCTGTGCAGCAGCCTCTTCAGCACATGAAACACCTCCGCGCCGTAGCGCAACGCCTCCGAAAAGGTGGGAGCGCCGAACGGCACGATCATGAATTCCTGCACGTCCAGGTTGTTGTCCGCGTGGGCACCGCCATTGATGATGTTCATCATCGGCACCGGCGTCGTGATCGCTCCCACGCCGCCCAGGTAGCGATACAGCGGCAGCCCGGCCTCTTCGGCCGCGGCGCGCGCCACGGCCAGCGAGACCGCCAGCGTCGCGTTGGCACCCAGGCGCGACTTGTTCTCGGTGCCGTCCAGCTCGATCAGCGTACGGTCCAGGAAGGCCTGCTCGGCCGCCTCGAGGCCCATGATCGCCTCCGAGATCTCCGTGTTCACGTGCTCGACAGCCTTCAAAACCCCCTTGCCACGGTAGCGGCCGCTATCGCCGTCGCGCAGTTCGACCGCCTCGCGCACTCCGGTCGAAGCGCCGCTGGGAACGGCTGCCCGTCCCATCACGCCGCTCTCCAGCAGCACATCGCACTCGACGGTCGGATTGCCACGGGAATCCAGTATCTCGCGGCCGACGACGTCAACGATCGCGCTCATTGCTGAGATATCTCCTGAACACGGCGAGCTGAGCTTGCCCAGCCAGTGCGTGACCGACAGAGCGTCAAGATGTCATTCAAAGACGTTTTCCAGGAACCCGTGCTTCTTCGTGACCTGGTCCAGCTCGACCAGCGTCTCCAGCAGCTGCGGCATGTGTGCCAGCGGCACCGCGTTCGGGCCGTCGGACATCGCCTCGGCCGGGCGCGGATGAGTCTCCATGAAAAGTCCCGCCACCCCGCTGGCCACCGCCGCACGCGCAAGCACCGGAACAAACTCGCGCTGGCCTCCGCTGGCCGAGCCCAGGCCGCCGGGCAGCTGCACCGAGTGGGTCGCGTCGAACACGACCGGGCAGCCCGTGCCGCGCAGGATCGACAGCGACCGCATGTCGCTGACGAGGTTGTTGTATCCGAACGAGACGCCCCGTTCGCAGGCGAGAAAGCGATCTCCATCCAAGCCGGCATCGCGGGCAGCATCGCGCGCCTTGTCGACCACGTTTTTCATGTCACCCGGGGCCAGGAATTGCCCTTTCTTGATGTTGACGGGCCGGCCGCTGCGGGCGCATGCCTGGATGAAGTCGGTCTGCCGGCAAAGAAAAGCCGGCGTCTGCAGAACGTCGACGATCGCGGCCACCGGGTCGACTTCTTCGACCGCGTGCACATCGGTCAGCACCGGTACGTCCAGCTGGCGCCGGACCTCAGCCAGGATGCGCAGGCCCTGCTCGATCCCGAGGCCGCGAAACGAGCGCCCCGAGCTGCGGTTGGCTTTGTCGTAGCTCGCCTTGAACACGAACGGCATCGCCAGACGCGCCGTGATCTCCTTGAGCCGGCCTGCCACATCGAGCACCAGCTGCTGCGATTCGACCACGCAGGGCCCGGCAATCAGGAACAGCGGACGATCCAGTCCGACCTCAAATCCGCACAGGTTCATGCAACGGCCATCCGCAGCGCACCGCCCCGGCGCTCCTGCTGATAGGCAAGCGCCGCCTGGATGAACGCCTTGAACAGCGGGTGGCCGGCGCGCGGAGTCGAGGTAAATTCCGGATGGAACTGCACGCCCATGAAAAACCGATGTGAGGGCAGCTCCATGATTTCCGGCAGGTGCTCGACCGGAGTGCGCGCGGGAAACCGCAGCCCCCTGGCTTCCAGCTGCGGAACGTAATTGTTGTTGACCTCGTAACGATGCCGATGCCGCTCGTTGACTTCGGGGCCGTAGATCCGGGACGCCATCGAGCCGGGCTCGACCGGGCACTTCTGCGCGCCCAGCCGCATCGTGCCGCCCAGGTCCGAGCCTTCGGTGCGGCACTCGACGCGGCCGCTGCGGTCGGTCCATTCGGTGATCAGCGCGACCACCGGATGCCGCGTGTCGCGCTCGAACTCGGTGCTGTTGGCCTCCTTCAGCCCGCACACGTTGCGCGCGAACTCGATGGTCGCCAATTGCATCCCGAAGCAGATTCCAAGGTACGGCACGCCCCGCTCGCGCGCGTGGCGGATCGCCTCGATCTTTCCTTCAGCGCCGCGACGGCCGAACCCTCCCGGCACCAGGATCGCGTCGATATCCGACAGGTCGGGCAGGCCGCCGCTCTCGATCTGCTCGGAATCGACGTACTCGATCTTCACGCGCGTGCGCGTGTGGATTCCCGCGTGAATCAGCGCCTCGGTCAGCGATTTGTAGGAGTCCGACAGCTCGACGTACTTGCCGACCATGCCGACCCGCACCTCGTGCAGCGGGTGCTCCAGCCCCTCGACCAGGCGGTCCCAGGCTGAAAGATCGGCCGGCTTGGCGACGATACCCAGGCGGAAGCACACGATCTCGTCCAGTCCCTGCCGGTGCAGCATCGTCGGAATCTTGTAGATCGAGTCGACATCCCACACCGAGATCACCGCGTCCAGCGCCACATTCGAAAACAGCGAAATCTTGGCGCGCTCCTCCTCGGGAATCGGCCGGTCGGCCCGGCACAGCAGCACGTCGGGCGAGATACCGATCTCGCGCAGCTTCTGCACGCTGTGCTGGGTCGGCTTGGTCTTCAGCTCGCCGGCCGCCGGAATGAACGGCACCAGCGTCAGGTGCACGTAACAGGCCGAGCCGGGACCGAGCCGCAGGCTCATCTGCCGCGCCGCCTCGAGGAACGGCAACGACTCGATGTCGCCGACCGTGCCGCCGATTTCGACGATCGCCACATCGGTGCGGCCGTTCCAGGCGGCCTTGGCGCCGCGTTCGATGAAGTCCTGGATCTCGTTGGTCACGTGCGGAATCACCTGAACCGTCTTGCCCAGGTACTCGCCGCGTCGTTCCTTGCGGATCACCGAGTCGTAAATCTGCCCGGTCGTGAAATTGTTCACGCGGCGCATCCGCGCCGAGATGAAGCGCTCGTAGTGGCCCAGGTCCAGGTCGGTCTCGGCGCCGTCCTCGGTGACGAAGACCTCGCCGTGCTGGAACGGGCTCATCGTCCCCGGGTCGACGTTGATGTAGGGATCGAGCTTGACCAGGGTGACTTTCAGGCCCCGCGATTCGAGAATCGCGGCGAGGGAGGCGGCCGCGATTCCCTTGCCCAGGGAAGACACGACGCCACCGGTGACGAACACGTATTTAGTCATCTAGCGCGTACACAGCCGGTGGAACAGCAGTATACCGGCTCAAGCGCCACCGGCCGAAAAATCTTCGAATCAGATTTCCGAAAGAACCGTGCGCAGCCTGCCGACGATCTCGTCGATGTGCTTGCGTTCGGCCACCAGCGGCGGCGCCAGAATCAGCGATTCGCCGGTGCTTTTCATGTGAACACCGCTATCGTACAGGCGCTTTTGAATCTCGTGGCCGCGGCTGCCGGGTGCACCTTGAGGATGCAACTCCACGGCAGCCAGCATTCCAAACGATCGTATGTCCACGACGCACGGCAGATCCGACAGCGAATGCACCGCATCGGCGAAGTACGGGCTCATGGCCCGCGCCCGTTCGATCAGGCGCTCCTTGGCGAAGATATCGATCATCGCCAATCCCGCCGCGCAGGCGGCCGGATGCGCCGAATACGTGTAGCCGTGGAAGAATTCGATGCCCCGCTCGGGGCCCGCGTCGGTGATCGCGTCGTAGATCGACTGGCGTGCGGCCACGGCGCCCATCGGCTGCGCACCGTTGGTGAGCGCCTTGGCCATCGTTAAAAGGTCCGGCGTCACGCTGAACGCCTGGGCGCCGAAATTGGCCCCCATTCTGCCCCAGCCGCAGATCACCTCGTCGAACACCAGCAGGATGCCGTTCTGGTCGCAGATCTGCCGCAAACGGTCCAGGTAGCCCTTGGGCGGCGGCAGGCATCCGTACGAACCCGCGGTCGGCTCGACGAACACTGCCGCGATGTTCTCCGCTCCGTACAGCTGGCAGAAACGATTCAGATCGTCGGCCAGTTCCGCACCTCGTTCCGGCTGACCCTTGACCATCCGATTCTCCGGCAGCGCCGTATGCCGCATGTGGTACACGACGGGCAAGCCCGTGCCAAACGAACGGCGGTTATTGACCATGCCCGCCAGGGCCACGCCGCCCAGGTTCACGCCGTGATAGGCGCGCTCGCGCGAAATAAAGATCTGCCGTTGCGGTTGGCCGCGCACCCGGTGGTACATCAGCGCCATTTTCATAGCCGTATCAACGGCTTCCGAACCGGAATTCACGAAAAACACCCGATTCAGCTGCGCCGGCGTGTACTCGGTGATCCGGTTGGCCAGCTCGAAAGCCTTCGGATGCGCGCGCAGAAATGACCCGCCGTAGTCCAGTGTCTTGAGCTGGTCGAACACGGCTTGCGCAATCTCCGGCCGACAGTGGCCCGCGGCGACGCAGAACAGTCCCGCCGAAGCGTCGATCAGGGCCCGCCCGTCGGGCGCATAGAGGTACATGCCCTCGCCACGGACGATCAGGCGAGGCTCCTTCTTGAACTCCTTGTTGGGAGAAAACGGCATCCAGAACGGTTCAAGCTCGCCCGCCACCCCGGCCTGCGTCATTTGCGAAGCTCCTCACGAATCGATGAATACGAGATCATCTGGCTATTATCCGACGTTCCCCGTTGGGCCGACCACAAACAGAAAACCGGCGCCCACGTCCGAACCGATCATGCCCGCCGTCCGCCCCGACGCGCCCCGATCGCTGCAGCGCCTGCCGGTGGTCGACCTGGTGCGCGGCCTGGCGATCGTGCAGATGATCGCGTACCACTTCATCTATGACCTGACCTACTTCGGATGGCTGCACATCGAAATGACGCAGGAGCCAGGCTGGATCGCCTGGCGCAACGCGATCGTTTCCCAGTTCCTGTTGATCTCGGGCGTCGGCCTCGGCTTGGGTGATGCGGCAGGACGATCCGGCACGCGTTTCTGGCGCCGCTGGGGCCAGATCGCGGCAGCCGCTGCGCTCGTTTCGTCGGCCAGCGCGTGGTTGTTCGGCCCGCGACTGATCTGGTTCGGCATTCTGCATTTCATTGCGGTCGCGCTGTTGCTGGGGCGCCCGCTCGCGTCTCTGGGCCCGCTGAACGCATTGGTTGGGGTTGCGCTGCTCGCGCTCGGGCTGACCGTTCACACCGAACACTTCGACCCTGCCTGGGTGAGCTGGATCGGCCTGGCAGCCCACAAGCCGGCCACCGAGGATTACGTGCCGCTGCTGCCGTGGTTCGGCGTGTTTGCAATCGGCATCGGCCTGGCCGGTCTGTGGCAGCAGCGCGGCTTCGCGCTGCCGCCGTCGTGGCAGCGACCCGATTCAGCGCCGAGCCGGGCGCTACGCGCGCTGGGCCGCTGGCCGCTGACGGTCTACCTGCTGCACCAACCGATCATGATGGGCGCCCTGTATCTGGTGCGCCCTGCGTTGATGTCGTGAATCTTGCCTCTACGGGCACCCTCACCCCCGGCTTCGCCGGGCATAGCCCGGCTACGCCGGGCGACGCCCGGCTCCTCTCCCGCAAGCCGGAGAGGGGAGGAACTTCTCCGCTCAGCGCAGCTCGCGCAGCGCGATCGTCTCCTCGGGGGCGTGGGCCCGCAGCCACTCCGGCTGCAAGGTCACATGGTCGATGCCGAAATCGCGGGCCAGCACGCGCCGGGCCTCGAGCAGAATGCCTGGCCAGGACTCGATCCGATCGAGCAGCAGGTGCGCCGACACCGCGTTGCGGCCGGGCACGATCGACCAGACGTGAAGATCGTGGATCGAACGCACGCCATCGATTCTGGCCAGAGCCTGACCGACTTGCTGGAACTCGACCCCAGGCGGAACGCTGTCCAGCAGCATCATCGTCGATTCCTTCAATACCCCGAGCGTCGAGCGCAGGATCAGGCCGCTGACCAGCATCGACAGCAGCGGATCGACCACGGTGTACCCGGTCAGGTAGATCACCGCGCCGGCCACCAGGGCTGCGACCGAGCCGAGCAGATCACCCAGAACGTGCAGCAGCGCCGCCCGTATGTTCAGGTTCTCGCGATGCTGCGCCAGAGCCCAGGCAATCGACAGGTTGACGGCCAGCCCGACGCCGGCAATCAACAGCACCGCTGCTCCGTTGACGCGAATCGGGTGGCGGATCCGATCGATGCCTTCCACCACCAGCCATGCGACCACCGCCAGCAGCGCCAGCGAGTTCACGAAGGCGGCGATCACCTCGGCCCGAGCCAGCCCGAACGAGTGCCGCGCGGACACCGGGCGCTGAGCCATCCTGTTTGCGGCAAGCGAAAACAGCAGGGCAGCGGCGTCGGTCAACAGGTGGCCGCAATCGGCCAGCAACGCCAGCGACCCGGACCAGAGGCCGCCCACCAGCTCCACCAGCGCGTAGCCACTGGTCAGCGCGACCGCGATCACCAGCGGGCGCGAGCTCGAAGGCTCCGCGGGGTGACTGTGCCGGCTGTCGCCCCGCCGGTGTTCGCTGTAGCGCTGTAGCGGGACCTGACGCCCTGTCACTGGGAACGGACGCCGGGCAGGTGCACGGGGCAGCCGGTCCGGGTGCGAATGTCCTCGTGCGTGACGCCCGGCGCAATCTGGACCGCGGTCAGGCCGTCGGGCGTGATGTCGAATACGCCAAGCTCCGTGATGATCCGGTCGACGACTCCGACTCCGGTCAGCGGCAACGAACATTGCTTCAGGATCTTGTGCTCGCCGTTCTTGGACGTGTGTTCCATCAAAACGACCACGCGCTCGACCCCGGCGACCAGATCCATCGCGCCGCCCATGCCCTTGACCAGCTTGCCCGGAATCATCCAGTTCGCAAGGTCGCCGGACTCGCTGACCTGCATCGCCCCCAGGATCGCCAGGTCGACGTGGCCGCCGCGGATCATCGCGAACGAATCGGCGCTGGAAAAGTAGCTCGAGCCGGGCAGCGCCGTAACCAGTTGCTTGCCGGCATTGATCAGGTCCGGGTCGATTTCCTGCTCGGTCGGGAACGGACCGATGCCGAGCAGCCCGTTTTCCGACTGCAGCATCACGTCCATTCCGGGCGGGATGTAGTTCGCCACCAAGGTCGGCATCCCGATGCCGAGGTTCACGTAGTAGCCGTCGCGCAGCTCCTGGGCGGCTCGCTGTGCCATCTGTTCGCGATTCCACGCCATCGTCAGGCTCCCGCGGAGCGCACCGTGCGCTGCTCGATCCGGCGGCTGGGATGCGGATTGACGACCAGCCGCTTGACGAAAATTCCCGGCGTGTGGACCTGGTCGGGATCGAGCTGGCCGTTGTCGACCAGCATCTCGACTTCGGCCACGGTAACGCGCCCGCACATGGCCACCACCGGATTGAAATTGCGAGCCGTCTTCCGATACACCAGGTTACCTTGCCGGTCAGCCTTCCAGGCCTTCACCAGCGAGACGTCGGCACACAGCCCGCGCTCCATCACATAGTGCTCGCCGTCGAATTCGCGCGTCTCCTTTCCCTCGGCCACGATCGTGCCGTATCCGGTCCGGGTGAAGAACGCCGGTATTCCGGCCCCGCCCGCCCTCATCCGCTCGGCCAGCGTGCCTTGCGGCGTGAATTCCAGCTGCAGTTCGCCGGCCAGATACTGCCGCTCGAATTCCTTGTTCTCGCCCACGTAAGAGGCGATCATCTTGCGGATCTGGCGCGTGCCGAGCAACAGGCCCAGTCCAAAATCGTCCAGCCCCGCATTGTTGCTGATGCAAGTCAGGTTCTTGACGCCAGAGGCCCTTAGCGCGTCGACCAGCGCCTCCGGCACGCCGCAAACCCCGAAACCGCCGACCGCGATGGTCTGGCCGTCCTTCACCAGTCCCTCCAGCGCGGCCTGCGCCGAGGCGAACAGCTTGTTCATCGACCGCTCCGAATCTGTCTGAGTGGAATTCTAGTCGCGTCCAACCAGGGCGACAGCTTGATGCGCGATCACCCTGCCGTCACGCGACCGACGCCCCGTCGTCAATCGCGATCACGGCCCCGTTGATCATCTGGCTTTCGTCCGAGGACAGCAGCAGGATCAGACCGTCCAGGTCCTCGACGCCTCCGACACGCTGGCGGGGCAGCGATTGGATCAGTCGCTGGCCGTT
>Ga0137415_10001806_pt1 | contig 21272 bp, 16 predicted proteins | sample CZODoug3_1_1_16f_FD_183082 | JGI IMG/M metagenome (GOLD analysis project Ga0137415, IMG submission 183082) | Vadose zone soil fungal communities from Angelo Coast Range Reserve, California, USA - CZODoug3_1_1_16fungal (Hybrid Assembly) | ecosystem: Environmental > Terrestrial > Soil > Vadose...
CATGCACAAGCTGGGCGAGGAGCGCCTGTCGATCGCGATCTCGGCCATCAGCACGGTCGAAGCCGCTATCGGCTGGACAGTCGAATATACCCGCAGCCGCAGGGCCTTCGGTCAACCGATCGGCAATTTCCAGAATACCCGCTTCAAACTCGCCGAGCTGGCTGCGCAATCGTCCGCGCTGCGGGTGTATGTGGATGCCTGCATCGCCGAGCACCTCGAAGGCCGGCTCGATGCAGTCGAGGCGGCCAAGGCCAAAATGCTGTGCACCGAGCTGCAGTGCCGTGCGGTCGATGACTGCCTGCAATTCTTCGGAGGCTACGGATACATGCTCGAGTATCCGATTGCGCGTGCCTACATCGACGCCCGGGTGCGCCGCATCGCAGGGGGGTCCTCCGAGATCATGCGGGAAATCATTGGACGGGATCTCTTCGACGCCTCTCCTGCGCGTTGATGGGGGAGGACATGCTTACCGGCCTCGACGAAACCCTGTTTCACCAAGGTCCGGCGCCATTCGAAGCCGCGCTGCTCAGTGACCATCGTTTTTATGATCGGTACGTGTTATCGGCCGTTCGGGCGGACGGCGAGGTTGGCATCGTCACGGGCATGGCCGTCTACAAGAATCTGAACGTGATGGATGGATTCGTGGCCTCACAGATCGCTGCCACTCGTCAGCGCAACATGCGCTTGTCGCGGCCGCTGCGACCGATCACCTTATTAGCCCACGCCCTCGGACCACTGCGCACGGAGTTCGTGGAGCCGCTCAAGACGCTGCGTTTCATTTGCGATCGCAATGAGCAGGGTGACAGCTTCGATCTCACGTTCCGCGGCTTCCTGCCCCCACATCTCGAGGCGCATCACTTCGGCCGGGTCGATGGCCGGCTGCACACCGACTATTGGCGCTTCAGCCAGGTGGGCTGGACCAACGGCGCGGCGCTCATCGATGGCAAGCAGTATGAAGTCAACCGCTGGTTCAGCTGGCGCGACCATTCGTGGGGAGTGCGGCCGGGAGTCGGAGGGTTTGAGCCATTTACCGGCACCAAGGCAGGCGCCGGTTTGCCCTCGTCCATACGAGCGGCTGGCCTCGGCATTCTCGTAATCTACCTCGGGTTCGCGACCGACAACTATGGTGGAGTCTTCCAGCTCCAGGAGGACGAAAATGGCAAGCGGCTCTATCTCAACGGAAGTGTCGGCTCCTCAGACGGCCGGGTAGGGGAGATCGTCGATGCTCAACACGAGATCTCGTTCATCCCAGGAACGCGGCTATTTGACAGGCTGCGCCTGCATCTCACTACGGATGAGGGTACGCAATGGGATATCGATGTCGAAGCGATCGGTCGTGCGTGGGTGTTCAAGGGACTCGGCTACGATGGCGGCTTCAACGACGAAAAGGGCATGGGTGTCTGGCGCGGTGATGGACTCACTGTGGAAAGTGATACGTACGACGTATCACATGAAGAAGAGGTTGTCATGCCGGACGGGCGTCGGCTGCGACCGCGTCACCGTGAGCAGCCTGTCCGGGTCACTGTAAAAGGGGAGGTCGGTCAGGGGCACTTTCCGATCATCGCTATCGGCCGAAACGCGCGTTATGGGCTGGGCTGACCCATGGACAAACAGCGCCTTGCAGGCTATCTCACCGAAAAGCTCGGTGAGCCGGTGCGCATTGCCAGTTTGTCGCAGGCATTTCCGGGTCTGTCGCGCGAAACGTGGCTCGTCCGAATCAATAGAGGATCCGGTTCGGCCGCCAGGGACGACGGCGTCGTGGTACGCGCCGATCCACCCGGTGGCTCGTTTGTCCCAGTTCCCTTGTTCTACGAGTGGCAAGTCTACGTTCACGTCGCTCGCACCCCGGTTCCGGTAGCGAAGCCGCTCTGGTTCGACGCGGCGCCGGAAATCACTGGCGGGCGGCCGCTGTTTGTCCGGCAGCTCGTGGAGGGCACTTCACTGCTGCCGGGACTGAGCGACGCTACCAACGAGGCGGCCGGGCGCAGGGCGCGCATTGCAATCGAGCACGCGGAAAAGCTGGCGGTTCTTCATCGGATCGACTGGAAGTCTTACGGCTTCGATAGCTTCATGGACGTGCCGGCCTCGGCGGAAGACGCGCCACGAAGTGAACTGATGCGCTGGTGGCACGTCTGGGAAGAGGTGCGCACCGCTCCCTTTCCAATCGTGACGGAAGCGCTGCACTGGTTCGAAGAAAACCTGCCGAAGCGCGCGGCTCATGTCAGCCTTTGCAAGGGCCAGAACGGCATCGGCGAAGAGATCTGGCGCGACGACAAAATCGTCGCCTTCTCCGACTGGGAGCTGGCGAATATCGGCGACCCCTGCCAGGACTTCGCGCTGTCGCAGGGAATGCTCAAGCTGTGGGACCGCAACAAGGTCATCGCGCACTACGAGCAAGCTGTCGGCTTCCGTCTGCCGGAGGAGAACATTACGTTCTATATCGTCTGGAATGCGTTCAAGTCGATGCTGGTGCTGAACCACGGACTGCGTTTTTTCATCTCGGGCGAGTACCGCCGGCTCGCACGCGCGACCCTTGGCTACGGCAAGGTGAAGGTCTACGAGCATCTGCTTGGAACCATACTCGACATGGATCTTGCTGAAGCCGCCGATTTCATCGTCCGAGGCCAACCCAACCCCTATCACAACAAGAAAGTTGCAGGAGGCTGATCAATGAGACCCACGTCGCGTGAGCTGATCGGCGCCATCGTCACAGCTTTGGAGCAGGAGGTGGCGCCTCTGGTTCAGGATAAATGGGCGGCGAGCGTGCTGCGTAGCGCGACACAGCTGCTCAATCATCTTTCCTTGCGTGTAGAACACGAAGCGCGCGTGTTCATCGAGGACAACCAGGACGTACGCCACGTGTTAGAGACAATTTATCGGAACCTTACCGTCAACGCGGACATGGCATCGCTGCGCGCGGCGCTCGAAGGGGCATTGCAGACCCCCGAGTGCCCGCATCACGATGTTGTTGCCCTGGACGCGCGCAATGAGGCGTATCTGATCGCGGTGGAAACGCTCCTGAAACATCGCAGCCTGGTTCGACAGGCAACCGGCGGAACTTCAGTACACGAGCAGCTGCGCGAATATATGCGTCGTCGACTGAAGCGAGAGCACCATCTTTATTTTCCCGTATTCACGGGGCCTCCGTTTTGATACGCGTATGGTGAAGCTACTGAATCTGCCCGGTGATCGTTGTCTGGAAGCGCTGCGTCATGCTCTGAAGTTGGTAATTGCTCCGGAGCTGCAGAGTCCCCTGGCCAAGCACTACGCGCACCTCGCAGAGATCGTGCTCGCTCGGTGGATCGCGCTCGAAGTGAAGCTGCCACAGATCGAGCGCAGTTTCGCTGACGCCAACGATGCACACTTGCGCCGTGCACGCGAAGCTCTGCGGGGCATGGCACCCGAGGTGCTTTCAGGCGAAGCAGGAATGACATTGCCGACAGTGCTGAACCGGCTTGCGGCCTTTCTGCCAAAGGCCTCAGCGCACGAGGCCGCTACGATCCGAGCCTTGCTGCGAGATGCCGTGGCATCCGACGCCGCGGCACGCAAGGCGTTTGAGGTGGCTGTGGCCGAGGTGACCCGTGCCGTTGAGTCTGGGGAGAGCCCGAAGCAGTTCAGCATCGATCCAGAGCGGCTGGAGAGTTACCTGCAAGAGCGTTTCGCAGCTCAGGGACCGGTCCGTGTTCGTTCTGTCAATCCGCTGCCGGGCGGGCGCTCAAAGGAGACGGTTCTGTTCGAAATCGAAGCTCACCCGACCCTGCCGCCCTCCATGGTCATTCGCATGGATGCAGGGCGCTACGGAACGAGCGTTAGCGCGGAGTTTCCGCTCCTGGTTGCACTACACCGGGCGAAGCTTCCCGTTCCCGAACCACTGTGGCTCGAGGAACGGGCCGAGGTCCTTGGGGGCGCATTCATAGTCACGCGACGCATGGCGGGCGCACCCCCTGGTACGTTGTGGGATGTGAGTGGTGCCTCGCAGTCGATTGGACTGGCTCTCGCTGATGTGCTGGCAAAAATCCACGCGACGCCGCTCCGGCACCTCAGCCCGTCCAATTGCGACGCTTCCCAACCGCTCGTACGGGCGATGCTCGCGGACAACGAAGCGCGCTGGCGCGCGGCAATGCCGCTGCCCTCGGTGGCCATGGAGGCTGCCTACTGTTGGATGGCGGAAAAGGCGCCCGGGCTCGATGCACCGGCCTCACTCGTCCACGGTGATCCGGGTTTTCACAACATGATTGTCAAGGACGGGAAGCTCGAGTGTCTGCTCGACTGGGAGTTTGCTCACCCCGGAGATCCGGCCGAGGACCTCGCCTATTGCCGCCCGAGCGTCGAGCAGATCATGCCGTGGGCCGACTTCATGACACAGTATCGCGGCTCCGGCGGCCCGGAAATCAACGCTGAACGGCTGCAATTCTTCGAGATCTGGCGCTGCTTGCGTAACGCCACTCTGGCGGCCAACATGTTGTACGATGTGTCGCGGGGGGCCGCGAGCGGGCTGGAAATGGCCGCCGTTGCGGTCAACACCTATCCACGTTTCGAAGCACAGCTCGCTTCGAGCCTGGAGAGGGTAATGGCGCTCACGGCTGCTGAGCCGTAACCGGGGCGCTTCAGGGTGACAACTTGAAGTGCAGCAGCGCCTCGGGGTTGGCAAGCGCTTCGGTGGCTTTGACGGTATGTCCGTTGACGACGTCGCGAACGGCAATCTCCGCGATCTTACCGCTGCGAGTGAGCGGCACGTCCGGGACCTGTCGGATCACTTTCGGCACGTGACGCGGTGAGGCCCCTTCGCGGATCTCCCGCCTGATGCGCTCCTCGAGCGCCTCGTCCAGAGTGAGGTCTTGTGCGAGCTTTACGAACAGAACCACCCGTACGTCGTCGCCGAATTTCTGCCCGACCGCAACGCTGGCGAGGACTCCGGGAATGCAATCGACATAGCGATAGATCTCGGCCGTACCGATCCGGACGCCACCCGGATTGAGTACCGCATCGGAGCGCCCGTAAATGATGAACGTGCCGCGGCTCGTGCGTTCGGCGTAGTCGCCGTGAGCCCAGATGCCCGGAAAGCGGTCGAAATACGCGGCACGGTAGCGCCGAGCGTCCGGATCATTGCGAAAGCCTCGTGGCATCGACGGCGCCGGCTGGACGCAGACGAGCTCTCCCTTGCGATCAGTCACCGAGGTGCCATTCGCATCGAACACCTGAACGTTCATCCCCAGTCCTGCCGCCGAAAGCTCACCGGCATAGATCGGACTCCACGGATCGGCGATCAGGAAGCAGGACACGATGTCCGTTCCTCCCGAGCAGGAATACAGCGGCTTGCCCGGCATGACACGCTCGTTCACAAACACGAATGCTTCCGCCGAAAGTACCGATCCGCCGGCGAAAATCATATCGATCGACTCGAGGCGGTGCGACTGGCGCAAATCGAGGCCGGATTTTCGCAGCCCCTCTATGAGCGCACCGGGCAACCCCAACATCGTGACGCGCTCGCGTTGGATCATGTCGAATAGCGCGGTTTGCGAAGGATAAGCCGGTGAGCCATCGTACAGTACGATGGTGCAGCCGCAGGCAAGCCCCGTCACGAGCCAGTTCCACATCATCCAGCCGAGCGTAGTCGGAAAGAGCATGCGGGATCCTGGACCCACATTGCAGTGCAGCACATGTTCCTTGAGAAGCTGGACCAATGTGCCACCGGCACCGTGCTCGATGCATTTCGGTACGCCAGTAGTTCCGGATGTGAAGAGCACGAACAATGGATGATCGAACGGCAGGCGCCGAAAATCGGGCGCGGGACCAGAGGCTGTGGCGAGGAACTCCTCGAGCGACAATACTTTCTTGGGAAGAGAACAGGCGGCGCCGGAGTTCCTTGGATTGGCTCCGATAATTACGACGCGTTCCACGGTCGGCAACCGTGAAACCACCGACGCGAGCTTTTCGGACACATCGTACGTCCTGCCGTTGTGGCGATAGCTTTGAACCGCATAGATCACCCGCGGCGCGACCTGGCCCAGGCGATCGAGAATCCCTTCGACACCGAAGTCTGGCGACACCGAGCACCAAGTGGCTCCGAGTCCGGTTGCACCCAGCATCGCTGGAACCGCATCGTAAATGTTCGGGAGAATTGCAGCGACAGTGCTTTCCGGTCCGATGCCCGCCCCATGCAGCGATGCCATGTGGCGGCCCGCGTCCGCGCGGAGGTCGCCGAAGGAGCGGACACGTCGTGTGCCGCCTTCGTCACACGCGATGATGGCCGGCTGCGAGGCCGGATGACGCAGCAGATTCTCGGCGAAGTTGAGTCTGAGATTCGGGAACCAGCGGGCGCCCGGCAGGCGGTCCGCATCCACGACTGCCGGGGACAAGTCCCCCTCGCACACCACGCCCGTGAATTCGATCACGGAGGTCCAGAATTGCGCCGGCTGGGTCACCGACCATCGATGCAGGGCTGGGTAGTCGAAGCGGAAGTCGACACCGCAGCGTGACGCTACGTACCGGGCGTATTTTGAAAGCTGATGCGACTCGAGTCGCTCGAGCGAGGGCGTCCAGATCGGTTTGGGCACTGCCGCACAGGTACCAATTGTATTCTAGCGCATCATACGCCACACTTACCACATGCGGAAGGCGCCAGGTCTGCGGGAAACAGGTGGGAACCTGCAGCACACACGGTGGACGACAGCTCGGATAGCGGGATCCAGATGCCCGTCTTCACGGACTCCGCCATGAAAGCCAACCTCACGCGGATCTCACAATGGGCATTCCGCAACTCGCCCGACGAGACTGACATGTACACGGCGCTGTGGGCGTGGGTCCGCGAGCATGACCCGAGGCTACGCACAGTCTACGGTGGCGAGGAACACGACTTTGCCCATTCACACTCGACCTGGCAGAACATCATTGCCCCGCGAGCGGTTGGGGCTCGCCCAACCCACGCAAAATGAACCGGCGGTCTAAGGGGTACCTGGCACCGATCTGATGCGCTCTGCGTATCGATCCATAGCGCAATCGAGTTTGACGTATCGTGGAGCCCGCTCTTAGGGTTGCAAGTCGTTGCTTGGATTCCAATATCAGCACGTACAAGCGACGAGAGGGGGGGCTGATGGATGAGAAGAATGGTGAGCTTCACGCTACCCGTATCACGAGGGCGGCAGCAGGCCTGGCAGTTTCAATCTGCGCCTGCGTGTTAGGCGGGAAGGCGCTTGCGCAGAGCGCGTCTGGCAACGCAGTCGATTCTGCCGTACTCGACGAGGTCGTCGTCACCGGGACTCGCATTCGGTCTGCAGCGGACGGATCGAGAGCGCCGACGCCCGTCACGGTGGTCTCGACAGAGAGCTTGCAAGCAACGACGCCGAGCAATCTTCCTGATGCTCTAAACAAGCTTCCGGTCTTTCAGGGATCGCAGCAGCCGCGCCGTGCAGGCGACGGCAGTAGTAATCTTGCGAGCAACGTTTTGAACCTCAGGAACTTTGGCTCGCAGCGCACGCTGGTCTTGCTCGACGGCCATCGGCTCACGCCAACAGAATCCAACGGCACCGTCAGTGTGGACACGCTGCCGGAAATGCTGGTCTCGCGAGTAGACGTCGTGACCGCCGGCGCCTCAGCGGTCTATGGATCCGATGCGGTAACCGGTGTAGTGAACTTCATTCTCGACAAGAGCTTCAGCGGGCTCAAATTCAACCTCAACTACGGCGAATCGACGTATTGGGATGGCTCGGACTTCCGGCTGGGAGCCGCCTTCGGCCATAGTCTCTTTGGCGGCCGCGGGCACATTCTGGCATCCGCAGAGCATTTCCATCAGGATCCCATTGCCACCTTCGACCGGCCGTACGGACCGGGTGTTAACGTGCTCACCGGCTCCGGCACTGCCACCAGCCCGTTCATCGTAACCGGCAACACGCGGCGGGCCGATTCCGCCTTCGGCGGCAGGGTCAACTCATGCGCTGCGCCTTGTCCCGCGCTGGGGGAGCAGTTTGTTGCGAACGGAGTGCTCGGTCCGTTCGATCCAGGCAGCAAAAGCGGCACCGCCAATCAGAACTCGGGGGGGGACGGTGCGTACAGCCCCTATACCACGGCACTGGCCGGGGTGCGTACGGATCAGGGTTTCCTGCGCTTCAGCTATGACATCACTGATGGCATCAACTTTTATGCGCAGGGTTCCGCCGCGGAGACCTATTCCTACGGCTGGCACTTTCCGGCCAAATTGACCCCGGTCGGCGCTACCACCGCTCCGACGACCGCCAATTCGACGGCGAGCGTGTTCTTCAAGAACAATCCGTTGCTGCCGCCGGAGGTGCAGACGCAGCTGGGCAACAACGGTCTCAGCAACTCGAGCAACACGTTCAGCCTGGGCACCTACATCACCGATCTGGGCGCCGGGGGAACGACGGGAACCCGTAATTTCAACAGGAACTACAACATCACGAGCGGATTGAACGGTGTTCTGGGGCGATTCCATTGGGACTTCTTCTATACCCACGGTCAGAACCGCCAGCATGTGTTCAATCTCAACAATTCCAACTACCAGCGGCAGTTTGCCGCCTTGGACGCGGTCACGGCACCGGACGGAACCATCCGGTGCTACGCTGCCACGCAGGCCGCTACGGCTGCTCAATATGCCGGTTGCGTTCCTCTCAACGCGTTTGGGCCGACTGCCATTACATCCCAGGCCTTCGACTGGTTCACGCAGACCACTTTGTATCGGATGAACGACACCATGGACAATGCGGGGGGCAGTTTCTCGGGCAGTGCGTTCGATGACTGGGCGGGGCCGATCGAGTTCGCGCTGTCAACGGACGTTCGCCACCTGCAATACGAGGTCACCAGCAATGCGGATCCCACCGCGCATGTCGACTGCACCGGACTGAGAATCTGCAATCCGACCCTGCCGTTGTGGGCGCAGCCCGTATCGGGGCAGGTTCAGGCCACAAACGATGTCAAGGAGGTAGCGGCTGAGCTGGAAGTGCCGCTGCTTGCGGACGTGCCGTTCGCACGCAGTGTCGTCGCCAATCTGGCGGGACGCCACACCCATTACCGCATATCCGGGAATGCCCAGACCTGGAAGATGGGTTTGGTCTGGGACGTCAACGGCACTGTCAGGTTCCGCGGAACGACCTCCGTTGACATTCGCGCACCGACGCTCAACGACCTTTTCCAACCTGTTCAAGCCTCCGTCACCGGTTTCGTCGATCTGCACACCTCCACCAGCAACACGGTATTCCTCGTCACCAAGGGCAATCCCAACCTGGTGCCTGAGAAGGCGCGCACGCAGACGTTCGGCGTGGTATTCGAGCCGCGGTTCATTCCCGGCCTGACGGCGTCGGCGGACGTTTACCAGATCCGTCTCGACAACGTGATCGGCTCGGTCTCAGCGGGCAATAACTCCGTGCAAAAGCTTTGTGAGGACTCAGGTGGAGCATCCCAGTATTGCTCGCTTTTCCTGCGTCCGTTTCCGTTCGCGGATCACTCGGCTGCGAACTTCCCCACCAATATCTACTCGCTCAACCTCAACACGGCAATGGCCGAGATCAGGGGTGTGGACTTCGAGGCCAGCTACAGTAAAGACCGATTCAGCGCCCGGCTGTTCTCCACTTATCAGCCTACGAACAATTCTCAGGCGTTTCCCGGGGCGGCCATCGTACACCTGGTGCCGCCCCAAGGCGCGACGGCACCAAAAACCCGTGTGACCGGTGTCTTCAGCTACGATATCGCCGACTGGACCGTGGGCTTGCAGGACAACTGGATGAGCGGTTACAGCCAGGTGACGCAGGACGGCCAGGTCTGGGCACGTCCGCACGTCAGGCCATTCAATTCAATGGATCTGAATCTTCAGTGGAAATGGCAGGCACTCGGGGCCGATCTATCCGCCTATTTCACCGTTCAAAATTTATTCAATTCGAAGCCTGATCTCGTGCCGGCCGGTGGCTCCGTCGGCCTGTTCTATCCTGTGCCGAACGGCGAAGATATCATGGGGCGTTATCTCACCCTGGGAGTTCGCGGCAAGCTGTGACGAGAGGCCTGTGAGCAGCCACCTATCTTCGCGGCGGGAATTTCTCGCCAAAGGGTCGGCGACACTCCTGGTCGCGGGGTTGAGCCGTTCGAATGCGTTGGCCGCTGCTTTGGAACGCGTACGCGCGAAAATCAGCGACGTGCAGACGTTGACGCTCCAAGGCGAGTCGCGGACCTATGTCCTGGTGAGAGTCGTCACCAACGACGGGCACTCGGGCATCGCTGAAGCGTATGGAACGCCAGGTGTCGCGGTTGCCGAGCAGGTTATGGCGCTGAAGCCGTGGCTCCTGGGCAAGAACCCTCTGGAGATCGATCGGATTTACACGCTGATGGGCGAGGGCAGCCCAGGGCTTGCGGGAAGCCGCACTGATGGCTCGGCTCACATGTTGATCCGTGCGGCCAGCGGCGTCGAAATGGCGCTGTGGGACCTGGCTGGTAAGCTGTTGGATACGCCTACGTCCGTTCTGCTGGGTGGGCAGTTTCGCGATCATGTCCGTATGTACGATCATTCGCGCCCGCAAGACATGCTCGACAAAGGTTCCTGCCGCCACTGGGCGGCTCAACTGAGGGAGCATCGCAGCGGCTTCACGGCTCACAAGATCGATATTCCGCGCACGTCCTCCATTTGGGAGGCGAATGGCCGATCCGAGCCCGACAACGCGCGCGATCCTGTCAACCGCCATCTCACCAGCCAGGAGCTCAAGCAAATCGCGCAGGCGTTTGAGAACGTGCGGGAGGCGATCGGCTGGGACCACGACCTGATGGTTCACTGCCACTGGGAGTTGGATCTGCCCTCGTCGATCCAGCTTGCCGCGGCGCTCGCCCCGATCAAACCACTTTGGTTGGAGGACCCGCTCCCGGTTGACTACACCGGGTCATGGAAGCGTCTGGTCGAGCGCGCGCCGGTGCCGATTCTAACGGGCGAGAACCTCGCGCGGCGGGAGGGCTTCGCGCCGTTTCTCGTCAATCAAGCCTGTGACATCGTAAATCCCGACCTGCGTAACAGCGGCGGCTTCCTGGAAACGAAGCGCGTCGCCGACATGGCCTCGCTCTACGGTATTCCGATCGCACTCCACAACACCGGCAGCCAGCTGCACACGTATCAGGCCTGCCAGTGGGCCGCCTCCATCCGCGACTTCATCATGTGCGAGACGATCACAGGTGAGGGCGGGTGGATGGACCAACTGATACGGCTGGACGGTCCCTACATCGAGAAAGGTCATGTCCGGATCAGCGGCCAACCCGGCACGGGTGTGGAACTAAACCGCGAAGTGGCCGAGGCGCACCTGGCACCGGGACAAAAGTGGTGGGGAGATGTCTAGCTCGATGTTACCCACGGCAGGGCCGCAAGAGCGCGCCACGGCCACACGCCGGTGGCTGATCGTGGTTCTCCTCGGGCTTGCTGCCGTCGTTGCGTACATCGATCGCGTGAATCTGTCAGTAGCGGTGATCGATTCCGATTTCAAGAAGTATTTTCAGCTCAATAACGCGGATCGGGGCATGGTGAGCTCCGCGTTCTTCTGGTCGTATGCCGTGCTGCAGATGCCGGCCGGCTGGATCGTCGATCGCTACGGCTCCAAGTACCCCATGGCGATCTCGTTTGCAGTTTGGAGCCTGCTGACGGCGTTGACGGCATTCACGGTGGGGTTCTCCTCGCTATTTGCGCTCAGGCTGCTCCTCGGCGTGAGCGAAGCCGTGATGCATCCGGCCAGCCTGCGCTGGATCCGATTCAACTTTTCTGAGACTCAGCGCGGTCTGGCCATTGGCGTCTTCATGTCGGGCTCGAAGCTCGGGCCGGCAATCGGTGCAGTGGCAGCCGTCTGGCTGATCGAGCTCCAGGGCTGGCGGATGATGTTTGTTATCCTCGGCCTTGGAGCCCTCGTCTGGCTGCTTCCCTGGTCGCTATGTGTCCGAGATGATCGCGGGACACGCAGTACCGATCAGCCTGTCCAAGCAGGGACCGCCAGCGTGCCGATGAAACAGATGCTGGCCAGCCCGGTGTTATGGGGCACGGTGATCGGCACGTTTTGCTACATGTATTTTGTGTACTTCTGCCTCACATGGATGCCGGCTTACTTGAGCGAGGCGCGCGGATTGTCGCTCGGCTCGAGCGGTCTTTACACGACGTTCAGCTTTGCGGGGATGGCGGCGATGTCCATCGCCGGAGGCTGGACCGCTGACCGCCTGATTGGGCGCGGGTGGGCCCCGGTGAAGGTCCGTAAGGCCTTCACCATCGCTGGGTTTCTTCTGGCTTCGACCGAATTGATCGGCGCCAGCTCAGCCTCGCTCAATGTAGCCCTGTTCTTCGCGGTCCTGTCCTTGAGCGGCCTGGGACTGGCGACCGCCAATTACTGGGCGCTGACCCAAACTCTGATCTCCAGCAGCTCAATCGGCCGAGTCGTGGGAATCCAAAACTTCGCGGCCAGCCTCGCGGGGATCGTCGCGCCGATCCTCACAGGCTGGATGGTGGACAAAACCGGGAGCTATTCGGCGTCGATGCAGACGGTCGTCTTTTTTCTGGCTCTGGGCATCGCGGCCTACGTTTTCCTCGTCCGCGAGAGGCGCGCGCCCTCAGGCGCCTCGGATCCCTACTTTGCGTAGGGGGCAGCTCGGAATGACCTGGAAGATGTTGCTGTATGGAACGTTGCTCTTGCGCGCTGCCGTACTCGAGGCTGCAAGTCAGCCGGTCTCATCCGATTGGGCCAGCTATGGCTACGATGTGGGAGGCAATCGATTTTCGCCGCTCACGCAAATCACGCGCGAGAATGTCCGGGATCTCGAGATTGCGTGGACCTATCACATGCGCCCGGCCGAGGTTACCGAGGCCGATCCCACGGATTTCTCGCCTTCGGAAGCGACTCCGCTGGTGATCAGGGGCGTGATGTACCTGCCGACCCCCTATGCAGAGGTCGTCGCGCTCGACGCCGATACGGGTAAGAGGTTGTGGGCCTACGATCTTCCCAACCACGAACGGCCCTCGACGCGCGGGGTCGCATACTGGCCAGGCGATGATGCTACCGGAAATCGAATTTTTTTGGGTACACGGTCGGGGAAGCTGATTGCCCTGGACGCGGGTACTGGACAGCTCTGCGCTGACTTCGGCCATGGTGGAATGGTCGACATGAAGACGCTGGAGGTGATGAACGGTAACCCAAAAGTCCAGCTGGGCATGTCATCGCCTCCACTTGTATTCGATAACCTCGTCATCACGGGTTCGCAAGTGCAGGAATTTCCAGCGCACGGCGCCGCTGGCGATGTCCGCGCGTGGGATGCGCGAACAGGCAGGCTTGTTTGGACGTTTCATACCGTACCGCGGCCGGGTGAGCTCGGGCATGACACGTGGGAAGGCGAGAGTTGGAAGAACCGTTCCGGAGTGAACGTCTGGACCTCACCTGTGGCCGACTCCAAGCGGGGAATCGTCTATCTCCCGGTGGCGGCTCCGACGTTTGATCGCTGGGGTGGCGATCGCAAGGGCATGAACCTCTTCGGCAATTCGATAGTCGCGCTCGAGGCAGCGACTGGAACGTACCTATGGCATTTTCAGACGGTGCATCATGACATCTGGGATCTTGACCTGCCATCGGCAATTCTCATCGACGTGAAAAAGGGCGGGCGGACCGTCCCTGCCATCGCCGTTGCAAACAAAACTGCCATACTCTTCCTGCTGGATCGCGTTACGGGGCGACCCCTCTACGAGGTAAAGGAAGTTCCCGTCCCGACGGACACCGACGTCCCGGAAGAAGCCCCTTGGCCGACGCAGCCGGTACCGATAGCGCCGCCGCCGCTCGCGCGCCAGTCATTCAACTTGTCCGAGCTCACCGACCTGACGCCGGAAATCAAGGCCCGATGTCAACAGCTCGTCAAGGAGTGGAACATCGCTGAAAGCAAGATGTATCAACCGCCGAGGGCGGGCGTGGCCGTTGCACACTTTCCGGGAGGTCAGGGCGGAGTGAGCTGGGGCGGCAGCGCCTTCGATCGCTCGAGTGGCTATTACATTGTCAACATCACCAACATGGCGAGCCCGGCACAATTGGGGCAGCGGCCCGATGGCGCCTGGGGCCTCGCCTACGGATATCGGTATTTCTGGGACTTCGCAACTCGTATTCCCTGTCAACGGCCGCCGTGGGGAGAGCTGCTGGCAGTCAATGTCAACACAGGCACGATTGCGTGGCGCAGGACTCTAGGCGTTACCGATAGCTTACCGCCCGGGCTGCGCAACACAGGCCGGCCGAGCGCAGGCGGCCCCATCGCCACCGCATCCGGGCTGATCTTTGTCGGTGCTACCGATGACAGTCGCCTGCGTGCGTTCGATAGCTCGAACGGTGAGTTACTATGGGAGGAGCGCCTGCCCGCCTCGGTCTATGCCACACCGATCACTTATCGAGGCAAGTCGGGGAAGCAGTTCGTCGCTGCTGTCAACACCGGCGGCATGACCGGAAGCGACATTACAAATGACGAGGTGACTGTTTTCGCGCTGCCCGTGAATGCGGAAAAGAAGATTGCTCGTTCGACGCAGGTTGCAACCTCTCTCGCGGGTGCTGCTGCCGTTGTCGCCAGCGGCAGCGCCGCCGGTGCCGGCGCCCAAGCGGACCCTCCGCCCGGACCCGGACTGGACCTGATCACCCAGCACTGCATCAGCTGTCATCCGGCAACACAGATTTTCGCGGCGCCCCGCAGGACATCGCTGGAATGGTCGAAGACGGTCAAGAGGATGGCGGCGCGCGGAGCGGAGGTGACTCCTGAGGAGCTCAGGACGATCAGCGACTACCTGGGCGGACATTTCGCGCCGCCAACCAGCGAGCCGGGCACGCGATGAGTGCGAAAACGTACCGGCTTGCGGTCTTGTTAATGGCGGTATTGATCCCGTCGCTGGCTGGCGCGAAGATCTTCATCCTCTACGCCGGCAGTTACACTGCAGGCACTTCCAAGGGCATTTATGCATGGCGCTTTGACGACCGCACCGGTGGGCTTGCGGCCTTGGGCTTGATGGCGCAGGCACCGCAGCCCGCTCATATCTGGATCGCGCCCAATCGCAAGTTCCTGTATGCCGTAAATTGGGAGATGAACGGGGGCGTCAGCGCGTTCCGTATCGATCCGAGGAATGCGCACCTAACCTTTCTCAACCGGGTCTCTTCGCACGGTGCGCGGCCGAATCAGGTCGTCCTCGATCCGAGCGGCCGGATTGCGGTGACGGTCAACTACGCCACGGGCACGTTGGCAGCTTACAAGTTGTTATCTGACGGCAGACTGTCAGAAGCCTTTTACGTCGATCAACATAGCGGTACGCCGCTGTCCGCTGACCAGCCTGGCCCCAAAGTGCATGGTATCGAATTCAGCAAGGACAGTCGCTTCATGTACGTGACCGATCTCGGGCTCGATCGCGTGTATGTGTATCGCGTTGACTCGCGGAAGCCGTCCATCGTTCCAGCTGACCCGGCGTTCGCGATGACGCATGCCGGTGCCGGGCCCCGTCGCCTGCAGCTCTCGCGTGACGATCGCTTTCTCTATGTGAACCACGAGACCGACTCGGAAGTCAGCGTGTTCGCGATTCGCGAAGCGACGCTGACCGAAATACAGACGATCGCCACGCTGCCGCCCGGCAGCGCGGTCAGTAACACCACTGCTGAGATCATGATCGATCGTGCGGGACGTCATTTATATGTCTCCAATCGTGGGCACGACAGCATCGGTGTCTTTGCGATCGAGCGATCCACCGGCAGACTCACGCTACAGGCGAGTGTTCCTGCCGGCGGCCAGACCCCGCGCAACATTCGCCTCGATCCGACTGGCCATTATCTGCTGTCCGCCAATGAGAATGGAGGAACGATCACCGTGTTTCGCGTCGACGGGGCGAGCGGGATGTTGAACCCGACGGGCGTAGCGGCCCGGATTGATACCCCGGGTGGCCTCTTTTTTCTGGATGTGGAATAACACCCGTATCCTCAGGAGCGACCTGCCACCATGATCTGCCGCAGTTTATTCGCATTCGTGTTGTGCACTTTGGTCGGCACCGCTGCGTGTGCCGCTCAGACCGTCTGGACCTTCGATAATCTGCAGCGCGTTGGCGGGCTCAAGGTCGAGGTCGAAGGCCATCCCCGTCTCGTTGGCAGCCCCGTGGGAATGGCCGTGCAGCTCGACGGGCAGAATGACAGTCTGCTCATTGAAGGCCGGCCGTTGGTCGGCGCCTCGACCTTCTCCATCGAAGTGATTTTTCGGCCCGAAGGCGGCGCGTTCGAACAGAGATTCATGCATATTGCCGCGACCGATCCTGCTACCGGCCTCGATGCGCCGCCCGCGGGCACCGAGGATCGCAATCCGCGCTTCATGTTCGAGATACGCGTGGTGGGAGAAAACTGGTATCTGGATTCGTTTATCAGGAGCAAAGCGGGTTGGAAGACGCTTGCCTCCGCCGACAAGTTGCACCCGCTGGGCCATTGGTATGCCGTCGCTCAGACCTATGACGGAAAAGCTTATCGCGCCTATGTCGACGGCGTGCTCGAGGGCGAGGCGGAGGTATCCTTCGTACCGCACGGGCCCGGGCGTGTGCGCGTCGGTGCGCGAATGAATCGCATCAGCTATTTCAAGGGCTCGATCGCCGAGGCGCGGTTCGCCGACCGCGCTTTGGCTCCCGAACAATTTCTCAGGATCCCCGAATAGGCCTGGTTTGGCGCGAGGGTAGCAGTTGAAATCCCGCCGAGACTCCAAGCGTAACACCTCCAGCGGCCCCGTCGATCCGCCGCACCAGCGGGTATCGCGCATGCCGGAGCTTAGTCAACTCGCCTGCTTCGTGGCCGCAGCCGAGGAGTTGCACTTCGGACACGCCGCATCGCGCTTGCATATGACTCAGCCCTCGCTCAGCCGTCAGGTGCAAGCACTGGAGCGGACGTTGAAGGTTCAGCTGTTCGAACGCGGGAATCGCACCATCAAGTTGACTTCCGCGGGGCGGGTCTTTTTGCCCGAAGCCAAGCGAATCCTCGCGCTCACCGAAAGCGCCGCCAACTGGACACGCCGGACGTGGCAGGGCCAGGCTGGCGTCATCCGGCTCGGCTTCACCGCGACGGCTGCCTTTGTGGACCTCCCACTCATACTCAGCCGTGCCACGGCGGCGCTGCCGGACGTGAAGATATTGCTGAAAGAAGGTACCAGCGCGATGCAAAAGGACGCTCTGCTGGCCGACATGCTCGATGTGGCCGTGCTTCGTCCGCCGATTGATCGGAGCAGGTTCAAAGCTATGCCGGTCAGGAAGGAGCGCTTTGTGGCCGCCCTCCACAGTAGCGATCCGCGTGCCGGCCAGCCTCAGCTGGCCCTTCGAGACTTTGATGGGCGTAACTTCATCATGTATTCGGTTGACGGCGCCGGGTACAGCCACCGGATGCTGAGCGCTATGTTCGATCAAGCCGGCGTCGCTCCTATCATGGTTCACCAACTCGACCAGAATCACTCGATTCTGGCGCTCGTGTCTGCGGGGATGGGCGCTGCGCTCGTGCCGCATTCTCTGACCCTCATCAGCTTTCCAAACATTGTCTTCCGGGAAATCGCGCTGCAGCAGTGCGATCCGATCGAGATGTACATCCTGTGGCGGCCTGAAAACGCGAATCCCGTCCTGGCGACGTTCCTCGCCTTATGCCGCTCGATCTACGCCGAGGGGTCGGCGACGAGCCATGCAATGCGCGCATCGATCAATAACGAAAACACTCTGGACGACGCTCCGTGATGCGAATTAGCCTTTCCGCAAACCCGCGCAACGCGACCGTGATGTCGCCGCTGCCGGCGGGCCACCCCCAACGCTCAGCGCAACTTCATAACGAGAGTCTCCTGCCGTGACCGCATCTTCTCCTCAAACGACTGCCGAGAGCACTGGGGCGAATGCGCCGGTCTCCGGATCGCTCCCAGCAATAGCCGACGAGGTGATCAACAAGCTGCGCCACGTCAGCACGGCGACACTGGCGACCGCCTTGTTCAAGCGCGGCCTGCGCAATCAAGTGATCCAGGGCGTGCAGCCGCTCGGGCCATTGAAGGCCAACATGGCGGGCATAGCTTTTACGTTGCGTTACATTCCGGCCCGCGAGGACTTGAACCCGCTTTCCGTCTTTCTCGATCCGCAGCATCCGCAGCGTAAGGCGGTGGAGGAATGCCCGCCAGGGGCGGTGTTGGTGATGGATAGCCGTTGCGATCCGCGGGCGGCCTCTGCTGGAGGCATTCTGTTGCGCCGCTTGATGGTGCGCGGTGTTGCAGGCGTGGTGACGGACGGCGGGTTTCGAGACAGCTCGGATATCGCAAGACTCGAAATTCCGACGTTTCACCGCCGGCCTTCCGCGCCCACAAACCTCACACTGCACCAGGCAATCGACATCAATGTACCGATCGGCTGCGGGGGCGCGCCCGTCTTTCCCGGTGATGCGATCGTCGGCGACGCTGATGGCGTGATTGTCGTCCCCAAGGAGATCGCGGCCGAGATAGCTGAAGAAGCCACGTTCATGACTGTCTACGAGGACTTCGTGGCCGACATGGTTGCGCGGGGGTGCTCAATCATCGGTCTGTACCCGCTGACTGACCACCGCAACGAAGCGCTCTTCCTGCAGTGGCGCGAGCGGACGGGCCGCTGAGCCTCCCGATTGCTACTGCTTGGCTGCCGCCCGCATTTCGGTCGCGCGTTGTTTCGGGCGATTGTGCTCGTCCACCAGCACGATAACCGGCTGGTAAGATCTGAGCTCCTCCGCGCTGTAGCTTGCGTAGGTGGCGATGATCAGCAGGTCCCCGACCATCGCCCTACGCGCCGCCGCGCCATTCAGGGAAATCTCGCCGCTACCGCGAGCCGCCGCAATGACATCACCCACGGCATCGCAATGTCACTGTGGTTGATGTTGTTGTTGGTGCAGCCACTGCTGGTGGTGAATCGCAAGCACCGGATGCACAGGTCGCTCGGCACGGCCGGCGCAGGGCTGGCTTTTTTTATCGTCCTCGTGGGCCTCGATCAAGTGTACCTGCCTCGATCTGACGCCTGGTCTTAGTCGCAGCTTCGTTATGTTGCCGCAGAGCAGAGGTTTGGCAGCGCAATAGTCTCGGAGACATGACCCACCACTTCGTAGTGAACGACTGTCGGCTCGAACTCGAGTAAGAAGCCTTGGTCCTCGGGGTAGTATTTCGCCACTTCCACAGGATCGTCGACAGAAATCGCGGCTTGACCCAGGTGGTCAATGCCGTAGGCACTGGAAGCGACTCGCTCTGTCCCTGCGATCGCCGTCCGCGTAAAAGCTCGGTAACGCGGACCGTCCCCCGGGCTATCGGCACCCGGGTCCGGGTGAGAATTGATAAAATTGAAATTACCGGCCGTTGGACGAACGAACGTGAGTCGCTCTCGCCTCGAGGAATAGAAAAAATGGCATCCCTTGACTTCGAGTCTGAGAAAGCGGCATTCCGCGCGTTTTATGAGCAGAATTTACTGCTGCTCGAAACGGCGCAAAAGTCATTCATGGCGTTGGTCAATGCACTCGTGATGCATCCCGGCACGGTCGCCGTATCCAAGATCGAGGGCCGCGTGAAAGACAAGGAGGAGTGCATCCGCAAGTTCGTGCGGAAATATCAACCGGCACTCGAAGAACGGAACGAACCTTACGATATCCGCTCCCACGTCACGGATCTCATCGGACTGCGGATCGTGTGTTTGTATGAGGACGAAATTGACCAGGTTGCAGACATTCTGCGTTCCCACTTTGAGGTGATCGAAATTACCGACAAAGTGTCGGCCATGGAAAATACCGAAGGGTCCTTCGGGTACAAGGGACTGCACATGGACTTGCGACTGAATTCCGCACGCAGTGCGTTGCCAGAATACGCGCACTATTCGCCATTCCGGTTCGAGCTCCAGGTGCGCACCCTCATTCAGGATTCCTGGAGCGTGCTGGACCACAAGATCAAGTACAAGAAGTCGATTCCAAACCCACTCAAGCGTCGGATCAACGTCCTCGCGGCTCTCTTCGAGCTGGCAGACCGAGAATTCCGGGAGATTCGGGACTCGACGGCCGCAGAGCTGCAAAAGGCCCCCGACGAAACGGTTGCGCCGCTGGTTGACGTCGATCGACCAACCTCAGAGCTCGCGGCCGCAGTGGGGAGTGAACTCAACGCATTCACGTTCCTGAAAATTGCCGCGCATTTCTTCCGGGACTTCGAGTTCGAAGCCAAGAAGGTCGACGGATTCGTGCAATACATCCAAGAGTGGTCGCCGGGGATCACGCGAGCCCAGTTCAACCTTTTTATGAGGGAGAACATCGGGGTGGTGAAGCGCTACAAGCAGATATTCGAGCAGCGGAGCCCTCCGAACACGATGAACCCGTTTACGGTGATCCGTCACTGTCTGTATCTAGCCGATAAAGCGACGTTTTCGAAAGCCTTGAGCAAATTGGCGCGGGAGTCCTTTGATGTGTGGCTGGGCGCGAATGGGGCAGTTGGGTCGAGCTAGGCCGGCAGGCTGGGGGGATTCGATCCGAGATCGGCGCTGCGCCAGGCACGGCGGGAGCGTGTAGAGGAAAGGTCAGTTGTCGACCAGAAGCGCACCCCAGTGCGGGCCTACTCCGCCGCCAAATATTATCGCGGGCCTCATGTCGGTTCTAGTCGAACTCGATCGTCCTCGGGAGGCTGGTGTGGCAGTCGCGATCGAGCGGAGCCGCTGAACGACATTCAGATTCGAGGAAACCCGATATGCAAGTTCGACACGCCGTAAAAGCTCTCGCAATCTATGTGACGCACGATAGCGTGATGCAATCACCAGGAGCGTTCCGATGATTCCCACCATCACCGCTTTTGAACGGTCGCCCGATCGCGGCCGCGGACTGGCGCGTGACATGGGCGTTCGCTGGGCACTTGAAGAAGTGGGCCAGCCTTACGCCGTTCGACTTCTCTCGTTCGGTGAGATGAAGAAATCCGCGCATCGTATGCTTCATCCTTTCGGTCAGATTCCGACCTACGAAGAAGGCGATCTCACGCTCTTCGAGTCGGGGGCGATCGTATTCCATATCGCGGAGCGCCATGCGGGGCTACTGCCAGATGATGCGAATGCCCGGGCGCGCGCGATTGCATGGATGTTTGCCGCGCTCAATACGGTGGAGCCGCCGATTGTTGATCGCGGAATGGCGATACTCTTGGAGCACGACAAAAGCTGGTTTGAGGAGCGCCTGGCTATCCTCGATGATCGCGTCCGTGTTCGGCTGGGCGAACTTTCCAGTCGGCTTGGCGATGCCGACTGGCTCGACGATGCGTTCAGCGCCGGTGACCTA
>Ga0137415_10001807_pt1 | contig 21272 bp, 16 predicted proteins | sample CZODoug3_1_1_16f_FD_183082 | JGI IMG/M metagenome (GOLD analysis project Ga0137415, IMG submission 183082) | Vadose zone soil fungal communities from Angelo Coast Range Reserve, California, USA - CZODoug3_1_1_16fungal (Hybrid Assembly) | ecosystem: Environmental > Terrestrial > Soil > Vadose...
GCGATCCGCGATGACAACCCCGTGATCGTGCTCGAGGGCGAGATGCTGTACAACACCAAGGGGGAGGTGCCCGAGGGGGAGTACGTCGTGCCGATCGGCCAGGCCGACGTGAAGCGGACCGGTCAGGACGTGACGCTGATCTGCCACTCGAAGACCGTCTCCGTCGCCCTCAAGGCCGCCGAGCAACTCGCCGAGCAGGAAGGGGTCTCGGCGGAAGTCGTCGACCTGCGCTCGCTGCGGCCGCTCGACGAGGCGACGATCACCGGGTCGGTCGCCAAGACCAACCGCGCCGTCGTCGTCGAGGAGGGGTGGCCGCATTGCGGCATCGGTGCGCAGGTGGTGGACGTGATCCAACGCGAAGCGTTCGACCACCTCGATGCCCCGGTGCTGCGGGTGACGCAGGCCGACGTGCCGATGCCCTACAACAAGCAGCTCGAGCGCCTCGCCAAGCCAAGCCCCGAGAAGGTCGTCGCCGCGGCGCGGCGCGTGCTGTACCTCGACTGACCATGGCCACCAAGGTCTTCATGGAAGCGCTCTCCCCGACCATGGAGGAAGGGCGTCTGGTGAAGTGGCACAAGCGGGAAGGCGACGTGGTGAAGGCGGGGGAGACGCTCGCCGAGGTCGAGACCGACAAGGCCATCATGGACCTGGTCGCCCGCGCCGACGGCGTGCTGCGGCAGGTCGCGGTGACAGAAGGACAGACGGTGCCGGTGGGGAACGTCGTGGCGGTCATCGCGGCGCCGGGGGAGACGGTCGGACCAGCGGCGCAAGCCCCAGCCCCGGCGCCTGCAGGGAAGGGGGAAGGGGGAGGGGCCACGCCTGCGCCGACACGTGCGGCCCCCACGGCGCCAGCGATCGTCGTCGCGGACGCCACGCGTGTCAAGGCGTCGCCGCTGGCGAAGCGCATCGCAACGGAATCAGGGGTCGACCTGAAGCTGGTGACGGGTTCGGGACCCGGTGGCCGAGTCGTGAAACGGGACTTGGAACATGCAGCCACGCGGCCAGTCGCTGCGATGCCGGCCCCGGCACCAATCGCACCCTTCCCCCTTCCCTCTTCCCCGCTCCCCGTCCCGCGGAGCGGCGCTCCCTACGAAGACGTCCCGCTGACGCAGATCCGCAAGACCATTGCGAAGCGGCTCGCGACGTCCCTCGGCCCCATTCCGCACTTCTTCCTCACGACCGAGGTCGACATGGAGCGGGCCGGGGAGGCGCGGGACGCGCTCAACCGCCAGCTCGGCGACCGGGGGAAGGTCTCGTTCAACGACGTCATCGTCAAAGCCACGGCCCTCGCCCTGACGAAGCACCGCGCCTGCAACGCCTGGTTTCAGGACGATCACATCCGTTACTGGAACGAGGTCCATATCGGGATGGCCGTCGCCGTGGAGGACGGGCTCATCACGCCGGTAATCCGCCACGCGGACCTGAAGGCGCTCCTCGAGATCGGTGGCGAAGCGCGCGATCTCGCCGAGAAGGCGCGCAACCGCCGGCTGCAGCCGAGCGAGTACACGGGGGCGACGTTCTCCGTCTCGAACCTCGGGATGTTCGAGATCGACCAGTTCACGGCGGTCATCAATCCACCGGAAGCGGGCATCATCGCGGTCGGCTCGATCGCGCCGAAGCCGGTCGTGTGGGATGGACAGGTGGTGCCGCGCCGGCGTATGCGGATCACGATGAGCTGCGACCACCGCGTGATCGACGGAGCAACGGGGGCGGCGTTTCTGAAAACCCTGAAGGAGATGCTCGAAAACCCGCTGGCGATGCTGTTGTGATTGCAGAGGGGGGAAATTGGCCAGTCAATTTGACGTGATCATCCTGGGTGGGGGGCCGGCCGGCTACGTCGCCGCGATCCGCTCGGCTCAGCTCGGCATGACCACAGCGGTGATCGAGCGGGACAAGCTCGGAGGGGTATGCGTGAACATCGGCTGCATCCCCACCAAGGCGCTGCTCCACTCGGCCTACATCGCGAAGCTGCTGCGGGAGGCGAAGGAGTTCGGGGTGGAGGCAGGCAGCGTCAAGACCGATTACGGCGTCGCGATGCAGCGCTCCCGCCGGGTGAGCGACCAGAACTCGAAGGGCGTCGAGTTCCTGATGAAGAAGAACAAAGTCACGGTCGTGAAGGGCAGCGGGGTGCTCCAGACAGGCCGCAGAGTGAAGGTCGGGAGCGACACCTACGAAGCGAGAACGGCGGTCATCATCGCGACGGGATCGCGCGTGAAGGGCCTGCCGCAGATCGGGTTGGAGATCAACAAGACGACCGTCATCTCCTCGGACGAAGCGCTGTTTCTCGAGAAGGCGCCGGCCACTCTGGCGATCATCGGCGCCGGCGCTGTGGGTATGGAGTTCGCCGACATCTTCAGCGCCTTCGGCACCACGGTGACCTTGATCGAAGCGCTGCCGCGCATCCTGCCGCTCGAGGACGTCGAGGCGTCGGACGCCCTGGCGAAGAGCTACAAGAAGCGCGGCATCGAGGTGATCGCCGGCGCCAAAGTGAAGAAGGGGACGCCCGCCAAGGACAAGGTGACCCTCGAGATCGAGACAAACGGCGCGACCCGAAAGATCGAGGCCGCGGCGGTGTTGATGGCGGCGGGTCGCGCGGTGAATGTGGAGGACATCGGCCTGGCGGAGTGCGGCGTCCAGGTGACCGAGCGGGGCTTCATCAAGGTGGATGCGGGCCTCCAGACCAGCGCGCCGGGCTATTACGCCATCGGCGACGTGGCCGGGCCGCCGATGCTCGCCCACAAGGGAATGCGGGAGGGCGTGACGGTCACCGAGCTGATCGCGGGGAAGAAACCGCACGCGATCAGGTACGATAACGTGCCCAGTGTGACGTACTGCCACCCCGAGGTGGCCAGCATCGGGCTCACCGAGGACCAGTGCAAAGAGCGGAAGCTCGAGTACGTGGCCGGCCGGTTCCCGTTCTCGGCGAACGGCCGGGCGCGTGGCACGGGCGAGACCGAGGGGTTCGTGAAGATCCTGCGCGACAAGAAGTACGGCGAGATCCTGGGCGCCCACATCGTGGGCGGGCACGCGTCCGAGATCATCCACGAGCTGGCGGTGGCGCGGGAGAATGAATACACCGTGGAAGAGGTCGAGCTGGCGATTCACGCGCACCCGACCATGTCCGAGGCGGTGGCTCAAGCGGCGCTCGACTCGCTGGGCCGAGTGGTGGACATGTGAAAGACCCGCTCGCGATCGGCCTGGGCGCGCTCGCGTGCGGCGCCGGGCTCGGCGGGGGGACCATCGTGGCCGCGCTCGTCATCGTGCGCACCCTGGAGCACCACGTCAGCGCGTCGCATTACCAGGAGAGCGCGGCCGACCCCGTCCTCGCGGGTACGCTCGCCGGCCTCGCGGTCGGCGCGACGTTCGGCTGGCGCCGCAGCCGCTGGCTTGACAACCTCTGGCAGCGCGGCGTGATCGCCGTCTTGTCGAGCGTCGGAGCGCTGCTGTTCGGCTTCATCGCCTGGCCGATCGACCATCTGCTCGGCATTGCCGGTCTCGCGGTGTGGGGAATCGCGAGCTTCGTGCTCGGCGGCGCGGCGAGCGCGTGGGCCGTACGCGGCAGCCGCGACGATGCGTTGAGGGACGCGGAGTGACGGACCGCACCATCGACGTGATCGAGGCCGGCGTGGTGCCGTACGCCGAGGCGCTCGAGTGGCAACGGTCGCTCGCCGCGGCGCGGATCGACGGGCGGCTGGCGCGCGACGTGATCCTGCTGCTGGAGCACCCGCCGGTCGTGACGCTGGGCCGCAACGCGCGTGCGGGCCCCGTGCGCGAGCCGCGCGACCTGCCCGTCTTCGAGGTGGAGCGCGGCGGCGATGTCACGTTCCACGGTCCGGGGCAGCTCGTCGGCTATCCCATCCTGGACTTGGGCGGCTACCGCCGCGACCTGCATTGGTACTTGCGGACGCTCGAGCAAGCCCTGATCGACGCGCTCGGCGAGCTCGAGATCCCAGCCGAGCGGAACCCCGGCTACACCGGCGTCTGGACGCGAGGGGGAGGGCGCAAGATCGCCAGCATCGGCGTGCACGTGAAGCAATGGGTCACGTGGCACGGGTTCGCGCTGAACGTCACGACGGATCTCTCCCACTTCGACCGCATCGTGCCGTGCGGGATCCCGGGGGTCGTGATGACGTCAGTGGAGCGGGAGACGGGAGACGTGAGACGGGAGAAGGACCTCTGGAACGACACGGTCGCGGCGGTGATTCGCGGGTTCGAGGCCGCCTTCGGCGTCACGACCCAAGAATCGTCTTGCTCGCGTTCCGAAACTTATTGATCTCGTGTTGTGTCAGGCCGCGACCGCCGTAGCGCTCCTCGGTCCACGGATCGCCCCGCATGTGATAGCCGTTCTGCTCCCAGAATCCCGGCAGATCTTCCTCCAGTAGCTCGAACCCGCGCACCCACTTCGCGCTCTTCCAGAAATAGAGGTGTGGCACGAGGAGCCGCGCGGGCCAGCCGTGCTCCGGCATCAGCCATTCGCCGCTCCATTTGAAGGCGATCAGGTTCTCCGGCCGGTCGAGGTCCGCGAGCGGCAGGTTCGTCGTGAAGCCCTGCTCGGCCTGCACCAGACAAAACCTCGCCGCCGGCTGCACCCCGGCCCGCGCCAGGAGCGCCTGCACCGGGACGCCTTCGAACGTATTCCCAAGGCGACTCCAGCGGGTGACGCAATGAATGTCACACACGACCGTCTTGCGCGGTAACGCCAGGAGCTCGTCGTAGCTGAGCGTGAACGGGTGCTCGACGAGCCCCGACACTCGGAACGTCCAACTCGTGGTGTCCACGCGCGGGACGTCCCCGTAGTGCAACACCGGCCACTTGGTCGTTGCGACCTGTCCGGGCGGGATGCGATCCTTCATGCAGAAACCGTAGCAAGAAAGGCGTCAAGTGAAAACGTATCACGGAATCGTCACGCGAAACCGTGGCTACTTGACGCCTCTTGTCCCGAGCAACTCGTAGAATCTTCGAAACACCCGGATTCCGTCCCATAACTGCTTGAGATCCAGCTTCTCGTTCGGCGCGTGCAGCCGGTCATCGGGCAAGCCGATGCCGGTGAGGATGACGGGCGCCCCGCTCCTCCCCAGCGCCGGGACGACCGGGATCGAGCCCCCCGCCCGGGCGGGCACGGTCCCGCGCCCCACCACTTCGCGGAACGCCTGATCGAGCAGCTTGAAGGCCGGGTGAGTCACTTTCACAGTCGCAGGGTCGGCGCCGTGCAGAAACTCGATACTCGCCTGCACGTACTTCGGCGCGAGCCGCTTGACGGCGGCCGTGAGCTGACGCTCCACCACTTTGAGCTTCTGGTCGGGGACGAGCCGCAAGCTGACTTTCGCCTTCGCCTCGGCGGGGATCACCGTTTTCGCCCCATCGCCGGTGAACCCCCCCAGGATGCCGTGGATCTCGAAGGTCGGGAGCGCCCACAGGCGCTCGAGCACTGAGTATCCCTTGAGGCCCGTCAGGGCTCGAGCCTGCACCCGGTGCCTCAGAAACTCGGTCTCCTTGAACGGCAGGCTCCGCCACGTCGCGAGCTCCGCCTTGCTCGGTCGCCGCACGGCGGAGTAGAGGCCGGGCACGTGGATCTTCCCGTCGGGGGTCTTGAGCCTCGCGAGCAGTCGCACCAGCTCTTCGTGCGCATTCGGTGCGGCGCCGCCGAATTCGCCCGAGTGGAGGTCCGATTTGGCGGTCCGCACGGTGATCTCGGCGTAACACAAACCGCGCAGCGTGGTGTACACCGCCGGCCACTTGGGAGCCACGTAGGACATGTCGGCGATCAAGACGACGTCGGCGCGGGTGCGCTCGGGTTCGCGGCGCAACAGCTCGAACAGCACGCGGCTGCCGTGCTCCTCCTCGCCCTCGATCAAGAACCGCAAGTTGACCGGCGGTCGACCCGTCGCCTCGAACGCCTTGAGGAGGCAAAACACCTGTCCCTTGTCGTCCGCCGAGCCGCGGGCGAACAGCTTGCCGTCGCGCACCGTCGGCTCGAACGGTGGCGTGGTCCACTCGGCGAGCGGATCGGGCGGCTGGACGTCGTAGTGACCGTACAGCAACAGCGTCGGCGCGCCGGGCACATCGGGTCCGACGCCCCACACGACCGGGTGCGTGCCGCTCGCGAGGAACTGCACTTCACGGCAGCCGAGTCGGCGTAGCTCGCCCGCGACCCATTCCGCCGCCGCGCGGCAGTCGGCGTTGTGCGCGGGCAGCGTCGAAACCGACGGGATGCGCAAGAAGTCCGTCAGCTCGCGGAGCAGTCGATCCGTTTCCATGGCGCGGAGAATCTAGAGGGCTGGACGGCTAGCCGTCTAGGCGTCGGGGGCTATATTCGTCGGCGCCATGTGGACGACCGCGTCGTACGAGCTGTTTCCGGACGCGCCGAGCGAGCGGGTGATGGCCCGCGCTCGCTACCTGGCGCGGGAGGGACGGGTCGGCGACGCCGAGAAGGCCTATCGCGACGTGCTGGCCGCGCACCCCGATCTCAAGCCATGCTGGGCCGAGTGCTTCGAGCTGCTCCGCAGCCACGGACGGCGCGAGGAGGCGCTCCACCTCGCCGAAGGGGCACGCGCGCAGTTCGGGGACTCGGCGTTCCCGCTCACGCTCAAGGGTGCGGCCCTGATCGAGCTGGAGCGCTACCGCGACGCGCTCGGCGCCCTCGAGCAGGCCATCGAGTCGGACCCGGATCTGGCGCTCGCGTGGCACGAGCTCGGGTACGCCGCGTTCCGCCTGGGCGACCGCAACCGGGCGCTGCTGGCGCTCGACCGCGCGTTTGCGCTCGAGCCGCATACGGAGACGTTGCGGCTGCGCGGCCGCATCCTGCGCGACGCCGGACGCTACCAGGCGGCGGAGGTGGCCTACGAGGGCGCGGCCCAGGCGGCAGAGCATGCCGAGCAGCGTCAGGGGGCGGAGCGGGAGATCGCGATCACGCGGCGCTACGCCTTCTACGCCCCGCGCCGCCCGGAAGACCTCTCACCGGCCGAGCGCTGGTTCGCCGAGACCGGCACGGTCGTGCTCGCCCCCGACACGGGCGCGGACGTCCCGGACGACGCGACGCTCGTCGCCGCGTTCCTGGACCTGGCGCGCGATTCCCGCTGGCGGTTCGGCCAGGTGGTGACGCTGGGTCCCGCGCTGCCCGCCTGGCGGTCGCTCGCGGACGGGCTGGGAGCGCCGTTGGTCGGCCGCGCGGCGTTCGACGCGGCGGCCGTGCCGCTCGTGGTGGCACAACGCGCCCTTCCCGGCGACGCCGGATGGAGCGCACTGCATGCCGCAGTGACGCAGGACGCCACCGGGCTGGTGTTCGTGCTCGAGCAGGCCGCCGACGACGCCGCACCAGCGCCGGGAGCGGCGGACGTGATCGGCGTGCTCTCCGACGCCGGACGCCGCCGCGCGCGTCGCATCAACGTCGCCCACGCACTGTCGGAAGCGCAGCACCCGGCGGCCCGCCTCGCCGGCCGCCGCCTCAAGCCCTGACTCGCTCGGAGGTCCCGTGACTGCTCCCGCCACTCCCCGCAGCGCGATGTCGGGGAAGGCCATCGTCGCGAGCCAGTTCGACCGCGCCGCCGATCTCATCAACCTCGAAGGCTACATGCGCCGCATTCTCATGTCGCCGTTCCGCGAGGTTCAGGTCGAGGTCCCGGTACGGATGGACGACGGCCGCATCGAGGTCTTCACGGGATACCGCATCCAGCACAACGGTGCGCGCGGCCCCTGCAAGGGGGGGATCCGTTACCACCCCGACGCCGACCACGATGAGGTGCTCGGGCTCGCCGCGATCATGACGTGGAAGACCGCGCTCATGGACATCCCGTTCGGCGGCGCGAAGGGCGGCGTCACCGTCGACCCGAAGAAGCTCTCCAAGCTCGAGCTCGAGCGCCTCACCCGGCGCTTCACGCAACGCATCTCCATCATGCTGGGGCCCTACCGCGACATCCCCGCGCCGGACGTGAACACCAACGCGCAGGTCATGGCCTGGATCCTGGACGAGTACTCCAGCCGTCACGGCTACACGCCGGCCGCCGTCACCGGCAAGCCGGTCTCGCTCGGCGGGTCGCTCGGGCGCGAGGAGGCGACCGGCAGGGGCGTGATGTACGTGATGATGGAGTACGCTCGGGATTTCGGGGTCCCGCTCAAGGGGAGCCGCGTCGTGATCCAGGGGTTCGGCAACGTCGGCGGGCACCTCGCGCGGCTCGTCGCCGCGGAGGCGGGGGCGAAGGTCGTCGCCGTCTCGGACGTGAACGGCGGGATCGTGAACGAGCAGGGGCTCGACGTCCCCGCGCTGCTCGCCCACGGCGCGGCGCGGCGGCCGGTCTCGGAGTTTCCGGGGGGCCAAGCGATAACCAACGCCGCGCTGTGGACGATCCCGTGCGACTGGCTGGTGCCCGCGGCGTTGGGCGGCGTGATCACGCGGGAAGCCAACGCCCGGACCGTCAACTGCCGGGTCGTGGTGGAGGGCGCGAACGAGCCGACCACGCCGACGGCGGACCTGATCCTCGCGGAGCGCGGCATCGCGGTGATTCCGGACTTCCTCGCCAACGCGGGCGGCGTGACCGTGAGCTATTACGAATGGTCGCAGAACCTGCAGCAATACCGCTGGACGCACGAGCAGGTGAACCGCGAGCTCCAGGCCACGATCACCAAGGCGTACGTGGGAGTGCGGGACCTGGCGAAGCAAAGAGGCGTGACCTTCCGCACGGCGGCCTACGCCATCGCCCTCCAGCGGGTCGCCGAGGCGGAACGGCTGAGGGGGAATTAGTCGTCGGCGGGCAGTCCGGGCCTCGAATACAGCGCCTGGTACGGATCCGTCCCCGGTTGCGTGAACACCCGCAGCTGAATCGCGCGGATCGTCTCGGTCAGGTTCGCGCCCGAGTGCACGTAGATCTCCTCGAACAGGTTCAAGTTCATCCGATAAAGCCGCTGGGCGATCACCACGGCGTTGTTGAGCGGGGCCCGGGCGAACCAGCGCCAGTCGTACGTCTCGAGCGACTGGCCGACGGGGCCCGTGAGTTGCGCCCGCGCCCAGCCGAACAGCGTCGTCCGCGCCCGCTCGAGCTCGGGCCCGGACAGCGGCCCTGCGTACGCCGAGTCGAGCCGCCGGGCGAGCTCGGCCCAGAGCACGTCGAGGGTGCGCTCGTCGCGCCACCGCGCGGCCGCGCGCTTCGCGTCGGCCGTGTCTCGGCGGGAACGGAAGAAGGCTTCCGCCCCCCGGTACCCGACGAAGCTGGCGAAGCTCTCGTTGAACGGCGTCTGGCTCTTCACGTACAGCGTGTTGTGCGCGAGCTCGTGGATCACGGTGGCCACCAGCTCCATCGTGTCGCGCTCGACGATCGTGGAGAGCAGCGGGTCGCTGAAATAGCCGAGCGTCGAGAATGCCCCCGCGGGCCGCAGATAGGTGTCGTAGCCCTGCTGGTCGAGCTCGGCCGCGCTGCGGCGCGCCTGGCCGAAGTCGAAGAAGCCCTTGTACGGCACGGTGCCCACGACCGGATACCGCCACGTGTACTCGCGCAACCGATCCCGCCGGCTGGCGGAGAGCACGAGCAGCAGGGTGTCCCGCCCCACGTTGACGTACGTGGTGTAGGTATCGCCCACCAGCAATTTGAGGGAGTCCCCCGCGTAGGCCCGCGCCGCGAGCACGAGCAGCAGCCGCTGGCGCAGCGCGGGCGTCGTCGCTGGGTCCTGGAGGAGGCGCGCGATCGCCCGCCGCTTCAGGAGGAGGCGCGCCTCCTCGACGCCCGCCCGCGCGAGGTAGCGCGCGTCCTCGCTCGCGAGCAGGGCCAGGGCGAGCAACGCCGGCACGCCGATCAACACCCAGCGCAGCAGCCGGCGCGCGACGCGGCCCCAGCGCGGCCGCGCGCGCTCCGTCAGGGGCTCCATCGCACGCCGAGCCGGTGTGTGCTGGTTGCCCCGCTGTGACCGGAGGCACGGTACGCGTAGTCCACGTGCAACCGCCCGAGCTCGATGCCGGCGCCCCACGACACGGGGGCGGGGTCGGTCGCCAGGGAGTGTCCGGCATACCCGAGCCGCCCCACGATTCCTACGCCGCGCGTCACCACGCCCCCCTCCACGCCCGCGATCAGGAACGCCGCCCCCGCCCCGGCCCCCACGCCAGACGGCCACTGGCCTTCCAGCGTCGTGAGCAGTCGATACGCACCCTGCGGATCGACGTAGTTCATGGTCAGGCCCGCGCGGGTACGCCGCGTGAGCCGCGCGCCACCGCCCAGATCCCCGCCGATGTTCTGTACGCTCGCGCCGAGCGCCATCAGATCGAAGACCGCGATCGCGACCCCCACGTCACCCGCCCACGCGTCCGCCGTCGTGCCGGCGAGTGTTTCGCGAACGTACTTGACCGACGTGCCCAATGCGAAGAGGCTGGTCCGAAACACGAGCGACGAGAGGCCGAGCAGATCCGTGGCGCGCACCAAGGCCCCCGACGTGTCGCGCGCGGCGGCGCCGAACCCCCAGGAGAGCCGCCCCGCCCGCAGCGCCAGGGCGCCCGAGGCGACGGCGCTGCCGTCCGAAAAATGCTGATACCCACCCTCGACCGACAGATGGCGAATGGTAGCGATACCGGCGGGGTTCGAAAAGACGGCGCCGGCGTCACCGACGAGCGCCGCGCCCGCCCCGCCGAGGCCCGCGGCCCGGGTCGAGGCCGGAAGGCTCACCCACGCACCGGCGCCGGATTGGGAGGCGAGGGACGAAATAAGAACGGCGTTGCACAAGAGCGTCAAGCCAAGACGTCCCGCAACGGCGTTACCTTGCTCGACGATCATGCGCGACGCCTGCGCGGGACGCTCTCGCGTGACGCTCCCGCTCGACGCCGTCATTGTATTCGAATGACGTTGAGCCGCGGGACGAGCGAGCCGCGTAGCGCCCTGCCCGCGGCGTCGCTGAACAACAGGCCGAACCGCGCCGCGCCCGCGGGCTGCTGGGCGCGGAAGTACAGCCCCGATCCGGCTCGCAGCATGTCGCTCAGGTCGACCGCGCTCCCGGCGCCCACGCCGGGCGCGAGCGTGAGTGCGGCAGGGATACCCGTGTTCGGGGGCGACCCGGTTCGCGGATCCGGGCACCTGTTGCGCAGCAAGGGGTAATCGGTCCGAAAGCGCCACATCTTGTATTGCAGCTCGAATGGCGCCGTGAAGCCGGGGAGATCGGACACCCAGTTCGCCAGGGCCCAGCGCTCGAGCAACAGCTGGAACGACTGCCCCGTCTGCGTCGCCACGTTCTCTGGGCCCGTGAGGCTCGTGATGTCGAGCTTACGGGTGAATACGCTGCGCTGTGCGAATGAGGTATCCGCCGAGTACTGGTCGATCAGGTAACGGAGAAACAGCCAGTACGCACCACGACTCGCCAAGTCCCCGATCCCTAGTGTGTCCACCAAAACGTGGCTCTGCGGTGACTGCAAGTAGTTCCCCGAATTGTACAGGTCACCGGCCACAAAGGTGCAGAACGTCGCGGTGTCCGCCGGGAGGAAGCTGCGACCGCCCAGCTCCTCCGCGTAGTGCGACAGCGATTCGTTGAGCCAGAGAACCTCCCCGTTACCGCCGCCTTTCAGCACATGGTGGTTGTAGCTGATCATGTGCTGGAACTCGTGGATAAAGGTGACCGGCACCAGCCGCTTGACCTCCGTGACCGGGTGCGCGCAGCTCTTGAGCGTGGGCACCGGGTCCGGCACGAGCGCATAGAAGATCTCGCCGTTGTTGAACTTCGGCCCCCAGAACGGATCGATGTCCGCGCCAAAGAAGTATCCGGCTACGTACCCCTTCGGGCAGTCCACGGCCGCCACCAGCTCGTTCACGCGGTTCGTCAGCAACACGATCACAACGTGGTTGCTATCGATATCCGATTCCCGACCGAACGCCGTGGTATCGATCTCGTACAACTGCGTGTCGAATACCGCCCGCAGCGCGTCCAGGTCGGTCTGGGTGAGGCCCGGCTTGGGCGCGGCGGTGTCCACGTACAGCGCGATGTGCTGGCCGGTTTTCATGAGCGCGGCGTCGACCGTCGGCAAGGTCTTGCAGCTCAAGTCGCCGCACACCTTGAACGAGTTGATCATCCCGGAGTCTGCAGCCGTGAACGGCCGCCGGGGCGGCGGCAACGCCTGGGCGACAGCCGGCACCGTCGGCTGCGCCCCGGTCGGGCGTGGCGCCTGGGGTGGAGCGGGATACACACGACTGCGCTCCGCCTGCCGCAAGAACAGATGGAACTGCTCGGCGGGAGAGACCGCGGCCGGCCCGGCCTCAGGTGGCGCGACCAGCGAGGCCATCGCGGACGGGGCGAGCACGCTCGCTACCAGCTTGAAGCTCTGGGTGTCGTTCGGCGTGCCGGTCGCCGCCTGCGCGACCAGCAGATACTCCGTGGCAGACACGCTTGCAGGAAAGACGATGCAGCCGGACACGGGGCCGGGATCTATGGATTGATAGGCGCCGATGGCCAGCGCCAACGGGGTCCCGGACGTGCAGGGAGGGAGCGGGGGACCAGCCCCGTCGCTCCCTTTACACCCTACCAGAAGCCACAACAGTCCCGCCACCCAGAGCCGCTTCGCCGCCATGCGCTCCCTCCCCCTCCCTGTCCAGGACTTCCCCGGCCCGAACCAGCGCCTGGCGGAAGCAGATTGGTCCGGCCAGCTCGTGGACTCCAATGATCGCTACGAGCAGGGTCTCGAGCGAGACCCCCCATTCGGGGAACGCCCGCCGGGCGAGCTGGGCGAGCGCCACGGCCGTGCCCCCCTGCGATATAAGGCCCAGCCACCCGGTGCGGGCAAGGGCCGGCGTCACATCCGGATGGCGACCGGCCCAACGCAGACCGTAGCGCAGGCTCACCACGCGCAGTCCCACCAGCAGCAGCACCCAAGGCCACAGCTGGGCCAACACGCCGAGCTGCAGCCCTGCGCCCGCCAGGGCGAAGAAAATGATGTACACGATCGGCGCGCCCCGATTCAGCTCGTGCCGCAGCCGCCCGCTTTCGACGGGCGAGAAGTTCGCGAGGTAGAACCCCGCGGCGAGGCCGATCAAGAGAGGCTCCAAGCGCAACAGCCGCGCGGCGGCGGCCGCCAGCACCGCCGCCGCCCCGAGCCATAAGCCGTCATGCCGTTGCACCAGGCGGGCGTACTGCACCAGCAGCACGCCGAGGACGCCGCCTGCCGCCAGCGAGCCGGCGAGCTCGAGCGCGGCGACGCCCGCCACGGTCAGCCGCAGCGCCCCGGCGCTCGCCAGCGCCTTGGAGGCGACGAGCACGACCGTAAAGAGGATCGGGACCGCCACGTCTTGGGCGACCGTCACGGCGAGGAGGGAACGGGAGAACGGCCCGCGCGCACGCAACTCGTCGATCAGCGCGATGGCGATCGCGGGCGACGCGGCGGCGGCGAGGGTACCGAGAACCAGCGCCACCGTGAGGCGATCATGCCAGGGCTGGTGCGCGGCGATCGGCAACCCGCGGCTCACCGACCACGCGACGAGCGTCACGACCGCGAACGGCAGGGCGATCGCGCCGGTCGTGAGCCGCGCCAGCGCCACTCGGCCGGTGCGCAACGCCGCGAGGGTGAGCTCCGATCCGGCGGCGAGCGCGATGAGCGCGACGGCTGCGTCCGCCACGAACTGGAGGGCGTCCACCTCGTCTCGCCGGATCAGGCCGAGCCAGGCCGGCCCCGCCGCGAAGCCGATCAGCAGCGCGCCCGTCACGCGCGGCAGGCGCGCGCGCTTCGCCAGATCGCCGCCCGCGAGCGCCACCAGCAGCAGGAACCCGAGGGCGAGCGTCGCGCGCGCTTCGACCGGGCTGCCCGCGGTGACTCGATGCAGCAGCGCCATCATCAGACCCAGCGCGAACACGCTCGCGACCCAGCCCATGGGCCGCAAAGATATTCCCGGCGCCGGGATTTTGACAATGCGCGCGAGCGCCGATAGGTTCAACGGGTGTCCTCCCCCTCCCACAATTGGATTGAGGCCGTGCGCTTCGGGAACGATGGACTCGTCCCCGTCGTCGCGCAGAGCGCGCTGGCCGGCGAGGTGCTGATGGTGGCGTACGCCGACCGCGAGGCCCTGGAACGGACGCGCGCGACCGGCCAGGCCCACTACCGCAGCCGCTCGCGCGGCGAGCTGTGGCAGAAGGGCGCGACATCGGGTCACACGCAGACCGTCGAAGACGTCCGCGTGGACTGCGATGGCGACGCGGTGCTGTACGTCGTGCGCCAGCAGGGGCCGGCCTGTCACACGGGCGCGCCCACCTGCTTCGGCGAGTCGACCGGCGGCACGCTCACGCGGCTCGCCCGCACGGTCGCCGAGCGCGCTCGCGACAAACCGGCGGGCTCCTACACGGCGCGGCTGCTCGAGGATGGGGTGGCCAAGATCGCCCAGAAGGTCGGCGAAGAAGCGGTCGAGACGGTGGTCGCCGCCACCAGCGAGGACCGGGCGCGCCTCGCGAGCGAGGCGGCGGACCTGCTCTATCATCTCTTGGTGCTGCTCGAAGCCAGGCAACTCCCCCTCGACCGGGTGCTCGAGGAGCTGGACGCCCGAGCGCGGTAGCGGCATGCCGTTCGTTCACCTCCACACCCACAGCGAGTACTCCCTCCTCGACGGCGCCAACCGGATCCCCGACTTGCTCGAGCGGATCCGTACGCTGGGCATGGATTCGCTCGCGATCACCGACCACGGCAACCTGCACGGGGCGTGGCAGTTCTACACCGGGGCGAAAGCTCGCGGTATCCGTCCGATCCTCGGCTTCGAAGCGTACCTCGCATTCGGCAGCCGCCACAAACGTGAGAAGCCCGTCGACGTGCCAGCGGGCTACTCTCACCTCGTGCTGCTCGCGAAGAACCGCGTCGGCTACTCGAACCTGATCAAGCTCTCCTCGATCGGGTTCCTCGAGGGCTTCTACCGCCGGCCGCGGATCGACCGCGAAGCCCTGGAGCAGCACCGGGACGGGCTGATCGGGCTGGCCGCCTGTCTCTCGGGCGAGGTCGCGCTCTACCTGCGGCAGGGGAACTACGAGTCCGCCAAGGCGAGCGCGCAGTATTTCGCGCAACTGTTCGGCCGCGACGGCTTCTGGCTCGAGGTGCAGGATCACGGGTTGCCGGAGGAGCGGGTCGTCGCGGCCGGAATGTTCCGGCTGGCACAGGAGCTCGGCCTGCCGGTCGTCGCGACCAATGACGCACACTACCTGCGCAAGGACGACGCCGAGGCGCACGACGTGCTGCTCGCCATCGGCACCGGCAAGGATCTGGACGATCCCAACCGGTTCCGCTTCTTCGGCCAGGAGAGCTACGTCAAATCCGAGGCGGAGATGCAGCGGCTGTTCCCGGAGCACCCGGAGGTCGTGCCCGAGACGGCGCGCGTGGCCGAGCTGTGCGAGTTCGACTTCGAGAAGCGGTATTTCCTGCCCCAGTTTCCCCGGGCGCCGGAATTCGCCTCGGACAACGATCTGCTCGTCCACCTGGCGCGCGCCGGGGCGCGGGCGCGCTACGGCGAGCCCCTGCCGCCCGCCGTAGAGGAGCGGCTCGCCTACGAGCTGGGGGTCATCTCGCACACCGGGTACGCCGGGTACTTCCTGATCGTCTCCGACATCACGACGGCGGCGCGGGCGCGGGGCATTCCGGTGGGCCCCGGCCGCGGGTCGGCCGCCGGATCGCTCGTGGCGTACGCGCTCGGCATCACCGACATCGATCCGCTCAAGTTTGACCTGCTGTTCGAGCGGTTCCTGAATCCCGAGCGCGTCACGATGCCGGACATCGACCTGGACTTCTGCTTCGAGCGCCGCGGCGAGGTGATCGAGTACATGCGATCCCGCTACGGCCGGGAGTCGGTCGGCCAGATCATCACGTTCGGGACGATGAAGGCGCGGGCCGCGTTCCGCGACGTGGCGCGCACGCTGCGACTCGAGATGGGCGACGTCGACCGGCTGAGCAAGCTCATTCCCTCCGGCCCCGGGTATGCCCTCACGCTGGCCGAAGCAGCCGAGAAAGTGCCGGACCTGCGCGCGGCCGCGGGCCAGGACGAGCGGGTCCGCAAGATTCTCGAGCTCGGCACCCGGATCGAGGGACTGGCGCGCCACGCGTCGGTGCACGCGGCGGGCGTCGTGATCGCCCCGGGACCGCTCACCGATTACGTCCCTGTGTGCCTCGCCCCGCAGGAAGCGGACGCGATCATCACCCAGTTCGACATGGTGGGGCTCGAACAGGTCGGGATGCTGAAGATCGACATCCTGGGCTTGAAGACGCTCACCGTGATCCACGATGCCGTGGAGATGGTGCGCGCGAGACACGGCGTCACGCTCGACATGGAGGCCCTCGACCTCGCGGACCCCGAGGTGTACCGGCTGCTGCGCGCCGGCCGTACGGCGGGCGTGTTCCAGTTCGAGTCCCCGCTCGCCACCGATTGCCTGCGCAACATGCAGTGCGACCGGTTCGACGACCTGGTGGCCGCGAACGCGCTGCTCCGGCCCGGACCGCTCGACACAGGGATGCACCTGGTGTTCATCAACCGCAAGCTGGGCCGCGAGCCGGTGCGCTACCCGCACCCCGCGCTCGAAGAGATCCTCAAGCCGACGTACGGCGTCATCACCTACCAGGAGCAGGTGATGCGGATCGCGAACGTGCTCGCCGGGTTCTCGCTCGCGGAAGCGGACGTGTTGCGCAAGGCCGTCGGCAAGAAGGACAAGGAGCTGATCCAGCACGAGCTGGGCCGCTTCGTCACGCGTGCGGTGGAGCGCGGGCACCCGCTGCGCGTGATCGAAGACATCGCCGCCCAGATCGAGACGTTCGGCCGCTACGGCTTCAACAAGTCGCACGCCGTCGCGTACTCGGTGCTGTCGTACCGCACGGCATGGCTCAAGACGCGCTACACCCCTGAGTTCATGTCCGCCTTGCTGTCGTCGGAAATCGGCAACAGCGACAAGGTCGTGCAGTACATCAACGAGGCGCGCGAGCTCGGCCTCGAGGTGCTGCCCCCCGACGTGAACGAGTCGGGGTTCAAGTTCACCGTGGTCGGCGAGGCCCGAGTCCGGTTCGGGCTGGGGGCCATCAAGAACGTCGGGGGGAGCGCGATCGAGTCGATCATCGCGGGGCGGCAGGCGGGGGGCGCCTACCGCACGCTCGTCGAGCTGTGCGAGCGGATCGACCTGCGGCTCTGCAACAAGCGGGTGATAGAGGCGCTGATCGACTCCGGTGCCTGCGATTCCCTCGGCGGCCACCGCGCGCAACTGATCGCCGCCCTGGACCACGCATTTGCCGAGGCGCAGGCACGCCAGGCGGAGCGGGACTCGGGTCAGCACGCCCTGTTCGGCGGGCAGGGCCGCCTCCCGCCTCCCGCCTCCCCCCTCCCGGACGTCCTCCCCTGGAGCGAGCACGACCGCCTGGCGCGCGAGAAGGCCGTGCTGGGCTTCTTCATCTCCGGCCACCCCCTCGCCAAGTACCGCGCCGAGGTGGAGCTTTTCGGTACCCGGACGACCGCGACGCTCGGCCATTGGAGCGACCAGAAGGTGCGCGTCGCCGTGGTGGTCACGGTCGTCAAGCGGCAGATCTCGAAGAAGTCGGGCGCGGAATACGCCCGTCTCGTGCTGGAGGACTTCCACGGCACCGCCGAAGCGCTGGTGTTTCCGGAGGCGTGGGCCAAGCTCAACGAGGTGATCCGCCCCGACGGGGCGCTGTTGCTCACGGGGGGCCACAGTGCTCGAGACCGCGACGAAGAGCAGGCGCCGTTCATCGTCGAGGCGGCTCAGCCGCTCGAGGACCTGCGGGCGAAAGGGGCGGTCGGCGTGGCGCTCGTGTGGTCACGGGCCGCGCCCCCGCCTCCCGAAGCCGCCCGCGCGGTGGCGGCGCTGTGCGCCGCACATCCCGGGCCGGCGCCCGTGCTGGTGGAGTGGCGCGACGGGGCGTCGGGGACCGCTCCGGCCGGCGGCCCGCCGGGCTCGGCGGCCGTCGCGGCCCCCGACGCCCCGCCGCCGATCTCCGTGCGGCTACGCAGCCGCTCGCTGCGCGTCGCCGTGGCCGACGAGCTGCTCACGGCGCTGCGCGACGTCGTTGGCCCCGACCACGTGCATCTCGTGAGGACGACCTGAGCGATGGCGACCCACACGCTGGACTTCGAGCGGCCGCTGCTGGAGCTCGAGCGCCAGATCGACGAAATGAAGCGCGTCGCCGGCGATACGGCCGTGGACGTGTCCAAGGAGCTCGCCGCCCTCGAGCGAAAGCTGGCGGAGCTGCGCGGCGAGATCTATCGCAACCTGACACCGATGCAGCGCGTCCAGGTGGCACGCCACCCCAAGCGCCCCTACACCCTCGACTACGTCAACACGGTCTTCACCGACTTCGTCGAGCTGCACGGCGACCGGTTGTTCCGTGACGACCCGGCGATGGTGGGCGGCTGGGCGCGGCTCGACGGCATGAGCGTGATGCTGATCGGGCATCAGAAGGGGCGCGACACCAAGGAGAACCTGCACCGCAACTTTGGGATGGCCCACCCGGAGGGCTACCGCAAGGCGCTGCGGCTGATGGGCCTCGCGGAGAAGTTCGGGGCTCCCGTGATCACGCTGGTAGACACGCCGGGCGCCTACCCCGGGCTCGGCGCCGAGGAGCGCGGCCAGGCGGAGGCGATCGCCCGCAACCTGGTGGAGATGGCGACTCTGCGCACCCCGATCGTCACCGCCGTCATCGGTGAAGGGGGCTCGGGCGGCGCGCTGGCGGTGGGGCTGGCCGATCGGGTGCTGATGCTCGAGAACTCGGTGTACTCGGTGATCTCGCCCGAGGGGTGTGCGGCAATTCTCTGGAAGGACGCGACCCAACGCGAGCGGGCGGCCGAGGCCCTGAAGATCACCGCCGAAGACCTGCTGGAGCTGGGCGTGATCGACGAGATCATCCCGGAGCCGCCCGGAGGCGCCCACGCCGACCCCGACGTGGCCGCGCAAGCCCTGGGCGACGCGCTCCGCCGCCACGTGCGCCTGCTCCGCAAGACCAAGATGGAGAAGCTGCTCAAACGTCGAGAGGAGAAGTACCTTTCGATGGGTGCCTTGAGCGAGAAGTGAGTTGACTCCGATCGTCGAAGTCCGGTTCAAGGGGAACCGGAAAGAATACTTCACCTGGCCGTCCGAAGACCCGCTCGCGCCGCACGATGCCGTGATCGTGGAGGTCGAGCGGGGCCACGACCTCGGGCGCGTGTCGGCCGTGGGTGACGTCGCAACCAAGAAGTGCGGCGCGGCGTGCCAGGGGTGCAGCCTCGCGTCCGCGGCATCCGCCCAGGCCCCCGCCCAGGCCCCCGCCCCTGCGCCCGCCACATCCGCCGCCCCGGAGCGCCGCATCGTGCGGCGCGCCACCCCGGACGACACCAGCACCGCCGAGCGGCTGCACGAAGAGGAAGACACGGTGCGCCGCAAGGTGATGGAGCGGGTGCACCACCACGCGCTGCCGATGAAGGTCTCGGACGCCGAGTGGCAGTGGGACCGCAAGAAGCTGACCGTTTATTTCACGTCCGAGCAGCGCGTCGACTTTCGCACGCTGGTGCGCGACCTCGCCGGGCTGTTCCACACGCGGATCGAGCTGCGACAGATCGGCGCGCGGGACGAAGCGAAGCGGCTCGACGGGGTGGGCCGCTGCGGGCGCCAGTTCTGCTGCTCGAGCTGGCTCCCCGAGCTGCGGCCGGTGAGCCTCGCGCTCGCCAAGGATCAGCACCTGTCGCTCAATCCGTCGCAGATCTCGGGCGGGTGTGGGCGCCTGCTCTGCTGTCTCCGCTACGAGCACGACTTCTACGTGCAGACCCGCAAGCGTTTCCCCAAGGAGGGGAAGGTGCTGCGCAGCGGCGCGGGCCTCGAACGGGTCCTGGCCGTGGACATCTTTCGCGAGACCGTGACACTGCGCGTCGAGGCAGGGGGGGGCGACACGCGCGTGGTGTCGCTCGAGAAGCTCAAGGACGAAATCGCCCGCTCCGGCGGCGATGCCTAAGTTCTACCTTACGACGGCCATCGACTATTCGAACGGCGACCCGCACCTGGGGCACGCGCTCGAAAAGATCGGCGCGGACTGTATCGCCCGCTACCGCCGGCTGCGCGGCGACACCGTCCATTTTCTCATGGGGATGGACGAGCACAGCCAGTCGGTGATCCAGGCCGCCGCCCGCGCCGGCGTGACGCCGCAGGCGTGGGTGGACCGCATGGCGGTCACCTTCGCCGACTACTGGCGCCGCCTGGAATGCAGCAACGACGACTGGATCCGCACCACCGAGCCGCGGCACGCCCGGGCCGTGACGGCGCTGCTCGAGCGCATCCGCGCCCACCACCCCGACGACCTGTTCGAGGCGGAATACGAGGGCTTGTACTGCACCGGCTGCGAGGAGTTCAAGACCGGATCGCAGATCGTCAACGGTCACTGCATCGAGCACCCCACCCTCGAGTTGATCCCGACGAAGGAGCGGAACCACTTTTTCCGCTTGAGCCGGTACCGCGACGCCGTGCTCGAGCGCATCCGCTCGGGCGCCTTCGCGGTCGAGCCCGAGATCCGGCGCAACGAAGTGGTGCGGCTGCTCGAAGCCGGCCTCCAAGACATCTCGATCTCGCGCCAGCGGCAGCAGTGGGGCATTCCGTTCCCCGGCGACCCGCAGCAGACGGTGTACGTCTGGTTCGATGCCTTGATCAACTACCTCTCGGCCACGGGGTTTCCGGAGGCGGGCTACGAGCGGCTCTGGCCCGCGGACCTGCACGTCATCGGGAAGGGAATCACGCGGTTCCATTGCGTGATCTGGCCGGCGATGCTGCTCGCCGGGGAGCTCGCTCCACCGCGCGCGGTGTGGGCGCACGGCTACGTGCAGTGGTCGGGCGCGAAGATGAGCAAGACCGCCGGGACCGCCGTCACCCTCGGCGAGGCGATCGATCGGTACGGCGCGGATGCGCTGCGCTACTTCCTGCTGCGCGAAGTCGGCTTCGACAACGACGGCGACTTCACGTGGGAGCGCTTCGACGCGCGCTATACCTCGGAGCTCGCCGACACGATCGGCAACCTCGTGTCGCGCGCGCTCACGATGATCGTGAACTACCGCGGGGGCACGGTACCACGCGACCCCAAGAACTACGACACGCCGCTCGAAGCCGCGGCCCGGGGCGCGCTCGCGGCGTACGCGCGCGCCATGGACGCGAACCGGCTGCAGGAGGGCGCCGCCCAGCTCGTGGCGCTGGCGAGCGCCGCGAACCGATACGTCGAGGAGACGGCGCCCTACAAGCTCGCGAAGCAGCCGGAGCGGGCGGCCGAGCTCGACTCGGTGCTCGCGAACTTGGCCCGCACCGTCGCCCGGATCGCCGTGCTGGCACAACCGTTCCTC
>Ga0137415_10001808_pt1 | contig 21271 bp, 19 predicted proteins | sample CZODoug3_1_1_16f_FD_183082 | JGI IMG/M metagenome (GOLD analysis project Ga0137415, IMG submission 183082) | Vadose zone soil fungal communities from Angelo Coast Range Reserve, California, USA - CZODoug3_1_1_16fungal (Hybrid Assembly) | ecosystem: Environmental > Terrestrial > Soil > Vadose...
AAATCCGCCCAGACCGCGACCACACCCCCATCCCACTCGGGCGCCACGGCACCGCCTGGGACATCGCCCACGCCACCATTTTCCTGCTCTCCGACGCCGCCTCCTACATCACCGCCACCACCCTGCCCGTCGACGGCGGCCTCTCCGGCGTGTACTAGCCGTCCCATAACCGGATCCTCAACGATCACCCGCGGCGTAAGGCGCGCGGACCCCCCTCAGCGGCGACAAACACCCAGTCGATGATCAAGTGTTCGGCCTTGGCCGAGTAGCGAGCAGGCGCTAGCAACGGGAGTCCGGGCCGGTCGCCGACGAGTTCTTGTGCGGCGTCCTGAGACTGTGCTTGCGGGTCCGCAAGCTATCCAGGATCGCTGGAAATGGGGCGGCGCGCGGCGTCGTTTGAACACGATCCGAAGTGCGCGTGCTGGAAAACCCGTCATTCGATATGCGTTGCGAAGCTGTCCCGCCGATGGACACTACGGCTGATTCCCAGCGTTGCTGGAGGCAGGTCACGAGTCGGGTGTCGACTTCGGGGCGACGTGGCTGTAGATGCCTTCGATCTTGTCGGGGAGGGTGCGGCCGAGGCGTCGGGCTTGGGCAACGTCGGGGATCTGGTCGGCGATCATCCAGTGTCCCACAAGCCGCCTGACCAACCCCCGAACAACTTCCGAAACCGACCACTAAGCGCACTGTTCAGACAGGTTGGTGCAGGCGACGCGCCTGTGGCGGTACTTGATGGAGGGGGGTCCTCCGGGTGAGACGTGGAGCTGTCTCCCCTGGAGGTCCTCCTGTTGCACCGTAATGCCCGCAATCCGAGCGCGACCGCTTGCGCCTGAGCCTTGTCGGGTTAGCTTGCGCCGCCTACTGAGCCGGTGAGCCGACGACCTACGGGAGCCGGAGCTCCCTTTAACCCACGCTCATGTTCACCATGCCGGGCAGTCCGATCTCAGACCCAAACCGAGGATGCCGAAACGTCATGAGGTCATCGAATCCGGCTCACACGACGTCAGCTGAAGTAGCAATGCCGCTGATTCGCGGCGCCGGGCTTGGTGGCCAGGTCCGGGCAGCGGAGGTCGTTCGGTTCGCTATCCATGAGGGCCGTGGTCACCGGCGTCGGTAAATCCTTTGGCGTCGGAGGTGGTCGACCGCCACAGCGGCAATGAGGATCGCCCCGACAACGATGTTGTTGTACTGCGGGGGGATCGCCGCGACGACCAGAGCGTTGTCGATGACAGAGAGCAGGAGCGCCCCGAACGCCACTCCGGTGATTGATCCCATGCCTCCGAGCAGGCTCACTCCGCCGATGAGCACGGCGGTCACCACAGCCAGGGTGGTGGATGATCCGCCGGCCTCGACCTGGCCGGCACCTATGCGAGCGGAGTAGATGAGGCCCGCAAACGCCGCCGTCACACCCGAGATGGCATAGAGCGCGAGGTCAAGCCGGACGACTCGTAACCCGTTCCCCACGGCGGCCTGGCGGTTTCCCCCGAGAGCCCGGATGTTCACGCCGAATCTGGTTCGTTCGAGCAAGAACCAGAATCCGATCCCAGTGAGAACGGCATACAGGATGTCGTTGGGAACACCCAAGAGGTTGCCCTGCACAAGTTGGGTGAATCCCGAAGGAAGGGGAAGGACGTCGGAGCCGTCGGTGAGTCGGGCATTGATGCCGAGGATGACGAAAAAGGTTCCGAGGGTTGCGATAATGGGTGGGACGTGCCAGAAGGTGATAACAAGGAAGTTGATCATACCGGCCGCTAGCCCCACGATAAGTCCCGCCAGGATGGCGAGCGGGACCCACGCCCCGACTGTGAGGAGTATGCAACAGGCCAGGGCACCGATGGTGAAGTTAGCCCCGGCGGCGAAATCGAGTCCACCACCGATGATGAGAAGCGCGGCGCCGCAGGCCATCACGAAGTAGATCACGGAGCTGCGCAGGATCTCGACGAGGTTGGAGTCGGTCAGGAAGGCTGGATTACGTGCGGTCGCTAATGCACCGATCACAACGATGACCAGGACGAGCGTTGCCTCCTGACGCAGCAGCAGAGCCGAGGCGGCCCCTCTCAGGTCCACTTTCAACTGGCGCGCGGGATTCGCCGCCGGTTTCATGTCCGTGGTCACAGTAGTTCTTGCTCCTCGTCATAGACCGCGTTGCTTGTAGTAGCGCCGTCGAGGTCCGACGACGCCAACCCCGTGATCATGGAGATGACTTCGTCCCGGGACGTGCCAGCCACCTCGCGGGTGCCGACACTGCGTCCGAGGCGCAGGACGGTGATGCGGTCCGCGTGACGGAAGACGAACTCCAGGTCGTGGCTGACACAGATGACGGCTTTGCCGGCCGCTTTCAGCTCGTCGAGGATCTCCCCGACGTGCGCTGACTCCTGAACACCCAATGCCGCTGTCGGCTCGTCGAGCAGGATGATGGGCTTGTTCATGCGCACTGCTCGGGCTATCGCGACAACCTGGCGTTGTCCACCGGACAAAAGGCCGACCGGCGTCTTGACATCACCCACGCGGACCTTCAAATCCTTGAGCACCTTGGCTGCGTCACGGTCCATCCGGGCCCGATCAAGAACAAACTTGAATCGGCGGGGCAAGTTACCCAGGGCCATGTTGCTGGAGATATCGAGACATTCCACGAGTGCCAGGTCCTGATAGACGACGGCAATGCCTCGGTCTTGGGAGTCGGCCGCGGCGTGACGCAGGCGCAGTGGTTCACCGTTGACGAGGATCTCGCCCTCGTCGCCCCGATGGATCCCGGTCACGATCTTGATCGTCGTGGACTTGCCCGCACCGTTGTCCCCGACGATGGCGTGCACCTCACCCGCGTACGCCTTGAAATCCACGTGGGACAGCGCACTGACGGATCCGAAAGACTTCTTGATTCCGCGTAGCTCGAGCGCGGGAGTCGTGGTCATCCCCAGCCCTTGTTCAAGTAGCCCTGCAGGTCGTCGGCAGTTGCCATCGCCGTCGCGGCGGGAATGAAGGGAACCGCTGGACCAGGGGCCGGTTTGCCGATCTGCTTGACGACCCCGTCGAGCGCACTCGTTGCCAGACCGCACAGGTCCTGCATCACCACGCGCCATACCGTTCCGTTGACCAGGCCTTCCTTTCCGCCGTTGTCGGGTCCGATGGCGAGAAAGGCAATTTTGCCGGTGGCACCCTTCTCCTGGATCGCGGCGATGGCGCCGGGGGTGGTGGTGCCCATGTGGGTGGTGATGACGTTGACCTCAGGGTGCGCGGTCAGCAGTGCGGAGGCCTGAGGAAGCGCCTTGGCCGCGTCGTCGCCGGTATAGACCTCGCCGACGATCTTGACATTGCTGGTCTTCGCCGCGGCGGCCTTCATGCCGTCCAGCCAGGACTTCCCGACGCCGGTGTCGGCGGCGGCGATGAGTCCGACATTCTGCTCGCCGGGTCGCTGGGCGATCGCCTGAACGTACTGTTCTCCCAGCGCGGTCCAGTCGACTCCGACGTTGACGTCGGCGCCGCTGGCCGGGTCTTCGGAGCCGTACAGCGTGGCGGTGGCGATGCCGGCTTTTTGGGCCTGCTGGAGCACAGGCCCGAATGCTTGGCTCGCCGGGAAGGTGATGATCGCGTTCTTCTTGCTGGCAATCCCCTGCTGAACCTGCTGGATCATCTTGGTCGGGTCGAGCGCTCCGGTTGGGCCGGTCTCGACGAAGTCGATTCCCGTGGTCTCGGCCTGCTTTTTCATGCAGTCGCCGACCTTTCGCCAGGACGGGTACTTCGGCAGGGGGTTCACGAACTGGACCGAAGGTGCCCCAGCTCTGGTCGTGGTTCCGGCGTCTGATCCCGGCGCCGGGCCTCCGGCGCAGGCGGCGAGGGCAAGTGTCAGCACTGCCACCGAGGTGGCAGCGGCGAATCTGGGGGCCATCTTGGAGCCCTTCTGCGCTGGAAGGCGGGCCTCGAAGCGAGATCGAGACGAGACTGCATGGTGCTGCGTCTTCCGCAGGCTAACGCAAACTTTCAGTGGACTGCAATATCTGCAGGATGCTGTAGTCTCGCGGCGTGACGGCCACACTGCGGGAACTGAACAAGGAGCGGACGCGGGTCGCGATCGTGCGCGCGGCCCTGGCGCTGTTCATCGAGCGCGGCTACGACGAGACGACGATCCCGATGATCGCCGAGGCCGCCGGGGTGTCGGCGCGGACCGTGTCGACGTACTTCCCGGTGAAGGCAGACATCGCGATCGGCCCCCTCGAGGTGATCTTCGCGCGCCTCCAAAGCTGCTTGCACTCACGGCCACCAGGGGAACCCACCCTCGATGCCGTCCAGCGGTGGCTGGGCGGGGAGGCCGATATCGGGGACGAGACCGGACAGAACCTCGTGCGGCGAGCAATGGCCCTCAACCCCGCGCTCCAAGTGCGTGAACGTGAGCGCATCATCGACGCCGAACGGGCGATCGCCGAGGCCATCGCTGCCGAACTCGGCGCGACCCCAACGGACTTCGGTCCGCGAATGCTGGCTGCGGCCACACTGGCCATGACCTTCGAGCTGTGGGGTCACAAACACGTGAGCAACCCCCAGATCGAGGAGGCTCACATCTCAGACCACCCAGACTTGATCCCCGAAGTCGTGCGACTTCTACGCGAGATGCAGAAGCTGCTGCCTACCCCAGAATCGGCCACTATCTGAGCAGACTCGACTACGCGATGTCTTCCACCGCCAGACGGTGATCACACCAGGGCCGAGACCTCTGATAGAGCTGCCCAGTCCGCGTTCAACGTCCGCCTCGCACAGCCGGTCGACCGTACCGCGCCAAGATCCCTTTCGAGGCACCGTGATCGGGATGGTCGATGCCGATCACGACTCCCCCACAGCCTCAAAACCGTTGCCCCATCCGGACTTTCGCAACAGCGAGTCCGTGCTCGATCCGAACACGTGAATCCGAGGAACTGGGGGGCTGGAGGACGAGCGCGTCGCGGTCATTTTGGTGATACGGACCTTTGCCGCGAATACCCGTGACGGCGAAGAAGGCGCGCTCACCGATCCGGAAGGACTCGCCGGCGCCGTCACTAGAAGCCGCCACGGTCCGGAGTAGATCGTAGCCTTCCCCGCGCCGCCGCCACAGCAGCATCTCGACAGCACTGTCGCCGCTGTTCCCGTCAGTCAGCTCGCCAGGCATGTCCATCCAAGCTCTCCTTTCTCAAGAGCAACATGAAGATGAACTCATCTTCATTAATAGGGATGGACATGTCAACCCGCTATCCGCGTCCGGGACCTCATGCAGGCCCTCACCCGCGATCAAGCGCCACCAGCGGCAGCATCGCGGGTGACGATCGCCCGACCTAACGGCGAACGCCACCGCTAGCGAGAACAGCTCAGTGTTCCGGCACGGTGCTGGGCTCGGTGAGCCGTAGTGATCCTGCCAGCAGGCCTCCCGCGGCGAGTACCAACCCGATGGTCACCAGCGCCCAACGGGCGGAGCCGAACGTTGCGGTCACCCAGCCGACCAGGTAGGGCCCGAGGAAGCCGGCACTGTTGCCCACCGAGTTGATGAACGCGAGCCCAGCCGCGGCGGCCAACCCGGTCAAGAACGTGGAGGGCAGCGCGAAGAACGCCGGCGCCGAGGACATCACGCCCATCAGGCTCAGGCACAGCCCCGCGTAGCCGATCCACGGGATCGTGATCAGGAACTGCCCCACCGCCAGCGCCAGCCCGCCGATCACCATCGGAACGGCGCAGTGCAGGCTGCGGGTACCGCGCCGGTCGGCTCGCCTGCCCCACAGCACCATCGCCACGGTAGCCAGGGTGTAGGGCAGCGCGGTGAGCACGGCCACCGACATCACCCCGCGCACACCGAGGCTGTTGCGGATCAGCTGCGGCAGCCAGAGCCCGACCCCGTACAGCGCCAGGATCTGGCCGAACAACACGGCGGACAACGCCAGCACCTGGGGGTGGCCGAACAGGGCAAGGATGCCACCCTGGTGGCCGTGCTCGATCAGGGCGGCCCGCTCGGCCTCTAGCCAGGCGCTCAACGCCGCCTTCTCCTCCGGGGACAACCAGCGGGCCTGGGCCGGACCGGCGGGCAGCCAGAGCAGGTAGACCACCCCCAGCAACAGAGTGGCCAGGCCCTCGACGAGGAACAGCCAGCGCCACCCGCTCAACCCCAACGCCCGGTCCACCCCGACCAGCAGGCCCCCCAGCGGAGACCCGACCACGGTCGCCAGCGGGACGCCGAGGAAGAACCAGCCAAGCATCCGCGAGCGGTATTCCTTGGCGAACCAGAAGGTCAGATACAGCAGCATGCCGGGTAGGAACCCTGCCTCGCAGATACCCAGCAGCACCCGGCACCACAGCATCACCATCCCGCTGCCTGCGAACGTGGTAATGACGGTGACGGCGCCCCAGGTGAGCATGATCCGGCCAATCCACAGCCGGGCCCCCACCCGGTGCAAGATCAGGTTGCTGGGCACCTCGAACAATAGATAACCGACGAAGAAGACCCCGGAGATCAGCCCGAACTCCTTCGGTGCGATCCCCAGCTCCCGGTTCATCGTCAGCGCCGCGATGCCGATATTCGTGCGATCCAGGTTCATCACGGTGAACCCGGCAACCAGCACAGGGATCAGGTAGCGCAGAGAGGCACGGACCGCACGCAACTCGACCTCGTTCACGCCTTCGTTGCCTCGCATCAAACCCCTGGCTTCCCGATTGCCGCGGCGGCTCCGCTGCGGAGTTTACATATCAACCCCGGCGCTTGATCGTCGAATCGGCGCGCGCTCTGTGCCGCTCGAGAAGTCCCGTCGCAGCTCAAAGAGGCTTCGCGGCAACTTTCTCGGCCGACCTGGTGGCGGCGATCGAGCTCGACGAAGCGGACCAACACCTCACCGACACGGGGCGCTTCGGTGACCTCGCGGGCCATACCCGCGGTGCGGCCCGAATCTCGGGACAGTGGCGACGGGTCGGCCGTGGCCTACAGGCCCATCCCCTCGTCGCGATGTCAGTCGTGCTGGCCGTGCAAGATCCAGTCCGGATTGAGCTCACACCGGCGACCCCAGGCCACCGCGGCCACGATGACCAGCTCAACAAGAGCGGGCGCCTGCGGTGTGTGGAGCAGGGCATTCGTGAGGATTGCGCCGACCATGACGCCGATCAGGCCGAGTGCGCCGAGCACCCGGAGTCGAGGGATCAGCAGGGCGATGGCGCCGAGGGTCTCCAGCGTTCCGGTGAGGTCGCGGAACCACGGGCCGAAGCCGATGAGCGAGAACAGCTGAACCATTCCCGGGTCGCCGCTGAGCTTCTGGAAACCGGCCATCAGGAAGCTGGCCGCGCCGAGCGCCGCCAGCACCCACAAAACGGTCGTCCGCGCCCTACCGGATTGCGCTTGGGTACCCGTCGTGGCGTTCATATCTCCTCCTAACATTGAGCCTTACTCTCTATTAGAAATGTACGTAGTCGAACGTCATGCCTCTTCTCTCAACGGTCACGATGCCTGGCCAGGCACCTCACTGGCCGCTACCGTGCGTGGTCAGTTTCGAGTCGCGGACGGACCCTCTGACTTCGGACATCGGCCGAGCGTCGACTCGTGATCCGTCTGGTTGACGTTCTGGTTGTCCGAACGCGAGCTGGTGTTCAGCCGTGTAGAGGTAATCAGTGCGAATCGGAGCAAATATTTCCATGATGTGGACGGGCTTGCCGTTGATGGGGCGCCCTCCATGCGGAACGTCTCGCGGTATATAGCAAACGTCTCCCGGTGCGACGTCGTGCACCTCGTCCCCGATCCACATCCGCATTTCGCCCTCGAGCACGTAAACGACCTGGTCAAACGGGTGGTGGTGCCCCGGAGCGTGCCCTTCGCTGTCGGTAGCACCGTCATAGACGTCGGGCGCAACCCAGACAAACGATATATTCGCGGCGTCCATGACGATGCCCGTACGTTCATAGGCGCCGGAGTACCTCGATTCTCTGGGCAGATCGGCAACACGCCTCACATATGTCGAGCCGGGCATTGCTAGCACTCCGTTTCTGTGACTGACTGAGCTTCTTCTGCCGAGTCGGCAGTCGACCGATCCTCGCTCTCCACACTCAGGCACTCAGCCTCGATACGCCCAATTCACCGATATCCCCTGGCACCTGCGATTTCTCGACTCGAGCCGCTCGTCCACAATGACGCACGACCCTCAGCCTCGGCTCGCAGCACATCAGTCGGCGTACCGGAGACACAGTCCCCGATTCGTTCAGCGAGGTCACTCTAACAGAAGCGGCGACACTGTCCACGGTTCCCGCGACCCGTGCAGTCGACCTGCGAGTGGTCGGAACTTGCTTCGGTCCCTGCCGATGCTCACTGATGGCGCTCAGGCCTGAGCAGGCCACGTGGACGGTCACCCGCATCCCCTCGCCACCTTCGCGCCCTAGCGAGGTAGACACGTCCCGGAGTAGAGCTGGTAGCCCAGGGACCGGCGGCGGCGCATGGGCAAGTCGCTTGCGCACGTTGGGTCACCCGGTCCCCGATTGCCACGGCCACCCGGTCCGATTCACGTTGAAGCACCGCTAGGGCCTCGGGGCCTATAAGGATGACGGCGCTCAGGTCGAGCACCACGCGTCGCACCGAAACATCGGTCGAGGCGAGCGCAGCGGCCAGCTCCTGCGCCTGGCCAGCGTCGAGCCGTCCCTTGAGGATGAACACCGCGGTCCTGACCCTGAGGGCAGGTCCGCCCTCGCGCCGTTTCTTGGTCATGTTGTCGGCTTCCTTCGCGCGTTGTCGGCTTGTCCCGTTGGTGCAGCCGTGTTCGCGGATTGAGGGTTGGCGGCGCTCTCGATTTGGTTGAGAATTTTTTCGGTGGTTGTGGGGTGTGCGCCGACGGCTCCGAGGACCGATCGGACAGCGGTCGCGGCGGCCTCGTCGGGACTGAGGTCGTTGTTGCTGACAGCTTCGAAGAGGCCCCATTGCATGGCGGCGATGATGTGCATGCCGGCTCTGGGTGGGATTCGGGTGTCGAGGTCGCCGCATTCTTGAGCACGTTGTAGCAGGGCTGTGATGCGTTCGCGGGCCGTGGTGGTGGCGGCGCTGAGTTCTTGGCGCGCGCCGGCGACGGTGGTGAAGCCCGCGAGGCGGCGCAGTTTGGCGACCGCTGAGCCGTTGGCGTGGACGAACTGGGCGAGGTCGAGTAGGGGCTGGCCGGTATCCGGCGTGGCGGTGGCGCGCGCGGTGATGTGCTCCCCGATGTCCCGGGCGGCAGCGAGGATGAGCTCGTCGCGCGAGGTGAAGTGCAGGTAGATGGTGCGACGCGAGAGGTTAGCCGCGGCGGCGATGTCGGCGAGCGTGGCTTGTGGGCTTTCGCCGAGCACGTTCGTCGCCGCATCGAGGATCGCGCGACGGTTGGCGATAGCGTCCGCACGCCGGCGGCCCGAGGTCTCGGTCATGGGGTGGAAGTTGAGAGGTCGAATCGGGCGAGGGTGGCATGGTGAATGCTGCCCAGCCAGACGTGGTGTCCCGTTTGACGGGCGCCGGTGGCGTTACCGAATGCTGGGTGGGTGGTAGTGAGGTCATGAACTACTGATCCGTCGGGGCGGTAGGCACGCACATGGATCGGCTTTTCGACCTGGGGTCGGAGTCTGTCTGGCAGTTCCCAGAGGAGTTTGCGCCAGCGTGGGTGGCGTGGCAGGAGGAAGTCCAGCATCGGAACGCGAGGGGTGACCAGGTTGACCCAGAGGTTGCCGTCCTGCCCGGTGGAGATGTTGTCGGGGAAGCCGGGCAGCGGGTCGCCGAACCGGTCGCGGGTGCCTTGGCGAGGGCTGGTCAGGGAGATCCGTTGCAGGTCGTAGGCGGAGGTTTGGGCGACCACCACGAAGGACTCGTCGGGAGCAAGAGCGACGCCGTTGGCGAAGGCGAGTTGGTCAGCAAGCAGTTCGAGGGCGCCGTCCGGGGTATAGCGGAAGAGCCTTCCGGTGGGACGGTGTTCGAGGACGTCGCCGAGCCAGTCGGCGGGCCCGAAACGTTGACTGGAATCGCTGAAGTAGATGGTGCCGTCGCTCGCCACCGCAGCGTTGTTCGTGAAAAGCAGCGGCTTGCCCGCGTACTCCGAGACCAGTGTCACCACCCGACCGGCGGCGTCGACATGCAACAGACCGCGCGCACTGTCGCAGACAACCAGGCCACCGTCGGGGTGCAGTTCAATGCCCAGAGGTCGTCCCCCGGTATCGGCAAGGGTGGTCTCGGCGCCGGTGTCCGGGTCGAGCGCGATGATCCGCCCGTCGGCTAGACCGGTCACGGCCTGCCCGTCGGGACGAACCACGACGTCCTCCGCGCCGAACCCGGACAGGTTGAACAGGCGCAGCCCGCTGATCGAGGAAGCAACTGCTGGCGCGGGCTTCGGCGGGTTCCACCGCTGGGGGTCGAGCCGCTTTGTCGGTTGGGCGCTCGCCGGCGAGCTCAACGCCGGGACGGTGATCTCCAGCGGGGCGACGGATGCGTCCCGGTCGAGAGCGATGGACTCCTCGCCGAGGAATTCGCTCGTGGAGCGATTGAAGAAACGCGGCAGCCGACGCAGCATGCTGGTCAAGAGGATCATCGCGACTTCCTACTAAGGTGCACTCTCCTGTGCAGGTTAGTGTGTCATGGGTGAGCGCCGCGGCGGGAGTCACCCAACAGAGGCTCGCCCTCGTCGCCGACCGAACGCGGCCGCGCCTGGGACATCCGCGCGTCCCGACATCCGCCCAGCGATCCCAAAACCGGCAATCCAAGTACGGACTCAGCAAGATTCGCCCAGCCCTTGCCGATACATGAAGGCTTGCATACATTGCATACCTCCGTGTGAACATGTCACCTTCGAATCCACCCGACTGCGACGAGTCCGGCCCCGAACTGGTCGACGCGCTGATCGCCGAAGGCGTGCAGACCAGACAGGTTACGGTCACCAATGGGGTACCCACGGGCCGGGCCTTGATCGCTATGGACCCAGCGGGCGAGAGCACCATCATCATCACCCCCGGCGCTAACGCTCGGCTGGTGCCCGGCGACTGCGAGGGCGCCAAGGACGTCCTGGCCTCCGCCCGCGTGACACTGCTGCAGCAGGAGGTTCCGCGCGAGACGAACGAAGCCGCGGCTCGCTTTGCTGGAGGATTCGTAATCGTCAACCCCGCTCCTGTACGCGCCCAGGAGTACCCGCTGCCCGACGAGGTCGACATCGTGGTGCCCAACCGCACCGATCTCGCCGCGCTGCTAGGGCTCGCGCCGACCGCGCTGTCCGACACAGAGGAGATCGCTCGGGCGGCTCGCACACTGTGCGGAGCAAACGCGGTGCTCGTCACGCTGGGCCCGGAGGGCACCCTACTGGTCGAAGGCGCTCAGGTTGCGCACATCAAGCCGTTCCCCGTAGACGTGGTGGACCGAACTGGCGCGGACGACTGCTTCCGCGGTGCCCTGGCCTGCGCCCTGGCGGACGGCGAGACGCTGGCACAGGCCTCGGTGTTTGCCACCGCGGCGGCGGCGCTGAGCACCACCCGGCCCGGCTCACAGTCCGGGCTGCCCACCAGGGACGAGGTCGAGCGGATCCTCGCCGCGCACCGGTGAGCCCGGCAGCCGGGACAAGTCTTTCGCCGGCGCGATCTCGCTACAGGTCGATCTGCGGCTGTCGGGCACGCTGACAGACGGACAGCACAGCCCACTACTGACCATCTGGAAATTAATTCGTATCCGACACGACCGTTCGTTCGTTGGGTCGACATGCTCCCCAGGCGCCGGTGCACGCTGACCGAGTTGATGGCTTACCCAACAAGCTGTGACAGGACGCGGGGGGTGCGGCTCGCCGCCGCTGTGTCATTGGCGTTGACAGTGGCGGCGGTGACGGCAGCCTGCGGAAGTACCGCTCCTGCGCCGCCGACCAGCCGGGTCGAGCGTGGCCAGGTGTCCACGAAGGTTTCGGCCTCCGGTGCGCTGGCCGCTGTGAGTTCGCAGAACCTCGGTTTCGCCAAGGCGGCGCAGCTGATCGAGCTGGACGTCAAGGTGGGCGACTCGGTGCGCGCCGGGCAGGTGCTGGCCCGGGAGGACCCGTTCTCCTTCCAGCAGATCGTCAACCAGCAGGCGGCGCAGCTCAACCAGCAGGTGGCCCTGCTGGACAAGGCGGTCCGGTCGCCGCAGGTGCACGGTGACGGCCGCAGCGTCGACCAGTTGAAGAGGGTCCTGGACGCCACCAAGGACAACGGCGACGCAATCCATGACAAGGACCAGAACGCCGTCTTCCACGCGCGTCAGACCCTGCGCTTCGCTCAGCAGCAGCTTCAAGTGGCCCGCCAGGCGTTGTACACATGCCAGCACCCGATGGTGCCGCCGGTTGTGCCGCCCGACTGCAGCTCCCAGCAGACTCAGGTGGATACCGCCTACGGTGGCACTGGCGGTGTGCTCCAGGCGAAGACGGCCTACGACTCGGCCAAGCACACGCTGGACGTGGACGACACCGCGTCGCGGACGGCCAACGAGAACGCGCGCAACAGCGTCATCACCGCGCAGAACACGCTGAACTCGGACCGGTCGGACAAGTCTCCGAACATCGCCGCGCAGGCGGCGCTGGCGGCCAACTACCGGGCCCTGCTGGCGAACGCGCAGCGCGACCTGGACAACACGGTGCTCTACGCCCCGGTCGCCGGCACGATCTCCTCGATCACCGGCGCCGTCGGTGAGTACCTGGGCAATGGCAGCGGGACCAGCGCACTCGCGCCCGGTACCGATGCCACGATCCCCGGCGTAGGCGCGGCCGCCACGAGTGACCAGTCCTCGGCCTCCGCCACCGGCGCACCCTCGGCGACCCGCCCCGGCGGCTCGTCGTTCATGGTGATCAACAACATCAACACCTTCCAGGTGGTCGTGCCCTTCGAGGAGTCCGACGCGGCCAAGGTCGCGCCGAACCAGAAGGTCCAGGTCACCTTCGACGCACTACCCGACCTCACCCGCGACGGCACCGTGCTGTCGATCGCCCCCGGCGGCGTCGACATCTCCGGTGTGACCAACTACTACGCCACCATCCTGCTCACCGACACCGACCCCCGGCTCAAGACCGGTCAGACCGCCGAGACGGGCGTGCTCGTCGCGGACCTGGAGAACGTACTGGTGGTGCCGAACTCGGCGGTCATCAAGCAGGGCGGCCGCTCGTTCGTGAACATCCCGGGCCCCGACGGCAAGCCCACCCAGGCCCCGTTCCAGCCCGGCCTCGTCGGCGACGACAACACCCAGGTCCTGTCCGGCCTGACCGAGGGCCAGGAGATCCAGCTACCCCAGGCCCAGGTCTCCGCCAACCCCAGCGGTGGCGGCGGGGGCGGCCGCGGCGGAGGCTGATCCGGGCTCACTCCGTGACCGAGCGATGGGTCCCAGGTGCCAGGCCCGGGATCCATCGCTCTACTGGGTTTGCGCGCTTCGTTCGGTTCAGCTACGTCGGACGCGCACATCCTCATCACGCCGCCGTCGACGATCGCGGGGTCATGGGGTCAGTACGGTGTCCAGCCAGTCGAAGGTGCGCTGGTGCCAGAGAGCGCCCGCGCCCGCGTGACAGTGCTCGCCCCCGCCCTCGTCCTCTCGGAACGAGATGAGCTCTTTCGGGCAGGTCAGTGCATCGAAGATGCGTTGAGGTTGCCCGGCGAAGAACTGGTCGTTCTCGGCTTCCAGCACAAGTGTCGGGCAGGTGATTCGGTCGGCAAGACCGGCCATCGTGTACGGCTCGATTGCCTTGAGCAGCTCGTCGACGGTTGACACTCCGAAGGTCCACAGCCCATTGCGGACTGCCCAGCGCGCCTGAGTGTGCTGCGCCATCAGGGCGTCCAGGCCACCGGGTAACTCGGCCGCGATCCGGGCGGTTGCTTCGAAAGGGGCGTGAAAGTCGTAGACGCCGTCGTGGAGCACGCATGCGTTGAGGCGGTGCTCGAAGGCCGCGGCCCGGGCGGCGAGGTAGCCGCCAAGGCTGGTGCCGACGAGTGTGAGTCGGTTCGTGTCCACCTCGGGTAGGCCGGATGCGAAGTCGACAACTGGAGACACCACAGCCTCCCAATCGGGACGGAAATATAGCCCCTGCTCTCGTAGAGCGCCGCCTTGACCAGGGCCGTCGAAGGCGACGACGTGATAGCCACGCCGGAGCGCACCCGCGGCCAGCCCGAGGTAGCTCTCTTCCAAGGTCGAGTCGTAGCCGCCGTGGTAGATCACGGTCGGCCTCGGTGCGCCCGTATCGTCGGCGCGAAACAGGTACCCAGGCAGCGTCGTGTTCTCGTACGGGATACGCAGGGGGCGGGCGGGAATGTCGAACTGAGCGGCCGCATCGGCGAAGGTCTGCTGTGATGCTCTGGCCAACCGCGCGGACTCCCTGTCGTTTGCTGGGTCCTCGCGCCGATAGAAGTCAGCGGTGCGGTAGTAGTTGGACGCGCGTAGCAGTGCCTCTCGGCCACTGATTCTGCGGCCGGCGGTGAGCGCCTCCCGACCGATGCGTTCCACCCGCGCCGCGGTCGCCGCCCACTGGGTCGACCAGGCCGCCTCGTCGGCTTCGGGGATCCGCTGGCAGGTCACCAAGACCTCGCCGAGTTCCGCGCCGCCGTAAGTGGCGTACCCCGCGGAACGTAGCGCCTCGAAGGAAAATGACGTGTCGTCGTAGAGAAATTTCATCTCACCCCCCACTGGATCGAGGAATTTGCCTTCCTTGAGTCAGATCAGAATTCTCCAGATTCGCCAGGATCCGATCAGTATATGATTTGACATGCCAACTCGTGCAAGCGAAGGTCGAGAATCTCAGAAAACGCGTTCAAGAGCGTCAGATACTCGTCATCCGCTTGCGCGGCCGAGCGCAATCCGACGAATCCATCCGGCCGGATCAAAACCGCGCCGGTTGACGCTATCCCGTAGCGGCCGAGCAGATCAGGGAGGGTTTCGTCCACGGGCCTCAGGTCGCTCCCCAGAACGAAGCTCTTTATTGGAACCTCCAGATCAGCCTGTATCCGGCGGGCCGCGCTCGCCCACGATGGATTGGTCGGACCGGTGAACAGAATAAAGCAACCATCGTAAATGTCGATCGTCGAAATAACGCTACCGCCCAGCCTCACCCAGGAGTGCGGTGCTCTCGCACCTGGACGCGCGGTGGGTTGATATTCGGCGACGCTCGATTCGATGATCTCAGTGCCGTCCGGCACTATTGCGCTACTCGTGTACTGGAATCCAAATTGCTGACCATGGCTTGCCAGCTGAGCATGTTGTGCGTTGACACCATCGGTAATGTTCGCTCGCGCCTTAGCGCCCTCGTCCGTCTCAGCCTCAATAGCGGCCAGGAAATTCTCGTCTCGCGTAAGAAACCCCATCTTCTCCATTTCTCGGGTATTACGCATCATCTGCTCGCCGTTGAAGTCGGCGACCGGGAGGCGCTCGGCTTGATAGGAATCCAGCAGTTGCTCCCCCGCGTTCCAACGCAGCCTCGCCACGAGCTTCCACGCGAGGTTCTGCATATCTTGCACACCGCTGTTCAAGCCGAATCCACCGTGCGGCGGGAAGTGGTGAGCGGCGTCACCGGCCAAGAAGACTCGGCCGTGCCGCCACCTGTCCGCGACCGCCAGGTCGTGCGTCCATGTCCACATGTGGTCGATCTTGACTGGGACCTCTTCGCCGACCCCTTGCACGATTACCTGTTCGCACCGTTCCAGAGTTACGGTATCAGGGTCGATCGCCGGTGGTATTTCGAAATTGTATCGCCAACGAGTGGGACCGAGACGCCTGAACGCCCCCTGAGTGTCCTTGTTGACAACCCAGATGAGCGGAATGAAACGACCCCCGAGGTACCGATCTAAGTCGGCATCAAATTGGACATTGACAGCCGTTCCCAGGGACTCCTGACTGTGTTCACCCACACCTAGAGTACGCCGGACGATGCTACGCACACCGTCCGTGCCAATAAGATATCGTGCCGCAACCGTATGCCTCTCTCCGACGGAGTCAACATACTCGACTTTCACCAATTCGTCACTGACTGTGATGCCGACAACTTCGGAGTCAAGCCGAATAGTTACATTGTCGAACTCCTGAGCCGCCTTCGCTAGCAGCGGTTCAAACATATGCTGACCAGCGGTCGTCAGGCGTTCGGGGGAGAACGTTTCGAACTGGCGGCGCGCTTCGTCCGTCTCGTCGGTGGATATTGTACCGAACTCAACACCGTTCAATCGTGTCCGCCAGGCGATAGTGACCCCCTCCGGAGCCCCCGCCGTCAGCGCACGGATCGGCTCGGCCATCCCCCACTCGCGGAAGATTTCCATCGTCCGAGCGTGAACACCATTCGCCTTCGGATAACGGGAGAATCCGCCACGTCGCTCCAGTACCAAGCACCTTATCCCGGCCCGTCCGAGAGCGAGAGCACCGCTCAGACCAACGGGCCCCGCCCCGACGATCAGCACCTCAGGTTCATCACTCATATCGACTTCCCCTCACCGCTACTGCGTAGTATCAGCATCGATCCCGACTACAAGTCCGGAACGCAGACGCTTCGTGCCCCAACAACCATCACTGGTTTTCCTGACGCGCTTGATCAAAGTGGTGGCGACTCGAGTGGCGAACGCAACGCCACGAGCGATCGTGGCACCTCGGCCACGGACTCGACGCCGCACATGGCCAGGTCCAAAGTCAGTTCCTCGCGGAGGATCTCGAACACGGCTCGGACCCCGGCCGCCCCGTCCACGGCGAGACCCCAGAACACCGGACGTCCGATGAAGACCGCTCGCGCTCCGAGGCTGAGCGCCTTCACGATGTCACCGCCACGGCGAATTCCGCCGTCCAGATACACCTCGGCACCCTCAGCTGCCGCGACGACCTCGGGCAATGCCTCGATGGAGGCGACAGTCGTGTCTATTTGGCGCCCGCCGTGATTCGAGACCACAACCGCACTCGCACCGTTCGCTATCGCCACCTTCGCGTCCTCAGCGGTGAGAATCCCCTTGACGACGATTGGCAATTCAGTGTGAGCGGCCAGCTCAGCTAGCGCCTCGGGACTCGCTCGGTCGATGAGGTTGAGCACGCCGGGAGCCGTATCGGCCTCGGTCGGCCCCTGCACGTCGTCGGGCTTGAGGTTCAGGTAGTTCGCCGGCGTCGGGAAGGGGATGGGATTCCGGATGTTGCGCTCTCGCTTCGGGGGGATAGCCGCGTCGACCGTAATGCAAATCGCCCGGTATCCGGCACGAGCGGCACGGTCTGCCATCTCGAGCGTGAACGAGCTATCGCGAAACAGATATTGCTGAAACCACAGCGGTCCAGTCGCCTTCGCCGAAATCTCCTCGAGGGAGAAAGTTGAGCCGGAGCTGACGGCCATGATCGTGCCTACGTCCGCGCTGGCGGCGGCGGTGGCGAACTCCGCGTCGGGATGAACGGACCCGTGGTTGCCGGCCGGAGCGACCAGGACAGGCAACGCAATGGGCTGCCCGAGCACTGTCGTGCCAAGCTGCGGCATAGCCGCGCCACCGAACATTCGCGGCCGGAGGAGAAGCGACTCGTACACGGCGCGCGCCCGCCGCAGCGTCACTTCATCGGTCGCGCCCCCCGCGATGAAGTCGTATACGACGCGAGGTAGACGACCCCTTGCAAGTTCCTCGAGCTCAAACAGGTTGACAAAGTCGATCGCCTGGCTTTTCATTCCGCTCCTCGACAGACATGAAAGGATGCGTTACCGGGTAGGTACGGTGACCTGCGGTGGAGCGCAGAACGGCTCGATGCTCAGCTCAGAATAGATTTCACTGGGAAAGTAAAGAGTCCCGTCCTTGACCACCGCTCGGGTGCGGCGCACGGCCGAGATGTCGGCGGTCGGGTCGCCGTCGAGCAGGACGAAGGATGCGACTTTGCCGCGTTCGATGCTGCCGTGCGAGTGACCGAGCCCGACGTGCCTCGCGCAGTCTTGGGTCGCGATCCGCAACACCTCGGGTGCTGGAATACCGGCGGCGACATACAGCTCCAGCTCTCGATGGACCGTGAATCCGGTGCTGTCGTCGGTCCCCGGCCACAACGGGATGCCTTCGTCGTGCAGCAGCCGGATGAGCTCCATCAGCCGGGTGAATCCCTGCTCGTAGTCGTCGAGTTCCTCGGATGAGCTGTGCGGAAGGGTCGTACGACGCAGTAGTCGTTGGAAACTGACCGGCATGTGGTCGAGATACGGCGCATCCGCCGCCAGTGTGGTGCCGTCCCGGCTGAGCAGGTGGCGCTCGAGGATGACGGCTGTGGTGTCCAGTCCGATGCCTCGCTCGCGCATCAGGTCGATCGTGTGGCGCACCCGTGGTGAGCCGAGGTCCAAATCCTTTGCTCGAGCAAGCGCGGTCAGGTGCAAGAGGGTCCGGGTGTCCTCGCCCTCGTCGATCAGCCAACCGAGCATGAGCTGGTTGACATGGGTGACCTCGTCGTAACCAGCTTCGATCATGCGATCCGCGGTGGTGAAGGCGGGCACGTGTCCGACCGCGCGCATGCCGAGTCGGCGCGCCTCAGCGGTGAGTTCACTGACCCAGTCGGGGTTCACCGAGTTGTAGATTTTGATCTGCCGATAGCCGCGGGCGCCGTACCAGCGCACTGCCTCCAGCGCCTCCTCCAGAGAACGCGGGATTACGCCGAGCCTCAGTGAGTACTCGCTCTCGCCCTCGATGAATCCGGACCTGATCACGGTTGGTCCCACGATCGAGCCGGTGTCGAATTCGCGCGCGAGTTCGAGCAGCCGGGCATTGTTGTTGCCCATGTCGCGGACGGTGGTCACCCCCGTGGCGATGCACAGCAGCGAGCACCAACTCTCGACGTGGTTGTGCAGATCGTGCAGACCGGCGAGCAGCGTGCCGCCCGCGCCGTCCACGACGACCTCGTCCACCTCTGACACGACGCTGGCCTGCTTCTGCATGGTCGTGATCCGGTCGCCGAAGACCGTGACCGAGGCCAGCGGCCCGAGTTGTTGGCTGGTCGGGTCGAACACTCGGACGTTGGCGAACCGGACCGGCCGGTCGTACCGGTGGGCGGTCCGGTTCTGGATCTGCCTCAGGTGATCGGTCGTCAACTCCTCGAGCAGCTCGGTGAACGTATCGGCCTGCTCGGCAACGTCCTCGCGGATCAGTAGCTCGCTGAAATCCAGGCCACCGCTCGACGGGGCGGAGGGTCGCATATCCCCCGCTGCGGCGGACGCTCGCCGGTCACCCAGCACCGCAACCAGGCGATCCTCGGCATCGAGGAGCACATACCGAGGCGTGAGCGCGGCGCCGGTCACGGCAAAGATCCGCAGTTCCCTCAGGCCATCGCCGAGGTCCACCTTCGTCTGCCGGAACAGCCTCGCCCGCACGGTGCCACTCGGGAGCGCCCGAATCGCCCCACCAGCCGCAATCGCCGCACGGGCGTAGATCCATACAGCGAGGCCACTGGTGTCTAGAGGTAGGTACAGGCGTGCCTCGTCGGTCAGAACCGAATCATCCCCGGCCGAGCTGCGCCAGCTGAACGATCCATCTGATCGGTTGAAGTACTCAGAGACCAGGCCATTGAGCGTCGAGGTACCGCTCACCCGCCACTCGGTGGGGGCCTCGCTAGCATCCAGCCGCAGCGTCTCCCGCAATTCCGCGCTCCGGCCGAAGGCCTCGATACGCGAGACGATGTCGAGGCGCCCAGCGGCGGTCGTCGCCTCAACCGATCCGCACACGGCGCCGGCCGTAACTACCCGGAATCGCTCGATACCTTCGTCCACGCTGACCCCTAGTCCTTGCGAATCCTCAGCTCGAGCCGAGCGTCATGATCACGCGTCTCCCTGCCCGGCTCACGGCCCCATCAGCGGGGAACTGGAGACTTACTCCCCGCTTCTCCATCAGTGCCACCTTAAAACAGAATCGGGGACCCTGTCCACGGTTTGCGCAGCGGCTCATCCCTCAAGATCGACACTCGGCCTCGCCCATCACCGTCACGGCTGAAAACCCCCGCGAGGCCGCTTCATCGAATCCCGAAGCCGCGCACCCGGTGACCTGCTCAGCTCCGTCTGGCCGGGCACTAGCCTCGGAGGAGTGGCCAGTACCTCAACGCAGCGACGCGCCGACGCCCAACGCAACCGCGAGCGGCTGCTCGAGGCGACTCGAACCATGCTCGCCCAACGCGGTGCACAGGTGAGCATGGACGAGATCGCCCGCGCCGCCGAGCTGGGTTCGGGCACCCTCTACCGGCACTTCCCGCGCCGGGGCGTCCTGCTGGCCGCCGTCATCACCGATCACTTCACTCAGGTCAACGCCGATCTTCACCAGGCGAGCACGCTCGCCGACCCACTGGAGGCACTACGCGCGGCCATGCACACCCTCGCCGCACACATCGCGGCCAATCGAACCGTCAACGAAGTCCTGCTCAATCACCTCGAGCAAGGCCGCGTCGAACCGACGCCCGAACTCACCGCGTCGCGTACCCAGACGCTCGACCTTGTCGAGACCCTCCTGCGACGCGCGCAGGACGCCGGCGAGCTCCGCACCGATATCTCCGCCACCGACCTACCCCCGCTTGTGGCCGCCATCGGTCGCATCCACGTGCCCAACAACGACCCCAACCTGTGGGAGCGCTACCTCGACCTGGTGCTCGACGGCTTACGCACCTCAACGCCCGCCCAACTCAGCCACCAACCACCCAAGGCATGGTGACACCGTCCGCGACCAGCTGACCGCCGGCCGCGGATCGACACCTTCAGGCCGGAGCGGGCCAGCGGGATGCGGCGTGGCACAGCGTGGCCGAGTTGGCGATCATAGTGTCGAGCAACAGCTGTTGCTCGAGGTCGATGACCGCCGGCGCTCTGTCAAACACGGCGCTCGGGTCGGTCTCGGTGCCGAGCTGGCGGGCGATCTCGCCGACCGCGCCGGCCAGGGCCGCGCTGCTCGCCGGCCGCATGATCAGTGCCGAGGCTGACGCGCTCAGACTCTGGACGGAGTCAGCCGCGGTCTGGGCCACCTTCTGCTCGTCCTCGCTCGGGATCGGGTGCATCGCATCGGTCGACCGGAGGTTCTGGTGGGCCGCCGAGACCGCTCGAAAGCCCGGCCCCAGCCTCCGTGGCTCGGCCTCGTGGGTGACCAGGGCAGCGGCCACCTCGCGCAGGAGCGTGCGGGACTCCTCCACCGCCTCCGCATAACGGACGGCCAGGCTGACTCTCCGTACCCCAGGTACGGCCAGAAAGCCGAAGCCCAGGGCGATCGCCACCGCCAGTGCCATGAGCAGCAGATAGTCCAGCAGGGTCGGGCCCAGTTCCAGGTGTCGGGTATTGACGTTCATCCCGATACTCATCAGCACCATGCAGGCGTTGAACACCATCGGCTTGGTCTGCATGAAGAA
>Ga0137415_10001809_pt1 | contig 21270 bp, 17 predicted proteins | sample CZODoug3_1_1_16f_FD_183082 | JGI IMG/M metagenome (GOLD analysis project Ga0137415, IMG submission 183082) | Vadose zone soil fungal communities from Angelo Coast Range Reserve, California, USA - CZODoug3_1_1_16fungal (Hybrid Assembly) | ecosystem: Environmental > Terrestrial > Soil > Vadose...
CGGAGCCGCTTTAGCGGCGTAAGGCTGCGGTTTCGATCCCCTCCGGAAGCGCTTGGCTGTCGATTTTGTTCGCAGTTGCACAGCCAGCGATCAGTCGCGTTTGCAAATCCGCGGTGATCATCGCCCGGCTCATCATTGTGCAATGAGAATGATCATCGCCCCCGTGCACGCGAAAAGAGTCATACATGTGCGTACATATGAGCGACGTTGAGCCATCTCCTTCCGGCGAGGTCGCCGCCCATCGGGCTGGCTGCGCAAATCGTCACCATGGCTGGCACATAACTTGTACGAACCTGGACTGGTGAACGGCGCGGCATGCCCGCCCTGATGATTCAAGGTCTGGTTTGATGGTTGGACTTGTGGCGGCACGGCCGCGCTTCCATGTACCCGCCGAGACTGCCTTCTGCTGGACGGAGGTTTATCTCGATGGGCGGCTCGCGCCGATCGTTCGCCCCATCGACGTCCTGCGTACCGCGGTTTTCGTCATGGTCGAGGATCAGGCTGGCGAACCGATCGTCGAGATCAGGCAGGATATCCACCCCTGCATGATCGACGCGGCGAAGGCGCCGATCCTCGGCTCCAAGGTGGGCGATCTCGCGCTCCAGATCACGCGCCGCTACAGCGGCACGGGCGGACGCCTCCTGCTGCTCTCGCACACGTTGCTGCCCGGCGACCGGTTCTCCTATTCGATGACCTTCCACCCGGACTGATTGCCGCGCCCCCGGCGCTTTGCACATTGGAGGAGCGGGGGCCGCAGGCAATTGACCGGCGAGCAGTTGGTCGGGATGTCTGGACATGGATTATTCATATATCCGTACATGAATAGGACTTGGCATCGCGCTTGCTAGCTGATTGCAGGAGTTTCCCGGAACAAGGAGCGACCGCAATGGACTTGGGTGTCTTCATCCCGATCGGCAACAATGGCTGGCTGATTTCGACGACATCGCCTCAATACAAGCCGACCTTCGAGCTCAACAAGGAGATCGTGCAGCGCGCCGAGCATTATGGCTTCGAGTTTGCACTCTCGATGATCAAACTGCGCGGCTTCGGCGGAAAGAGCGAGTTCTGGGACTACAATCTGGAGAGTTTCACGCTGATGGCGGGTCTTGCCGCCGTCACCTCCAAGATCAAGCTGTTTGCCTCGACCGCCGTTCTGACTCTGCCGCCGGCGATGGTGGCGCGCATGGCCTCGACCATCGATTCGATCTCGGGCGGCCGGTTCGGCATCAACATCGTCTCGGGCTGGGCGAAAGCCGAATACGACCAGATGGGGCTTTGGCCAGGCGACGCATATTTCGGCTATCGCTACGCCTATTCGACCGAATACGTCCAGATCATGAAAGAGCTGTGGGCGAAGGGGGTCTCCGATTTCAAGGGCAAGCATTTCCAGATGTCCGATTGCCACATGAAGCCGGTGCCCGAGCACAAGATCGAGATCGTGGCCGCCGGTCAGAGTCCCACAGGCATGGCGTTTGCCGCCTCCTACGCCGACTATAATTTCGTTCTCGCAAGCGGCGTCAACACCCCGACGGCGCATGGGAAGCTCAATGAGCAGCTGATCGACGCCGTCGCCAAGACCGGCCGCGACGTCGGTGCCTATGTGCTGTTCATGGTCATCGCCGATGAAACCGACGAGGCGGCGATGGCGAAGTGGCAGAAGTACAAGGATGGCACCGATGTCGATGCGCTCGCCTGGATGGCCGATCAGGGCTCGAAGGATCAGTCCGCCGCCGATTCCTCGACGGCCAAGACTATCAATCTTCCCGAGCAGGCGTTGAACTTCAACATGGGAACGATCGTCGGTTCCTATGCGACCGTCGCCAAGCTGCTCGACGAGGCGGCAACGGTGCCGGGGACCAAGGGCCTGATGCTGACCTTTGATGACTTCGTCGAGGGCATCGAGACCTTTGGCAAGCACATCCAGCCGCTGATGGTGTCGCGCGCCTCGCGGCTGAAGTCCGCGGCCTGATCGATGACGATGGGTCTGCGGTTAGTTTGTCATCCATGGTCCTGTGCGCGGGAGTGGGAACAGAGCGCATCGCCATCGTTTCCGCGGCACGTTGCCATGGCGTGATGAGTGCGTGCCGGCGCGACCACCGAGGAACCGGGATCGACCCCGATTCCACGTGCGCTTCGCGCGCGTCATGCGAGGTTGATCGTCGATCTCTCGACCAAGTCGCAAGTCTGGAACGACCTATCGAACATCCAGACAATGACGGTCAGTCGTCATGTTTCGGAACCGCGGGATTCGAACAACGGCCCGATCGCCTTGGTGACCTGCAGCAGCCGGCGGTCGGTGTAGCGCGGCGATGTCAGCGACAGTCCGACCGGCATGTCGGATGGACCCTTGAAGCCGGGGATCTGCACGACGGGGGTGTGCAGCAGCGTCCAAATCCCATTCAGGGCCGCGTCGCCCGTCTTCGTTCCTTTCGGCGCTTCGCCGCGCGCGCTCGGCGTCAACACGGCGTCGTACCCGGCGGCGATGGTGTCGAAGGCGATCCGGCACTCGGCCGCGGCGTCCAGGGCCGCCAGCAGCGCCGATTTGCCGACGCCCTTGCTGTTGTTCGCCAACGCGGCGATATCTTCATTGAGGAGCTCGGGCTGGCCCCGAATCTCGCTGAGGAAAGTCACGTGCGCTTCGCCCGCCATCACCGTCGCATGATGTTCGGGTAGCGAGGAAAACGCGGGCGGCAGATCGAGCGGCTCGACTTCCGCGCCGGCTTCTCGCAGCAGGCCGATTCCGCGCTCGAAAGCGCCGCGCGTCGCCGATTCGACCTTGTCCCAGGCAGGTGATCGACAGGCGGCGACGCGCGCGCCGCGCAATGTGAAGGGCGCGACGGGATGGCGGTCCTCGAGGGCGAAGACATCGGCGAGAAGGTCGAGATCCTCCGCCGACCGCGCGTACAAGCCGAGAGTATCGAGGCTTAGCGCCAGCATTTTCAGCCCTTCCCGGTTGATCGCGCCCCAGGTCGGCTTCATCGCGTAGATCCCGCAGAACGAACCGGGTCGGATCGTCGAGCCGGCGGTCTGCGTGCCAAGAGCGATCGTCGCCTGGAAATCGGCGACGACGGCGGCCGAACCGCTGGAGGAGCCGCCTGGCGTGCGGCTGGGATCAAGCGGATTGCGAGCGGCTCCACCGCGCGTAACCGAGGCGAATTCGGTCGTATCCGTCTTGCCGAAGATCAAGGCGCCGGCGGCGCGCAGGGTCTTGACGCAGCTCGCATCGATGGTCGGAAAACTGCCCTTGTAGAGCGGAGAATTGTGCTCGGTCGGCATGTCCTCGGTCAGGATGACGTCCTTGACCGCGATGGGGATTCCGTGCAACGGCCCTTTTACCTCGCGTTTGTCGAGTTCGCGGGCGTTGCGAAGCACCAGCTCGGGATCGAGATGGGCCCATCCTCGCACGGCGGCGTCGCGTTCGCGGACGCGTTCCAGGCAGGCCTGGGCCAACCCCTCGGCCGAAAGATCTCCCGTGCGCATCAGACGCAAGGCATGCGTAGCGGTAAGCTTGTTGGCGCGAACCATCGTCGGCTCCTTCGGATTGGCGGATGTTCGAGGGTCAACAGGTGGCGAAAATCCGGCGAATTTCGTCGGGTTCTCGCGTGACGGTCAAGGCGAGGGCGAGCAGCAGCCGCGCTTTCTGAGGATTGAGATTGTCGGCGCTCAGCACGCCCATGGGGCGCAGCCTGGCGCTGTCGAGCGCCACGCCGCTTCCGGCTCGCGTCGACACCACGACCGTAACGCCGGCCTCGACCGCGGCCTTGATCGCCTCTTGCTCGCCGGGCGTGACCATGCCCGGAGCGAAGGCGGCCAGGACGATTCCCTTCGCGCCCACCGAGGTGAAGGCGCGGATCGCCGTGCCGTCGGCTCCGGCGTAGGAATAGGAGATGTCCACGCGCGGCAAGGAGTCCAGCGGCGCGATATCGAATTCGGTGTCCGGCGCGTTGCGCCGTTCGGTGCGGCGATAGTAGCGCACGTGCTCGCCGTCGACGCTGCCGAGCACGCCGAAGTCCGGCGTCCGGAAGGTCTGCAGACGGAAGGTCGAGGTCTTTGTCACCTCGCGCGCCGCCTGAATTTCGTCGTTGAGCACGACGAGCACCCCGCGTCCGGCCGAGGCGGGGCTCGCCGCGGCCCGGACCGCGGCCACCAGGTTCATCGCCGCGTCGCTTGCCAGGCCGCTCAGCGGGCGCTGCGAGCCCACGATCACCACCGGCACCGGCACCTTGAGCGTGAGGTTGAGGAAATACGCGGTCTCTTCCAGCGACGCGGTGCCGTGGCCGATCACGATCCCGCCGAGGTCGGGGATCTCCCCGACGAGCCGATGGCAGAGCGCGGCGAGCTGTTTCCATTCGGGAAACGAGATTGCGGTGCTCGGAATGTCGCGGAACTTGACGACCACGAGGTCGGCGACCTCGCGCACGCTCGGGATCGCCGTGACTATGTCCTCCGCATGCACCATCGCGTTGTTGGCGCCGTAGTCGATGAGGTCGAGGGGACCCTTGCCGATCGAGGCAATGGTCCCGCCCGTGCCGATGAATACCACCTTGCGCGCCATAACTCCGCCCCTTTTGCCGATCGCCCGCCGTCGGGCCCGCGAGCGTAGCCGACCCAAGCCTTCGCCGCCCACACAATCTTTGTCCGCCGGCGATGAGAAATCGTCATTTGGCGCCGACCTCGTCCGACCTCACGATCGGAAAGCGCGAAATGGTTCGCGGTCGATCATGACAGGGGTTTGCGCCAATGGACGTCGGAGTCTTCATCCCGATCGGCAACAACGGCTGGATCGCTTCTTCGACGTCGCCGCAATACAAGCCCAGCTTCGATCTCAACCGCACCATCGTCGAGAAGGCAGAGCGCTATGGGCTCGATTTCGCGTTGTCGATGATCAAGCTGCATGGCTACGGCGGCCCGACCGAATATTGGGACTACAATCTCGAGTCGTTCACTTTGATGGCGGGGCTGGCGGCGGTGACCCAACGCATCAAGCTGTTCGCCTCCGTGGCCGTGCTGACTCTGCCGCCGGCGATGGTGGCGCGCATGGCGGTGACGATCGATTCCATCGCGCCCGGCCGCTTTGGCGTCAACATCGTGTCCGGCTGGCAGAAGGCCGAATACGACCAGATGGGTTTGTGGCCGGGAGACGAATATTTCGGCTACCGCTACGATTACTCCAGCGAGTTCGTCGCCGTGATGCGGGAACTCTGGGAGAAGGGCGTCTCGAACTTCAAGGGTCGCCATTTCACGATGAACGACTGCCGGCTGCTGCCGCACCCGCGCGGCCCGATCTCCGTCGTCTCGGCCGGCCAGAGCGACCGCGGCATGGCGTTCGTCTCCGATTATTGCGACTACAATTTCGTTGCTGCCATGGGCGACAACAACCCGAAGGCGATCGCGCCGACGATCGAGCGGTTGAAGAAGGCGACCGCGGGGGCTGACCGCAAGATCGGCGCGCTCGTGCTGCTCGCCGTGATCACCGACGAGACCGACGAAGCCGCCGAAGCCAAACTCAAATTGTACAACGAAGGCGCCGACCTCGAGGCGCTGTCCTGGATGGCCGCGCAGAGCGGCATGGACGTCAAGGCCACCAAGGAATCGACCGCCGCCTTGCTCGGCCAGGCCCGGCAAACGGCGCGCGCGAGTTATCTGCAGACTTTCTGCGGCTCTTACGCCAAGGTCGCCGGCTATCTCGACGAAATCGCCGAAATCGACGGAGTCGCCGGAATCATGCTGACGTTCGACGATTTCGTCAACGGCATGGACCAGTTCGGCCGCTCCATCCAGCCCTTGATGAAGAGCCGCGCCCACGTCCTGCAGGCCGCGGCCTGAGCCGATCGAGAGCCCCATGAAAATCGGCGTCTTCATTCCGATCGGCAGCCGCGGCTGGTTGATATCGACCACCGCGCCGAAGACCATGCCGAGTTACGACCTCAATCGGACGGTGGTGCAGCGCGCCGAGTTTTATGGGCTCGATTTCGCGCTCTCGATGGTCAAGCTGCGCGGCTATGACGGACCGAGCGAATACTGGGTGCATAACCTCGAATCGTTCACGCTGATGGCGGGAATCGCCGCGGTCACGCGGCGCATCCAGCTGTTCGCCTCGGTGGCGGTGTTGACCATGCCCCCGGCGCTGGTCGCGCGCATGGCGATGACCATCGATTCCATCGCGCCCGGCCGGTTCGGCGTCAACATCGTGACCGGCTGGCAGCCGAAGGAATATCAGCAGATGGGGCTGTGGCCCGGCGAGGCCCATTTCGAGCGCCGCTACGACTATGTCTCCGAATATGTCCGGATCATGCGCGAGCTTTGGACCAGCGGCCGTTCGGATTTCAAGGGCGATTTCTTCCAGATGGACGATTGCGTGCTGAGCCCTCGACCGTCCGGGCCGATCCCGATCGTCGGCGCCGGCCAGAGCGACCGCGGCATGCGGTTCGTCGCCGAATACGGCGACTTCAATTTCGTCGGCGCGCCGGGCCTCAACGACACCACGGGCGCCTCGGGCGTGGTCGCCCGGGTCCGCAGCGCGGTCGCAAAGACCGGTCGCGAAGTCGGCGCGCTGCTGTTGTTGATGATCATCGCCGCCGAAACCGACGAGGCCGCCTTCGCCAAATGGGAACGCTACAAGGAGGGCACCGATATCGTCGCGCTGCAATGGCAGGCCGCGCAGGCCGGCGCCGACAACAACGCCCAGGAAGGCTCGACGGCGTCGAACCTCGCACGGGTGATCAAGGACCCGCAGCCGACCGGCATCCTGAAACTGATCGGATCGTATCAAAGCATCGCCCGCATGCTCGACGAAATCGCACAGATTCCCGATCTCAAGGGCGTGATGCTGACCTTCGACGATTTCATCGTCGGCATGGAGCAGTTCGGCGAGCAGATCCAGCCGCGCATGAAGAGCCGCGCGAAAGCGGCCGGTTGATCTCGCGCCTCGAGTGAACGGCTGCTCCCCATCGGTTCAAAATCCCGGGATTTCATCCTGAGAGCGTGAGAATTGATCTTCGGCCTCGTCCTCGCGCAACGGCGCTTTAGCCTAGTCGATCGGCAGAAGCCTAGAATTTCATCGCAACCAATTTTCATGTCGGCATGAAATCACGTCGTTTGGTGATCGTCCGGGGGAGTGAGAGCATCGCGCTGCCAAGGTTGGAGGTGGTTGAATGACGCAACGAGATCGAACGAGCGCTAAGGGCCTTACCCGGCGCCGCCTGCTCAAGGGCGGCGCGGCCGCCGCTGGACTTGCCGCGGGGTCCGGGGCGATGACCGGCTTCCCGACGATTTGGGCGCAAAACATCAAGGATGTCGTGATCACCCATGTCGGACAGTCTTTCTCGGTGATCCCGCAGATCGCCGCGCAGGCCTCCAAGGATCTCGGGTTCAAGATCGATATGCAGACCGTCGATTTGAACACCCAGATGAACCGCCTGTTCACGCAGCCCGACTCGATCGACATCGCCGACGTGTCGATCAACGTCGTCCCGGACATCATGAAGAAGAAGATCGGCCTGCCGATCCCGGTGTCCAAATACAAATGGTGGGACACCTCGATGCCGCTGTTCACCAAGGGCGAGTACCCGGACGGACGCAAGGCTTCGGTGGAGGGCGGCGCCCCGATCAAGTTCCAGTATTACGCCGACAAGGACGGGAGCAAACTTTCGCCGACGCCGACGGACTATCTGACCAGCATTCCCTCCCTCACCAACGCCGATACGCTGGGCATCCGGCCTGATCTCGTCGGCCGCAAGATCGAGAGTTGGGCCGAGCTGTTCAACCCGCAGTTCAAGGGCAAGGCCGCGCTCGTCGATGCGCCCGACATCGGCATTCTCGACGCGGTGATGGCGCTGGAAGCGTCGGGCGCCATGAAGTACGGCGACAAGGGCAACCTGACGAAGCCGGAAATCGACCAGACCATCAAGCTCCTCATCGATCTGAAGAAAGGCGGGCAATTCCGCTCCTTCTGGCAGAATTTCGACCAGTCGGTCAGCCTCATGGCCTCGGGCGAGGTCGTGATCCAGTCGATGTGGTCGCCGGCGGTGACCGCGATCCGCACCCGCGGCATTGCGTGCACCTATGTGGCGCTGAAGGAGGGCTATCGCGGCTGGGGCGTTTCGCTGGTGCCGCTCAAACACCTCACCGGGCTCAAGCTCGACGCCGCCCTCGACTATCTCAACTGGTACAATTCGGGCTGGCAAGGAGCCTTCATCGCGCGGCAAGGCTACTACAGCTCGGTTCCCGAGAACGCCAGGAAGTTCCTCGAGCCCTACGAATGGGACTACTGGTACGAGGGCAAACCGGCCGAGAAGGATATCCACGATCCGTTCGGCGCGCTGATGGAGAAGGCCGGCAACGTGCGCGACGGTGGCGCGCTGTGGCAGCGCATGGGCAATGTCGCGGTCTGGAACTGCCTGATGGACGAGCAGCGCTATCTGACCAAGCACTGGAACGAGTTCATCGCCGCATGACGCTGGCGGCGGGAATCGGGGAAAGCGCCGCGCCGGGCTTGCCCGTCGCGCGCAGGTTCGGGCGGCCCTGGCCGGGAGCGCTGGTCTCCTGGCTGCAGGCCGCGCCGCTGGCGATCGTGCTGCTGTGCATGTTCGTCGCCCCGCTCGTGTTCGTGGTCGTGGTGAGCTTTTTCGACTACGACCGGCTGGAAATCTTTCCGGCCTTCATGTTCGACAACTACGTCGACATTTTCACGTCGGAAATCACGGTCCGGCTCTATCTGAAGACGCTGGAATATGCGGCGCTGGTGGAGGCGATCACGGTGGTGATCGGCTTCCTCGTCGCCTATTTTCTCACGTTCCACGTGCGGACACTGCACTGGCGCGTCGGACTGCTGGTCGCCTGCACGATTCCGTTCTTCACTTCGAACATGATCCGCATGATTTCCTGGATCCCGTTTCTCGGCCGGGAAGGCATTCTCAACAGCTCGGTGCTCGCCACCCATCTCGTCAAGCAGCCACTGGACTTTCTGCTGTTTTCCGATTTCGCCGTCATCGTCGCCTATGTGCATATCCTGACCATGATGATGGTGGCTCCGATCGTGAATTCCATGGCGAAAATCGATCATGGTCTCATCGCCGCGGCGCGGGACGCCGGCGCCAGCGAGACCCAGATCGTGCGCGACATCGTCATTCCGCTGTCGAAGACGGGCATCACGCTGGGCTCCGTGCTGGTGCTGACGCAGACCATGGGAGACTTCTTCATCGTTCACCTGCTGAGCGGAGGCAAGAGCGCCGGCGTCGTGTCCGCGATCGCCACTCAGCTCAACGCGTTTGAATATCCGCCCGCGGCGGCGGGCTCGGTCGTGCTGCTTGTCGTGGTGATTGCTCTGGTGGCGGCGATCTTTCGCATCGTCGACGTGCGCAAGGAACTGGCGGGATGAATAGTGTCGCGCCGTTGCGCCGGTCTCGAGACGCGGAGCGCGCGGCCATAGCGGCGGTCGCTCACCTCGGTGCAACCGGCGCGGCGATGCCGGCTGCGACCTTCTTGAGGATGGGGTGGCGTCGATGATGACCGGAGTGGGCCAGCCGCGGCCAAAATCCTTCTATGTTCTGGGGGCGTTTTTCCTGGCATTCCTGACCTTCATGTATGGGCCGATGATCGTCATCTTCGTGCTTTCGTTTCAGGGGCCGAACGGCGGGATGAGCTTTCCCATGGTGGGACATTCGACCCTCTGGTTCCAGCAACTGCTGTCCGCGACCGGCCGCGTCGGCGACATTCCCAGCGCCTTCCTTCGCTCGCTCGAACTCGCCATCGTGGCCTCGGCGCTGACGGTTGTGATTTGCGTGTCGGCCGGCATGGCCTTCCGCCGGCGCTTTCCGGGAGCCGGCCTCCTGTTCTACACGGCGGTCGCGAGCCTCGTCATGCCGAGCCTGTTCGTCGGCTTCGGCATCGCGCTCGGCTTCAAGGAGCTCGGTTGGAAGACCAGCCTGTTCACGTCGGGTCTCGGCGCCCAGCTGACCTGGACCTTGCCGTTCGGCCTGATGATCACTTTCGCGACCATCGGTCGTTTCGACCGCCGCTATGAGGAAGCCGCGACCGACCTCGGCGCAAGCCCCTGGCAGAGGTTTCGCGACATCATCCTGCCGATCATCATGCCGGGCGTCGTCGGCGTCGCGCTGCTCGGCTTCACGCTGTCCTACGACGAGTTCCCCCGATCGGAGCTGACGGTCGGTACGGTCAATACGTTGCCTTTGGAAATCTGGGCGATGACCACCGCCGCCATCTCGCCGGTGCTGTTCGCGCTGGGCACGGTCACGACGGTGGTTTCGTTCTTCGTCCTGACCACGGCGCTGGCGGCGATCGGGATCATCGTGCGGCGCCGCTCCGGCGGCCGCTCCGCCGCGCGCGCTTGAGAGAGGCGACGATGAACGCTCGACCCCCCTTCGACGGCCCCACGACACCGCTGGCTCAACCTCTCGCCGGCGTGGTGCGCTACGACGTCGAACTCGTCGCCGTGGGCAAGAGCTATGACGGCGCCATGGCCGTCGATCAGATCTCGCTGCGCATTCCCAGGGCGAGCTATTGTTGTCTGCTGGGGCCTAGCGGCTGCGGCAAGTCGACGACGCTGCGCATGATCGCGGGCCACGAACCGGTGAGCTCCGGCGACATCCTGATCGGCGATCGCAACGTCACCGATGCGCCGCCGTCCGCCCGCGGCACATCGATGATGTTTCAGAACTATGCCCTGTTTCCGCACATGACGGCGGTCGACAACGTGGCCTACAGCCTCAAGGTTCGCGGGGCGGGCAAGGTCGAGCGGCGGGGCCGCGCGCGCGAGTTCCTGGATCTCGTCAGGATGAGCGACTTTGCCGATCGGCTGCCGGCGCAACTGTCCGGGGGTCAACAGCAGCGCGTCGCGCTGGCGCGCGCCCTCATCACCCGGCCGAAGGTTCTCCTGCTCGACGAGCCGCTTTCGGCGCTCGATCCTTTCCTGCGCGACCACATGCGCGGTGAATTGAAGCGCCTGCAGCGCGATCTCGGCATCAGCTTCGTGCATGTGACCCATAGCCAGGACGAGGCCATGGCGCTCGCCGACCTGATGGTCGTCATGGAAGCCGGCCACATCAGGCAGGCGGGTCCGGCGCGGGACATTTTCGAAAGACCGAGGACCGCCTTCGTCGCTCGTTTCATCGGCGGACACAACATCGTCGGGACGCCGGGCGGTCGGGTCGCGGTGCGGGTCGACCGGTGCCGTCTGGGTTCAGCGGGCGATCAGCCGGGCCTCAGCGGCCGTGTCTGCAATGTCGAGTATCTCGGTCCGGCGGTGCGCGTTTCCGTGGCGGTGGGGGACGGTGTGGATGCCGCGGCGCTTATCTCCGACGAGGTCTTCTTCGCCGCGCCAGTCGACATCGGTCAAACCGTCGCCGTCGTCTGGTCCGAGAACGACGCCCGTGCCCTGTCGGACTGAACCCGGCTCGAGCGAGCGCTGCGGGCTTTCGACGCGCCAGAAATCGTTTTCGGCTTCGACCTCGGCGCTGAGCCAATCGAGGAAGGTGCGCACGGCGCGCCGTTCCTCGCCGCGTTGCCGGACGACATAATAGCGCAATGGAGCCGGGTAGGGCCGATCGGAAAGGATCGTCAACCGGCGATCCGCCAGCGCGGCGGCAATCAGGCGGTAGCGCCCGAGCAACAGCCCGTGCCCCTGGATCGCCGCTTCGATCGCCAGACTCGATTGGTTGAAGCGGAGGCCGCAGGTCACGTCGCGCATGGCGGACTGCGTCGCTTCGAAGAAGCGCCGCCAGGTCGGAAACTGATCGTTGACTTTGTCGTCATGGATGAGAGGGAGTTCGCAGAGCGCGGCCTCCGAGGTCAGGCCAAAATCCTCGAGCAAGGCCGGCGAGCAAACGGGATAGATCCGATCCTCCATCAGATAGTCCACCTTGCGACCCGGATGGTCGTCGGTGGAGCAGATCGCAACGTCGAATGGGCCGTCGCTGAAGTCGCTCTCACCGGTTACCGTGCAGAGGCTCAACTCGACGTCGGGGGGGCTCGCGAAAAATCGGTTGAGCTTTGGCATCAGCCAGAGCGAGGCGACCGAGGGCGACGCCGCGACGGACAGTTTACGCTGCCGGCCTCGTTGGTTGAGCGCCTGGAGCGCCGATTCCAGTTTGTTGAAGCCCTCAGAAAGTTCCTGAAGCGCGTTCGAGGCGGCCGGCGTCAGGATCAGTTTGCCGCCCTTGCGCTGGAATAAGGGCGTATGCAGGAACTCCTCAAGCGTACGGACTTGATGGCTAATGGCCGTTGGCGTCACGCAAAGTTCGGCCGCGGCGCGCGTGAAGCTCAGATGTCTGGCGGCCGCCTCGAATGCGCGCAAAGCATTCAACGGTATATACGTTCGCATGCCAGGGCTCCGATCGATGCCAACCCTCCTCGATCCACGGCGTTCCCTGTTTTCGCTCCAGGCTTGCACGAAACGCGCCAACGAACGAGCTCAAATTTTTCGCAAATCCGCGCCGAAACGTTAGGCGCCATGGGTGCGGCGCGTATGCATGACAGCCGGTCGGCGGACCTGTTCGACGGGCTGCTATCTGGGAAAAACCCACCGTGGGGAATGACAGGCGGATCGAGAAGACGTCGGTCAAGGGTGCTGCAGAAGGCCTACGCAGACCATTACAAGTTGAACGGACTGGGGAAATCGTGCCGGGTCTGGCTGCGATGCCGCGGCGCCATTTGGGCAATCCAAAATCACAAGGATGAGCGCTGAAGTAATAAGGTTACGCAGAACAGCTATGCGGCTTGTTCCGGCGGCCGGTCACCTGTTCGAAGGCACGAAACAGATGCGCGATGGGTCAAATCGGGACCTGAACGTCGGTATCGGTGGTTGCGTATCCCTGCAACCAATTGCGCCGAAACGTATTGCTCAAGCAGCCTCGCGCTTTGCCTGTTCGGCGATTGGTTGCTGACCATCATTTTGATCAATATTTGCTACCAAGGCCAATCGTCGGGAACGATTACGGCCAAGCCAATCCCAAATTCCCCGATTCGAATGGAAAGCGATGTTGCGCTTAATCGATTCTTTGATTCGTGAGCTTTCCGGTCACGGGAATACCCGCAGAGGGAAATTCCTGATGCTATTTCGGCCGAACCGGAAAATGTCAGAGACCATTTACGAGCTCAGCGAACCCGCCCCGGCAGGAAAAGACGGCCATGGTGCTCCCACCGCTACAGCCAACAATCGAAGCGATCGAAAGATCTGCTTTTCGAATTAGGGCGAGTTGGCTCGTCGGCCGAAGTGATCTTCGGCGGCCCCACGTGCGGCTACAGCTCAAGTCAAACTACTGGAAAGGATTGAGCGAGAGTTTTCTTGAGGCGAAGAGGACACCAACCAAGTGCTGATTGCTGCCACATCTAACTTTCTATCGCCTACTTCTACTTCGCTCTTGCAGGTCCTGATGCATCTCAGGAGTTTTTGTCTGCCCGGTCGCCAGCCGTCATCCGACTGTCAGATAATTGAGACAAGAAGACAAGAGCGTCGGCCTTATTCGGCTCGGCCGTTGTGATATTCGAAACGATGCTACGCAAAAGATGGAAGCTTGGCCATGAAGGACGGTCGTTCACGACGGAAGGTGCGTGTTGGAGCGATGCTGTTCGGTGCGGCGGCTCTGGCGTTCCTCCCACCATCGATGGCCTTCGCGCAAACCGGCTCAGCGCCGGCCGGCACTAAGCCCTTCCTGACCCTTGACGGAAAGCCGCCATTGATCATCGGACATCGCGGCGTGCCGGGGCTGGTGCCTGAAGAGACCGAGGCATCGTATGAGCTGGCCGCAGATCTCGGAACCGACTCGCTCGAAGAGGACTTGCACCTGACCAAGGATTGCGTTTTGGTGACGCGTCACAACCCTTGGCTGAGCGACAATACCAACGTTGTCGAGGTGGCGAAGACCAATGCGGCGGTTGCGGCCCGCAAGCGCACGGTGCCGGGCGTCCTCGTCAAGGTGAAATGGGCCCAATCTCCCACCAGCGGGCCGGCTGAATACCTCACCGATCTCATTGATCCGGCCGACCCCAAATCGGTGCTGAAATCGTTGATCGTCGACGGCGAAGACCATGCCAATGATTGGTCGATCACCGATTTCACCATGGCCGAGCTGAAGAACTGGATCGCCGGCACCACCTATGATGCGGCCAATGAAAGGCCGAAGGTATTTAACGGCAAGTTCCCAATACTCAGTTTCCAGGAAGTCATCGACATCGCCAAAGCCAAGAGCAAGGAAACGGGGCGTTCCATCGCCGTCTACCCGGAAACCAAGAATCCAACCTGGAATAATGCCCAGGCTATCGCCAATGGCTGCGGTGCACCCGGCAGCCACCCGCTCGAGGATGCCCTGATCAAGATCATCAAGGAAAACGGCCTCAACTCGAAGGAAGCTCCCATCCTTGTTCAGAGCTTCGAGCCCGCCAGCCTGAAATATACGCGCAGCCACGGCCTGGAGACGCGGCAGGTCCAGCTCATCGATGGCAACGGCGTCGACTTCAAGACCGGCAAGGTCTTCAATAACAACATCACCAGTTCCCGTCCGTTCGAGTGGACGGTTTCGGGTGATCCGCGCTGGTACGATGCGATGCTAACCCCTGAGGGCCTTGCGGAGATCAAGACCTATGCCGACGGCATTGGTCCCTGGAAGCCTTATATCGTTCCGCTCAAGATTACGCCGTGGAAGGACAGCAACGCCGATGGCACTCCCTACAAGGGATCGACGCCGGAGGCCTCGACGCAGGAAGCAACCAGCCTCGTTGCCGACGCGCACAAGCTTGGCCTGTTCGTGCATGTTTTCACTTTCCGAAACGAGAAGAAATATCTGGCTGCCGACTATCGCGGCGATCCGAGCCTGGAATATCTCAAGTTCTTCCGTCTCGGCGTGGATGGGGTCTTTACCGATTTCACGCACACCGGAGTTACCGCACGCACTGCCTATATACGTGAACTGGGCTGGTGAGGCCGACCATCCCATCTTTAGTGGGCAAGGGCGAAGGCCGCGAATGCCGCGCGTAGTGCAGCGCGCAGCCACAAATTCGTACGAAAGCGGCAATGTCGTAGTCGGACTGTAGCCGATGGTCGGGGCGCGAACGGAAACGCGTCGGGCTTCGGACCCCTAAGATCCAATTTCTCTGCCTAGGCTGCTCGCGCCCCTTTCCGCCCTGTCGGTGCCCGTCTTTACGGCCCGGGCAGGTTGTGACATTTGCCAACGATGTTTGAGGCCAAGTTTGTTTAGGTCGTTGATTATGAATGGCGCACCCGACACGATTCGAACGTGTGACCTTTGCCTTCGGAGGGCAACGGTTCGACACCGAAGCTCTCGAACGCCTCGACGCAGTTCGCCCGACTTTGCCGCGATTGATCCCCTGTGGAGGGCCTTTTTTCATTTGGACGGACCTGGTTCCCCATCCGAATCTCACGGGTGCCTCTTCCGGGCCAGCCTCGAGCCAGGCCGTGCGATGTCGAGCCGTATCGAGCAACCGTCGCCTCAATCCACCGTCAGTCTTGGACAGCCCCGATTGGGACGAGCCGCCGCCGGCTTGTGTATTCCTCATTTGGGCGGGTTGGGCTGAGTGGTCACAATGAACCGCCAGTCCGCCAGGGCAGCGCGCCGGTGCGGCGCCGCTTCTGCTTCGTAAGCCGAACTTTCGAGGATTCGACGAAGCGCGGCGAAACTCGAGTATCGGACGATCACGATGTCGTCCCAGTTTTCCCCCTCTGCGCCGACCAACACCCCGCGCACATTGCCCACCCAGAAGAGGCCGTAGTCTTCGCCTCGTGCGACGTTGTTGAAGGCCGGCGCATAGCGTTGAAAATAGGCTTCTCGACCCGAGCAGGGCGGAAACTCTGATTTGCCACGATAGTCAGCATGGTCCCGGTAGCGAACCATGTTGACCATGTAGACAGGCCCTTCCGCATCCAACGTTTTGCCAGCGGTTTCGAGGATGGCTGGGCTACATTCGACGATTCCCATTTTGCTCTCCGTTCGGGTCGGCTCGAAAATCTCGCAATCGGAGCCCGGCCCGAGTAGCGAGACAGCTCTTGCAAATCAATACGTCCAACTGTATTTATTGTCTATGCCCAGACCATCGCTTAGAGAGAAAATTGTCAATTCGGGTGTGCGGACGCTGCACGAGCGAGGCTTCGCCGGCGCCGGCATCCGCGAGATCACAAGCGACGCTGGCGTTCCCCAGGGGTGTTTCACGAACCACTTCCGTTCTAAGGAAGCGTTCGGGATTGCCGTGCTTGAGCGCTATCATGAGCGCACGCAGGCGATCATGGATGATACATTGCGTGATGCGAGCCGATCTCCCGTGGAGCGCATCCGAGCCTACTTCGCGGCCATCTCGCAGTGGCTCGAGGCTGCCGATTGGCGGTACGGCTGCCTTGTCGGCAATATGAGCCTCGAGGTATCGGAACCGAGCGACCTGCTTCGTGCCTATTTGGTTCAGGTCTGCAGCTCCCTGACCCGATCGTTCACCGAGTGCGTCCGGGCGGGGCAGGATGTCGGAGAAATTCGCAGCGATCTGGACGCTAACGACGTCGCCACCTTTCTCCTCTCCTCTTGGCAAGGCGCCATGATGCGCATGAAGGTCGATCGAAGCCCGAAGCCGCTCGAGCAATTTAAGCGCGTCCTCTTTGCCACGGTGCTATCGCCTCCCTTAAAACGGACACAGCTCACGCAGCTCAAGCGAGCACCAAAAGACTAATTGTTTCCTATCGCGCAGTTTGGGCGGACATTGCACAAATTTGTTGCGGACGGCTTCGTCCTCGAGCGCGGTCCAATGAAGAGCGGCGCTTCATTCTGCCGTGAGCGATGATCCGCCGTACATGCGGGCCTGTTGAATGAGCTGACAGCCCGCAGCTGGCTTCACGTTGTCAGCCGCGACGGCGCCAGATCAGCAATACCTCGCAGTCGACGCCAGCTGCCACGGGCTTCGCGGACCAGAGCCACCTGTCGCGGTGGGTTCGGCGCGTTCACGGCGTTTCGCCGACCGAGCTTACGGACCGATAGGCAATACAGCAAAAATCTTCACGACCCGTCGCCCTCATCTCCTTACGTTCCGGCCAGGTTCTGCGGAACAACATTCAGAAGACCAGGATGACGACCAATGTCCAGTTTGCATGCCAAGGCGCAGACGCGCCTGTCAAACAACACCCCGTTGGGCGTGGAGCCGCGCGGCTGCTCACCGCCATCGATGAACTGGCGCCGGAAAACTCGGAAGTGATCGATGTCGCCAAGAGGAGCAAGAGGAGATTGCAAGTGAATACTTCCCGCGACCTCGCCGTTCCACCTGTCGAATTGAAAGTGCGCGTGAACCGACAGCGTTGTCAGGGCCACGCGCGCTGTGCCGCGCTCGCGCCCGAACTGTTCGAAGCCGACGAATTTGGCGAGGCCCACGAGATCGGCGACGGGAGGGTTTCGGCAGACCTGCACGACAAGGCCTATCTGGCCAAGGCCAACTGTCCTGAATCCGCAATCGATATCGAGGAAAGGTGATCAACATGAATGACCGCGCACCTGTTGCCGACTGGGCAACCGATTTTGACCATCTCGATCCGCGCTGGGTTGAAGATCCGCCTTCAATCTGGCGCGAGTTGCGCCAAACATGCCCGGTCGCGCACACGGATCGCTTCGAAGGCGTCTATCTTCCGTCGCGCTATGAGGATATTCGCGCCGTCGCCTATGACACCGAGCATTTCTCTTCTCGCCGTATTGCAGTCCGCGAGGGCAAAGAGCTGCTGCCGCCATCCCCGCCGGTCACCTCCGATCCGCCTGCGCATCGAGATGACCGGAGGATACTTCTGCCGCCATTCACGCCGCAGGCCGTGGCTAAGCTTGAGCCGAGAGTGCGAGCCATTTGCCGTGAACTCCTGGAACCGCTTTCTAACAGGAGCCAATGCGACGTTGCCGTGGAATATGCGCAAGAAATACCGACGCGCGTGACAGCCCGTATGCTCGGCATCTCCGAGTTCGAGGGCGCGAGATTTAGGAAATGGGTGCGCGATTTGTTGGAACTTGGGGTTGCGGATCCCGGGGTTGTCCACCGTGTCTTTGCCGAGCTGGATGCATTCTTTGCGCAGGAAATCGCCAAACGTCGGAAAGCGCCGGGCGATGATCTCGTCAGCTACCTGCTCGACACCAGGCTCGACGGAGAGCCGCTGAATGAGGAGCATATCAGCGGCACATTGCGTTTGTTGCTTATCGCAGGCATCGATACGACCTGGAGCATGATCGGCGCCAGCCTGTGGCATCTCGCCACCCATGAGGATGACCGAAAGCGCCTGGCTGAAAAGCCTGACTTGATTCCAACCGCGATCGAGGAATTCCTGCGGGCCTATGCTCCCGTGGTGGTTGGCCGTGAAATCGTCAAGGAGACGGAGATCGGTGGCCGTCGGCTGCGAGACGGAGAGATGGTCATGCTGGCGTTCGGTGCGGCCAATCGCGACCCGGCGATGTTTCCGGATGCGGATCGGGTCATCATTGATCGGACCGAGAATCGGCATGCAGCGTTCGGTCTTGGTATTCATCGCTGCATCGGCTCGAACTTGGCGCGCATGGAAATCCGCATCGCGCTTGAGGAATGGCTTGGCCAATTTCCCGATTTCATTCTGAGCGCCGGCGCGGTCGTCAAATGGTCGGCAGGAACCGTGCGGGGGCCGCGGCAGATACCGGTCACGCTGCGGAATTGATGCAGCGAGAAAGCCGCGGCATTGCATGAGGCTCATCTGCCGTTCGCGCCGGGGACAAAATCGAGCGAGGAGATCGGTGCGAATGGATGGTTGGCACCGGAATCGCCGGCGTCGGTATCATCGGTCGCGTACCCCATAACGTCAGCTTGGGATTGTTGTGTTCGTCGCGCTTCGCAAGGAGAAATTCAGTCATGAAGATCGACCTTAACGGCAAAACGGCCATCGTGACGGGCTCGTCGGCTGGGATCGGGTGGGGGTGCGCACGCGGCCTCGCCGAGGCTGGCGCCACGGCGGTCATTACGGCTCGCAGGCAGGACGCGTTGGAAAGCGCGCGCGACCGGCTGATCGACGCGGTTCCAGGATCAACCGTCCGCGCCGTGGCGGCAGATCTCAGCAGTGCCGGCGGCTGTGAGAACTTGGTCAGGGCCGAACCCCGGAGTGACATCCTGGTCAACAATCTTGGAATTTTCGAGCCCAAGCCCTTCTTCGATACCCCCGATGAGAACTGGGAGCGATTGTTCCATGTCAACGTCATGTCCGGAGTCCGTCTTTCGCGCACCTATATGCCGGCCATGATGGACAGCGGCTGGGGACGCGTGGTTTTCCTCAGTTCGGAAGCGGGCATCAATGTGCCTGTGGACTCGCTGCATTACGGCGTCACCAAAGCTGCCGTGCTTGCTTTGTCGCGCGGGCTCGCCAAACTCGCTCATCGTTCCGGCGTCACGGTGAACGCGGTGCTGCCAGGCGTGACCATGTCGGAGTGGGTCGAGGCCATGATAAGGGGGGCTGCTGAGCGGGCCGGCCAAACCTTCGAGGAGGCGGCACATGCGGCGGTGAAGGCGCGCTATCCAACATCCATCACGCAGCGCGTTCACGCGCTGGAGGAGGTCGCTAACCTCGTAGTCTACCTCTGCTCGACCAAATCGTCAGCAACGACCGGGTCCGCGCTGCGTGCTGACGGAGGCATAATCGAGTCGATTTGCTGACGAGCATCGCAGGACCAGGAGGCGCCTTCGCGGACCGCCTGCCGTCGGTTGATATCATTCAATTGAAGAGCAGGATGGCAGCCACTTGCGGCATAGCGAGTGCATTCGGTGGTCACGGCGAATATCGTCGCGCCGAGGAATGTCTCTGCGCCCGGCCTCGACGCTATCCTCGGCGCCGGAGAGAGTGCGCAATTTCTGAACCGCGGTGATTATCTGCCTTGCACCAGCAAATCCTGTTGACTGGATCGCTGTTGACTCAGATGTAGCCCAATTTCCAAGACCTGACATCAACCAACACACGACGACCTCGACCATCCGACGCATGATGACGTCAGGAGGAACCATGTCGTGCGACACGTCTTTCAACGTATTTGGAATGCAATGGATCGGCTGGCAACGCCAATGGCGACGGGTGTTTTTGGTCTTGCGACGAGGCCGTGAGGCGCAGCAACTCCCCAGGAAACGTTACGATCGTAACCATTTCAGGGTGCCGAAATGCCGTCATATCGCGTACATAAGTGCTGTGCTTCAGCGTTCGAACGTTGGAAATGTCCCGGCATTTCGACAGCGCCGGCCGGCTGCGCTGACCCGCGGAAATTGACGCGGTTGCCGCTCAATACGGCCTGAATTTCGTGTGGTCGTGGCTCGCCCCTAAAGCCGGTCACTTGGCGCGACGCCTTGCGTCTCGGATCGACCGCCTCCATCTGGCGGACGCTGGTGGCACGGATCGCGCCCGTTTTCTTCGCGCGGGAGGATTGGATTGATGTTCCAGGCAATTTCTGAACTTCGCTTGGCGCAGGCGGACGGCGGCTTGCCAACTGCGGTCGCTGCCGGCAGTGCCCCGGGCGAGAGCGGTGTGTTTGTGGTCAACGCGCGGTTCCACGGCGGCGGGCATGTCAGCGCGACACCGCGACGGCACCACATCTGTTTTAGTCTCACTTCAAACGCTCCCTTTGATTGCCGCATAGCCGATCGGGCATTGTCTCATAAGCCATCACCGGGCAATCTTGCGATCTGTCCCGCCGGAGCCGACTACGCAGCCGAAAGTGAAGGAAGCGTGGAAGCAACTATCGTGGCAATCGATCCGGGCCAGTTTGCGCTCGCAGCGGTGGAGGGCTCGGCATTTGATGCAGAGTTGATCGAGCGCTTCTCGGGCTGCGATCAGGCGCTGTTCGATCTTGCGCGCAGCCTGGCGGTGGAGTGCGCCGACGGCTATCCCAACGGGCCACTTTTCTGGAACGGTATGGCAAGCAGCTTCATTGACGGTCTGCTTATTCGGCATACTTCAAAATTCAAAGGCCTGGCACGCGGCAGGCTGAACGAGCAAGTGCTGGGCCGTCTCAGGGACTACGTCGTTGCTCATCTGGATGAGCGCATCGAGGCTGGTGCGCTGGCCAAGATCGCCGGTCGCAGCCCGTTTCACTTCACGCGTGTATTTGCCAGATCGGTCGGCATGACTCCGTACCGCTACGTCGTGCATCTGCGCTTGCAGCGCGCGCTTGAGCTGATGCGCGACGGTCGCCATGGCCTGGCTGAAATCGCAGCGGCCACGGGCTTTGCCGACCAGAGCCACCTGTCGCGGTGGGTTCGGCGCGTTCACGGCGTTTCGCCGAC
>Ga0137415_10001810_pt1 | contig 21270 bp, 16 predicted proteins | sample CZODoug3_1_1_16f_FD_183082 | JGI IMG/M metagenome (GOLD analysis project Ga0137415, IMG submission 183082) | Vadose zone soil fungal communities from Angelo Coast Range Reserve, California, USA - CZODoug3_1_1_16fungal (Hybrid Assembly) | ecosystem: Environmental > Terrestrial > Soil > Vadose...
CGGCGTGGAAGCGCAGTTCGACAGCGAAGCTGTCTATTCAAACATCAAGAAAGCCGTCGGCGAACAGGGCGTCATTTTCGTCGGATCGACAGAGGGACTGAAGAATTATCCGGAAATTTTCCGGAAATGGTTCGGCAAAGTCATCCCCATCGCCGACAACAAGTTTAGCGCGCTGAATTCCGCTGTGTTCAGTGGCGGCTCGTTCATTTACGTCCCGCCCGGGGTGAAAGTGAAACATCCGCTGCAAGCCTACTTCCGCATCAACGCTGAAAATTTTGGCCAGTTCGAGCGTACCCTGATCATCGCGGATGAAGGCTCGGAAGTGACTTACATGGAGGGCTGCACGGCGCCGAAGTTTAATACGCCAACACTCCACAGCGCTGTGGTGGAACTCGTCGCGCTGAAGGGCGCGAAGATTCAGTACATCACCGTGCAAAACTGGGCGTCGAATGTGTTCAACCTCGTTACCAAACGCGGTCTTGCTCATGAAAACGCCGAAGTAAAATGGATCGATTGTAATATCGGCTCGCGTCTCACGATGAAATATCCCAGTGTGATTATGAAGGGTCGTAAAGCCCGCGGGGAAGTTCTTTCCATTGCGCTCGCCAACGACGGTCAGCACCAGGATACCGGAGCGAAAATGATCCACGCTGCGGACGAGACGACCAGCAACATCATTTCCAAATCGATCTCCATTGGCAAGGGTCGTGCCACCTATCGCGGCTTGGTCCATGTGCCTAAGCATCTGAAGAATTGCAAGAACAATACCGAGTGCGACGCGTTGCTCATCAACGCGACTTCGCGAACCGACACCTATCCGGCGATCACGGTACGAGGGACAGGCAACGCCGTTCAGCATGAAGCCAGCGTCAGCCAGGTGAGCGCGGAGCAGATTTTCTACATGCAACAGCGTGGCCTCAGTGAGGCCCAGGCAATGAGTCTGAGCGTCAACGGTTTCGTCAACGATCTCGTCCGCCAATTCCCGATGGAATACAGCGTCGAGCTCAAACGGCTGATTGAGCTGGAGATGGAAGGCTCGGTCGGGTAACCGTTTTCGCCATCAAACTTTGCTGTAGCGGCGGTCTCTGACCGCCGTTCTGCTCTGAGGTAATACGATGTTTTCAGTCGCAAATCACGAACTGGTCAAATCCGCGCCGATTCTCTCCGGGCCGAGCGAGCTGCGCGAATTCCCCGATTGGTTTCATGATCAACAGCGCGAAGCGTGGCAACAATTCGAAGAGTTGCCGACGCCGACCCGGAAAGATCAAGCCTGGCGATTTTCCAATGTTGCTCTTCTCGATCTGGCGCCGTTCAAAATCAGTGCGCCGCTTTCTGAAGACGACCGCAAAAATGTTTTAAAGTATTCCCGCGGACTCGATCATTACGCGGCTCGGCTGATTTTCGCGAACGATCAACTGATCGAGCGCGACGTCGTTTCTGAAGATTTGAAACGGCGCGGCGTGATTTTTCAACCACTCGAGCGCGCAATGGTGGAGCACGCTGATCTCTTCCGAAAATATTTCATGTCCACTGAAGCGAGACTTGGTTCGGCTAAGTTCGCTGCGCTGCACAAGGCGCTAGTTTCGTCGGGGACATTCTTGTTCGTGCCCCGTGGGCTCGAGATTAAAGAACCGATTGAAATTTTTCATTGGCTGCGCCACGACAACATGTCGGTTTTCCCGCATCTGCTTCTCGTCGCCGACGAACTGGCAAAGGTCACTGTGATCGAGCATTTCCGCTCGTGTAACCCGACCACGCCGGGCTTCGCCTGTGGTGTGAACGATCTCATCGCCGGCCCGGGCGCGAAAGTGACCTACGTGTGCGCGCAAAACTGGGCGGAAAATGTAATCGCCTTACAAATGAACTCGACAACCGTCGATCACGATGCCTCCGCGATGAGCTTGAATTTGCATCTGGGCGGGAAATATTCGCGCTTCGAAAGTTTGAGCCGGCTCATCGGCGACGGCGGCCGAAGTGACTTGCTCGCGGTCGCAGTCGCCAAACATCAACAGGAATTCGATGCCCGCACATTGCAGGACCACATCTCACCCCACACCGCGAGCGATCTTCTTTACAAACATGCGCTCGACGATCGCGCGCGCACCACTTTCGGTGGTCTCATCCGCGTAGAACCGCATGCCCACTTCACTGACGCGTATCAAAAAGTCCGCAACCTGCTTTTGAGCGATGACGCCGAAGCAAACTCAATGCCTGGCCTCGAAATTCTCGCCGACAACGTCCGTTGCACGCACGGCGCCACCTCCGGCCAGATCGACGAGGACGAGCTGTTTTATCTGCGCACTCGCGGCATTCCCACAAAAGTCGCCCAACGCCTCTTAGTCACCGGCTTTCTGAACGAAGTTATCGAGCGTCTCGATCATCCAGCGATAGCTGAGCATTTGCATCGGCTGATTGAAGAGAAGTTTTCGACGCAATCTGCTGTGGATATAAGACCGTAGATTCCTTACCGAGCATGGCGCTGATATCGGTGAACTCGTTAGGCGCGCTAAGGATTACGTCGAACTCGAGGCTAACACAAAGGTTAGGGACCTAACTTTCGCCGAGAAATTTCGTTTGTTCGGACGCGAAGACATCGTGCTGTCAGTAAGCACGACTGATAAAGAGGAACCCGACTGGTGGGTTGTCGGCGGTTCGACGCCCATGAACCTTTACGCGAAATCACATTTTCGAACTGCGGACGAAGCGTTCTCGATGCACACGGGGTTGATGTTCGACTCAGTGCAGATGATTTTGAACAGTCTGATGTCGCGCCCGATGACATTGGCTATGACGCTTTCATTTGCCATGCATCAGAAGACAAGAAATCTATTGTGCGGCCTTTGGCAGCGGCGCTCGACGAGCTCCGCTTTCGGGTTTGGTATGACGAGTTTGAGCTGAAAGTAGGAGACAGCCTCCGCCAATCAATTGACAAAGGCTTGGTGAATTCGAGGTACGGCATCGTTATTTTGTCGAAGGCTTTCTTCGCAAAGGATTGGCCTCAGTATGAGCTAAACGGACTTACGGCCCGAGAAATTGATGGCGAGAAGGTTATTCTTCCGGTTTGGCATGGGGTGACGAAGGCGGATATTCTTGAATATAGTCCGCCGCTCGCGGACAAGGTCGCGGTCGTAACGAAAGGAATGAAGATAACTGAAGTGGCGAAAGCGCTCTCGGCAGCCTTGGACGATTAGTCCTTTTGTAACGCCGACTCTTCGGAACAAACTCCCATTGAATCGCCTTCGCACAGGATTGGACAATTCATCAAACCAAAATGTCGATCTTGCGCGCGATGAAATTCCTAGTGGCCACGGTTCCATTCGCTGCGCAAGGTTTCGGGATGGAAAATCCGGACGCGCAGCCGCCGCAGACTTGCTGCCCGATCGTTGAGCTGCGGCAATACACGTTGCATCCGGGAAAGCGGGATGTGTTGATCGATCTTTTCGACCGGGAATTTGTCGAATCGCAGGAGGCGCTCGGGATGAGGGTCATCGGTCAGTTTCGGGACCTGGATAATCCAAACCGATTTGTCTGGCTGCGAGGTTTTCGAGACATGCCTTCGCGCGCGCAGGCGCTCAAGGATTTTTACGGCGGGTGGGGCTGGAAGGCGCATCGCGAAGCGGCCAACGCCACCATGATCGATTCCGATAATGTGCTGCTCTTGCATCCGGCAACGCCAACTTCGGGATTCTCGTTTGGAAATAAGGAACGTCCTCGAGCGGGAGCAAACGAGGCCCGGAGCGAACTGATTGTGGCGACGATCTATTATTTCGATGCGCCGGTGGATGCGGGCTTCGTTGAGTTTTTCGAGAAAACAGTGAAACCGGCCGCGATCGGTTCAGGCGCAACGGTCCTGGCGTTTTTGGTAACCGAGCACAGCGAGAACACTTTTCCCGCGCTGCCAGTGCGGGAAGGCGAAAATGTTTTCGTCTGGTTCGCGCGCTTTAACGACTCGGCGGCATACGAACGTCACATTGCCGCTCTGACCCAGTACCCGCGTCGGCGCGACCAAATTTCGAAAGAGCTGTCGCGACACCTGAAGCGAGAGCCGGAGATTTTGAAATTATCGCCGACGACGCGCTCGCTTCTGTAAAAGCGGCCACAATTTTTCGGGCGAAGATCGCTATCATTTCGGCGCTTCCTGCTCGGTGTTTAATTCGAAATTGATTTTTACATCGTAATGCTCGCCGTTGCTGAGACCGTCTGGCGGCGCGTCAACTTCCGTCACTCGTTTCGCGATTGCCGCTACGGATTCGTTCACGACGACATTTTCGGAAGGTTTGATGATTTCGAACTTGGAGACGCGCCCGTCTTTCTCGATTCGAACTTTGACGAGAGTCGAGATTTTGTTGCCGGAAGGAACGCTGGTGGTCGGCTGAATCCAGGCGCTGTAAAAGCGATCATGAAGCATGTGGCCATACCAGCCGAACTCCGACGCGCTACGTCCGCCGCCTGAGCTGTTACCTTTCCCGGTTGAAGCTGTTTTTCCACTGCCGCTTTGAGATGCAGTTTCGGTTTTCGTGGTAACGGTTTTTTCGTTTTTGCCTGACTTCTCACTGGATTTTGCCGAGGTCGATTTTGTTTTCGGCAACGGTTTAGGGGACGCTTTGGCCAGTAGAATTTTCTTTGGAGTCGGTTTCGGGATTACTTTTGGCGTTGCCTTTGGTTTTGGCGTAGATGTCGGTTTTGGCGTCGGTTTCGGAGTCGGCGAGGGCAATTCGATTTCGCTCTTCGCCGCGGTTACCAGAGGTTTTTCTTCTTCCACCTGCTCATCTTTCAGCGGTTTCGGTTGAATCGGATGCGCGTCACGCTGCACTGATGGCGCTTCCTCATTTTCTGATTGTCCAGCCGCGAGATCTTCACCTAACCAAACGATGCTCTCCGCATTTGTTGACGCCCTGGCTGCCACGCTCCAGCGAATCAGTCCCGTGATCAGCGCAATATGTGCGAGAGCGATTAATGTAACGTTGCGCCAAAAACGGACAGGGGAACGACACGAATTGCACGAATTGCCACGAACCTCCTGATCTTTTCGTGTGGATTCGTGAAATTCGTGTCTCACTTCGATTCGGCTTTGGTGGCGATGCCGACTTTGGTGATTCCCGCCCGTTGCACGGCGTCCATCAGCCCGATTAATTTTTGCACAGGCAATTCGCGATCGGGCCGAATTACAATGGCAATATCCGGATTCGCCGCTCTCAACTCCATCAATCGCGCGGTAAGCGTTGCCAAGTCCAGCACTTGATTGTTAAACCGGATCGTGTCGGTGCGATCGATGGAAACGGTTTGCACCTGCGACCTGTTGATCGGCGGATTCTTCGCGCCGCTGGAAGGGATCACGAGGTTCATGCTGCTTTCGAGCAACGGCGTTGTGATCATGAAAATGATGAGCAGCACGAAAGCCAGATCGAGCAGCGGCGTGACATTGATCTCGCTCAGCGTAGAGAGACTCTGGCGTTGTGAGTAGCGTCTCATTGGGCGGTTACAACGTTAAAAGAGTTACAAAGTTAAAAAGGATATGTCGCGCGTCCGAGTCTAGCTTTGTAACGATGTAACCTTTGTAACTTTGCAACCGTTTCATCTGCGCAACGCTGCCTCACGCGCGCCGTGATCGACATACTTATGCTCGAACTCGGATGCGAGCTCGGCGGCGAAGTTATCCATCTCCACGATCATCCCGCGAATGCTGGTAACGAGAAAGTTGTAACCGAACATCGCTGGAATGGCGACGCACAGTGCAGTGACCGTGGTGATCAGTGCCCCGGACACGCCTGGCGCCATCGACACTAGACTTGGCGAGCCGGCCTCGGCCACGCCGGTGAACGCATCCATGACGCCCCAAACAGTGCCGAGTAACCCAAGAAATGGCGAGCCGCTCACCGCAGTGGCAAGCAGGATCATCTGCGATTCGAGTGAGAGCGCTGTCTCGCCCACCGCACGTTCCATTGCCGCATTGACCGCGCCCATTTGCGCTGGCGAGATTTTGTCTGCGATTTCAAGTCGCGCGCGAAACGTGTCGTCAACTTCTGGTGATCCGAGCAGATGAAACGTCATCTCCTCGCACCCGGCCCGGTACACGTTAAAAACTGGCGACCCCGGAAAGCGCGCGTTCTTTTCGAACAGACGCAGCGGTTGTCGATCTTTCCGGAACGCCGCGAGAAAACGTGCATTTTGTTTTCGCGCAAAACGGATCACGCGCAATTTGGTGATCATAATCGACCAACTGAAGATCGAGGCGATGGCGAGAAGAGAGAGGACGAGTTTTCCTGCGATCGTCGCGTGATCGAACGCAAATAGGAGACCGCCGCCTGCCGCTACGATTTCCGGAACAAGCATTCCCGCTTCACCGGACTAAGTAATAATGCCGTTTTGTGGAAACGCCACTAGTCATTTCGACCGAAGCGCAGTGGTGTTTCTATTTAAATAATCCGGAGATGTCTCAACTTCGCTCGACATGACAAAGCCCTTCACGACGACATTCTCCTCGGGAACGTCGGTCGCCTTTTCGCAACGACAATAAATGCGACCCCGATGGCAATTAGGAAGAACGAAAAGAATTGTCCACGCGTGAAGGGCCCGATTAACTCCGCGTCTGGTTCGCGGAAATTTTCGACGATGATTCTAAAAATCGCGTAACAAATGAAAAACAGCCCAGTCAAAACCCCGTTGGGCTGCCGCGTGCGGGTCCGCACAAACCACAAGATCCCGAAGAGAACGATTCCTTCGAAAAACGCCTCGTAAAGCTGTGAAGGATGGCGCGGTGAAAGAATTGAGCGCAACTCGGTTGCTACTTCTGGATGGCTGTGTACCGCATTAACAATCACGTCTGGCGTCGTGAGCGATGGATCAATCTGCGCACAAGCTGCTACAGCCCGATTCGCTTCCTGCGGATGATCGAGCAGTTCCTTTGGAAATTGCATTGCCCAGGGAACATTCGCGATGCGTCCATAAAGCTCGCCATTGATGAAGTTCGCGCAGCGCCCAAAGAACAAACCAATCGGCGCAGTAACGACAAGGTTGTCGCCGAGATTCGTCCACGAGATTTTGTGCCGGTACGCGTAATAGAAGGTGAAAGCCAATAGTCCAAACATTCCGCCGTGGCTCGACATCCCTCCTTCCCAGACGCGCAGGATCGATAGCGGCTCTCGCAACATCTCTGGTTTGTAGAAAAAGACGTAACCAAGACGTCCGCCAACGATGACGCCGAACAGCGCGCAGCCGGTGATGAAGTCGCCCACCCGTTGCGGAGACAAATCGGCATACCCGTGCTTCGCCAGCCAGAGGAAAAGGAGGTAACTCGAGACGAAGGCCAGCACGTATGCCAGGCCGTACCACCGCGGCCCGACATTGTCGTAAATCCGAAAAATGATCGGATTCAGACTGTGCACGTAGTAGGCAAACATTTGCGCCGCGATTGTCCGCGACGTTCGCAAATTGCGCAATCAAACTATAGCCACTTCGCTCCGCGAAGCGTGCGCGTCGCCCACAATGAAAACGCGCGTCATCCCGAACGAAGTGAGGGACCTCACAAAAGCTGATTGATCACGCAATTGGGATTGTGTGACGCGCATACGATTGTGAGATCCTTCGCCGTCTGCGCGGCTCAGGATGACCGCGCAGTTTGTTGGCGCGGCGCTTTCAACACTCTTCGCAAAAATGGCGCCGTGCGGCTGACACGATTTGTCGCCACTTGTTCTGGTGTTCCGCTGGCAACTACTTCGCCGCCAGCATCGCCTGCTTCAGGGCCAAGATCGACAATGTAATCGGCTTCGGCGATCACACTGAGATTGTGTTCGATCACGATCACGGTGTTTCCTTCGTCCACGAGCCGGTGCAGCACGTTGAGCAGCAGTTCGATGTCGGCCATATGCAGGCCGATCGTGGGTTCCTCGAGCAAGTACAGTGTCGATCCTGGCTTGCGCATTTTTCGAATCCGCTCGTCCGCCGCACGGCTGACGCCGCGTTTTAGTTGTGTCACCAGCTTGAGCCGTTGCGCTTCGCCGCCACTTAGAGTCGGGCTCGGTTGGCCGAGCTTGAGATAACCGAGTCCGGTATCGACTAACAGCGAAAGTGCTCGCGCAATTTTCGGATGTGCCGAGAAAAATTGCGCACCTTCTTCGATCGTCATTTCCATGACATCGCCGATCGATTTTTCGTTATAGAGAACCTCGAGCGTCTGGGGATTGTAGCGCCGGCCGCGGCAGTCTTCGCAAGGCACGTAACTGCTCGGCAGAAAATTCATCTCGAGCTTGATTACGCCCTGCCCCTTGCACGTCTCGCAACGGCCACCTTCGGCATTGAACGAGAATCGGCTGGCGGAATATCCGCGCACGCGCGAGACAGGTAGTTGCGCATAGAGATTCCGAATCTCATCGAACACTTTCACATAGGTGCCTGGCGTCGAGCGCGACGTTTTACCGATCGGCGACTGATCGACTTCATAAACCGCAGCAATCTGGGAAGCGCACGCTTGCAGCGTGCTGGTTGCCGCATTTTGCGGCAACGAACTTTTCTCCTTTCGCGAATCTTTAGGCCAGAGACGCAATTGGGAAGTTCGTGAAGGCAGAATGCCTTCACCCGCACGCGGGACGCGTGCGCTCCCCAGACTCTCGCGAACCGTCGGAAGGATGACGTCGTGCATCAGCGTCGATTTTCCCGAGCCGGAAATCCCAGTGATGACTGAGAAGCGGCCAACGGGAAAGCGGACATCGATTTTTTTCAAGTTGTTCGCCCGCGCACTTTTTATCTCGATCCAGTTTTCAACGTCGCGCAAGCCTCGGCGCGATCCCCTGATTGGATGGCAAAGCGGCGATTTCAAGCACCGGGCGGTTTCGGAATTCGGATTTATCTCGATGGTGCGCAGCGTTCCACTCGCCACGACTTGGCCGCCGTGAAGTCCGGCGCGCGGCCCAAGATCGATAATGTGATCGGCACGCCGCATTGTTTCCTCGTCGTGCTCGACAACTATCAGCGAATTGCCTTTGTTTCGCAGCGCGGCGAGCGTTTCGAGCAGTCGCAAGTTGTCACGAGGGTGCAAACCGATGGTGGGCTCGTCCAGGACGTAAAGGACGCCGCGCAGATTCGACCCAAGCTGCGCAGCCAGACGGATTCGCTGGGACTCGCCCCCGCTCAATGTTTTTGCTGAACGCCCCAGCGCGAGATAACCAAGTCCCACCCTTTCCATGAAACGCAATCGCTGTTGAATTTCGGGCAAAAGACCGGCTGCGATGGTCTGATGTGTGTCTTTGAATTTTAACCTGTCGATTGTGCGCGCGGCTTCGCTGGCTGAAAGCTTGGTGAATTGATCGATCGTGTAACCTTGCACGCGGACGTGGCGCGCGACGGCATTTAAACGCGAGCCGTGACAGCTCGGACACTCACGCGCTTCGCCTTCCTCGATCCACTCCGATTCGCGCTCTGCGGCAAGCTCGTTTTCCAGAACCGATTCACCGTCACGGCTTGCAGCCGTTTGGAGATCCTGGTCCCAGATTTCACCGAATCCTCCGCATTCTTCACATGCGCCGTGAGGCGAATTGAACGAAAACAAACGCGGATCAAGTTCTTCAAACGCGCGGCCGCAGCTTGGGCAGCTCATCTCAGTACTCACCATGGTAATCTGATTCTTTGAATCGAGCAGACGCGCCGTGCCGCGCCCAATTTCCAGCGCACGTCGGGCAACCTCGCGCGCTTGCACGATTCGCCGCCGATCAATCACGCCAACGACCACGTCGATGGTGTGCTCTTTGAAGCGCTCCAGTTTCCGAAAATGCGAGATTGGGACCAATCGGCCATCGACATAGAGTGTGTCGAATCCCTGGCGTTCCGCCCAGCGCGCCACGTCTGTATGAAAGCCTTTGCGCGCTTTCACGAGCGGCGCGAGAACCTTCAGCGGCGCGCGTTTTGCAGCCGCCTCGATTTGTTTCACGATCGACGCGACGCTCTGTTTTGCGACCGGCAAATCACAGTCTGGACAAAACTGTGTTCCGGTCTTTGCAAACAGGAGCCGAAGAAAATGGTAAACCTCGGTGACCGTCGCGACGGTCGATTTGCCTCCGCCGCGCGTGACTCGCTGCTCAATCGCCACGCTGGGCGGCAATCCGCTCACCAGATCCACATCCGGTTTTTCAAGTTGCTCGACGAATTGCCGCGCATAAGGCGACATGCTGTCGAGAAAGCGCCGTTGTCCTTCGGCAAACAAGATGTCGAACGCGAGTGTCGATTTTCCCGATCCGCTTAAACCGGTGATGACCACCAGCTGCTCCCGCGGAATCTTAACGTCGATATTTTTGAGGTTGTGCTCACGAGCACCGTGAACGTGGATGGCACCGGCTCCATTCACCCGAAAACGGGGGGTTTCCTCAGCAGCTCGCGCTAATTCAACACTGTCATCCTGAGCGTACGCGAAGGACCTCTCCAACTCGCGCGATGTTTTGCGAGGTCCCTCGCCGTCTTCGCGGCTCGGGATGACATGCAACGGCTTGAGAGATTCTGAGAGAATTCGTCGTAAGAATTGTCCCGTGTGGGAATTTTCAACTTTCGCAATTTGCTCAGGCGTTCCCACGGCGACCACTTCGCCGCCCTCATCGCCAGCTTCCGGGCCGAGATCGACGATCCAATCCGCGCACTTGATCACTTCCAGATTGTGCTCGATCACGATGAGCGAGTGACCGGCATCGACCAGTCGCTGGAAAACCTCCAAGAGCCTCGCGACGTCATCGAAATGCAAACCGGTCGTAGGCTCGTCGAGGATAAACAAATTGCCGATTACCGATTGCCGATTGCCAATTTCTTCTGCAGTTGAGCGTTGAGCGTTGGACGTTGAGCGTTGGGCGTTTTTTGCCTCAGCCAAATGTCCGACTAATTTCAGCCGCTGCGATTCGCCGCCGGAAAGCGCGCTGAGTGGTTGACCGAGTCGCAGATAACCAAGTCCGACTTCTTCAAGCACCTTGAGTCCATCGGAAATTTCCGTCGCGCGTTCGACAGGTACCGGTGCAATCGTCTGGTCGCTAATGTGCGCAAAAAATTGAATCGCTTCGCTGACCGTCAACTTGAGAACGTCGTCAATGGATCTGTTGTGCAGGCGCACTTTCAACACATGCGATTGAAACCGTTTGCCTTCGCATTCCGCGCAGCGCACGAAAAGATCGCTCAAAAATTGCATCTCAATCTTTTCATAGCCGGTGCCCGAGCAACGCTCGCACCGCCCGGTGCCGGAGTTGAACGAAAAGGCGCTTGCGGTAAGTCCCTGCGCCATCGCTTCCGGTTGTGCCGCGAACAATTCGCGTAGCCGGTCAAACAGACCGAGATAAAGAATCGGAGTTGAGCGCGGGGTGCGCGCCAGCGGCGCCTGATCGACCATCACTACGTCACCAATCCGATCCGCTCCGGTAACCGACTTGCAGATGCCGGGCTCTTGATCTGACGATTGCCCCTTCGCACGAAGGAGATTCCGGTAAAGCACATCGTGAACGAGGGTGGACTTGCCAGAACCCGAGACGCCGGTAACGCACGTGAAGACCCCGAGTGGCAGCGCAACGTCAATGTTCTTCAAATTGTGTTCGCGCGCTCCGGTAATCTTGACAGATGACGAGCATCGTCGCCGCGATTTCGGGATCGGAATGGACTTCGTCCCAGTGAGGTAGTCACGCGTGAGCGATGGAGACGGCGCGCCCTCGCGCGGGTTTCCCGACATTCTGCGGCGCGAGGGCGCGGCGTCTCCATTCACAAAATCCTGCAACGCTCCGTTCCAGACCAACTCGCCGCCGTGTTCGCCGCGGCTCGGACCGAGATCGATCAAATTATCCGCGGCGCGAATGATTTGTTCCTCGTGCTCGACGACAAGCAACGTATTGCCTTTGTCGCGCAAATTATGCATCACGCGCACCAGCTGCCCTACATCGCGCGGGTGCAACCCGATGCTTGGTTCATCCATGACAAAGAGCGTGTTTACCAGAGACGCGCCAAGGCATGTCGTGAGGTTCACGCGCTGGACTTCGCCGCCGCTCAACGTGCGCGTTGATCGATCGAGCGTGAGATAACCTACGCCGACCTCGCAGAGATAATTCAGGCGCGCGCAGATTTCGTCACGCAACATCCGGGCGGTCTTGTCGCCGCTGGCGATTTTGAGATTGCGGAGAAAATCATGCGCATTGGAAATTGAAAGCGCCTGGAATTCGGGAAGCGTTAAACAAGGAGGGGCGGTTTCCAATCCGCCCTTTTGGGACGGCGGACTAGAGACCGCCGCTCCTTGAATCTTGTAGTTAAGTGCCTCCGGCTGATAGCGGCCGCCCTTGCATTTGGGACAGGTGATGTAGGCGCGATAGCGGCTGAGCAAAACGCGTACATGCATTTTGTAAGTCTTACTCTCGAGCCAGCGAAAGAACCCGCGGACGCCGTACCACCGATCGTATTCGTAATCTTCTTCGGTATATTCGCCTGATCGCTTTTCGCCTTCGATCACGAAATCCTGATCAGGCTTGGGCAATTCCTCGAACGGAACATTGATGTCGATGTCCTCGCGCGCGCATGCCCGAAGCAAGTCCTTCTGTGATTCGCCGAACTCAGCGCCGCGAAAAACGCGGACGACGCCTTGTTTGATGCTCAGGCTCCGGTTGGGAATTGCCTTATTCAGGTCGATAGCAATCGTGCGCCCAAAACCACGGCATTCCGGACACGCGCCCAGCGGGTTGTTAAAACTAAACAGGCCCGGCGTGGGCGGCCGAATGTCCAAATCGCAATAGGCACAATGCCAGCCCGTGGAGAAAGGGATTGCTCTAGTGGCGGCCGTGTCGGCCGCAGTTTTGGATTTCGCAGGCGACACGCCTGCCTCCACAGGAATTACGTTGATTTTTCCTTTGCCGAAACGCAGCGCCGTTTCGATTGCCTCGACTAATCGCGGCCGATTTTCGTCAGTGATCGCGATGCGATCCTGAATCACCTGAACACGCGCGCCGAGACGTTTGATTTTGGGCTCGTCGTCCACGCGAACGACCTGATTGTCAACCCAAACACGCAGATAACCTTGCTGTTGGAGGAAATCGAAAAACTTCCGCGGCTCTGTTTTCACCGGGACAGCGACCCAGAACGTGATGAGGATGGTTGCCGGTTTTCCATTGTTGTCACCCTGAGCGGAGCGCAGCGCAGTCGAAGGATCTCTGGAAATTCTTTTATCCGCTGAAATACCGAGAGATTCCTCGACTACGTTTCGCTTTGCTTCACTCCGCTCGGAATGACAAGTAGTGAATTGTGTTACAATTTGCTCCGCGATCGACTGTGTGGTTTCAGGACGGATTTCCCGGTCGCAATTCGGACAGAACGCGCGGGTAATTCGTGACCAGAGCAACTTCAAATAATCATTGATCTCCGTCATCGTCCCGACAGTGGAACGCGACGTCTTGACCGGGTTCGATTGCTCAATAGCGATCGCCGGTGGGATTCCACGGATGTCGTCCACCCGCGGCTTATCCATGCGGTCGAGGAATTGCCGCATGTACGGGCTGAACGTCTCAACGTAGCGCCGCTGGCCTTCCGCATAAATTGTCTCGAAAGCGAGACTCGATTTGCCGCTGCCACTCGGCCCCGTGACAACCGTCAGTTTTCCGAGCGGAAGATCAACATCGATCCCCTTGAGATTGTTTTGACGCGCGCCGCGAATCTCGATGCAGTCAGTGCGCGATGCCGCGCTAACGCTTTCTCTGTTCCCGATCTTCGAACCCACTGGAAATATTCGCTGCCAGTCAAGCGATTCGCAAATGACACGCGCATTAAAAACGCGTGTCATCCCGAACGAAGTGAGGGATCTCGCCTAGGAATTTTTCGGCACGCTCATTGTTAGCGTGATCAATCAGTCTTTAAGAGGTCCCTCGCTCCGCTCGGGATGACGGAATTGCTATTCCATGAACCGCGCGGCGAGTTGTTCGCGCTGCTCGAGAAGCTGTTCGGGCATAACGCCGCCTAACGAATCGAAAAACTCTTTGTGTGCGGCTAATTCCCTCTGCCACTCCTCGTGATCGATCCCGAGAATTTCGGCAACGCATTTGTGGTCGATGTCGAGCTCGACGAGATCGAGATCGTGGGGGCTTGGCAACCAGCCGATCGGTGATTTCAGTGCGCCGCCGGTTCCGTCGCAGCGATCGATTATCCATTTCAGCACGCGCATGTTTTCGCCGAAACCCGGCCAGAGAAATTGGCCATTCACCCCTTTGCGAAACCAGTTCACATTGAAAATGAGCGGCGGATTCGTCAGGCGCTTCCCCATATCGAGCCAGTGCTGGAAATAATCCCCGATGTTGTATCCGCAAAATGGCAACATCGCCATCGGATCGCGGCGCACCCGACCAACCGCGCCGGTTGCAGCGGCGGTTGTTTCTGAGGCCATCGTGGCGCCCAGGTAAACACCGTGAGGCCAATTGAATGACTCGTAAACGAGCGGCACTGTGTCGCTACGGCGTCCGCCGAAAATGATCGCGCTGATCGGCACGCCTTCGCCTTTCTCAACATCTGGATCCAGCGCCGGATTATCGCGCATCGGTGTTGTGAATCGGCTGTTGGGGTGCGCAGCTTTTTCTTTTGAAGCCGGTGTCCAATCGTTTCCGCGCCAATCGATCGCGTGCTGCGGCGGATCACCATCTTTTCCTTCCCACCATGCGTCTCCGTCATCAGCGAGTGCGACATTTGTATAAAGCGTGTCGTGCGAGATCGCTTGCATCGCGTTTGGATTCGATTTGTAGCTCGTGCCTGGCACGACGCCGAAATAACCGTTCTCCGGGTTGATCGCGTACAGGCGTCCATCGCGCACCTGCATCCAGGCGATGTCGTCGCCAACCGTTGTTACTTTCCAGCCCTCGAAATGCTTCGGTGGAATGAGCATGGCGAAATTGGTTTTCCCGCAGGCGCTCGGGAAGGCGGCGGCCACGTAATGCTTGTTTCCCTCCGGCGATTCGACTCCGAGGATCAGCATGTGCTCGGCGAGCCAGGCTTGCTTGCGCGCAAGATAGGAACCGATGCGGAGCGCGAGACATTTTTTGCTCAGCAAAACATTGCCGCCGTAACCAGAGCCAACGGAAATGATCGTGTTGTCCTGCGGAAAATGACAGATGAAGCGCCGCTCAGGATTAATATCCAGCAACGAATGCGTACCACGGTTCCACTCCGCGTTTGGATCGTTGCCGAGCCGTTTGACGGCGATCTCGCCCATACGCGTCATGATCCGCATGTTTAGCACGACGTATTTTGAGTCGGTAATCTCGAAACCGATTTTCGTCAGTGGCGAATCCGGCGGGCCCATCATGTAGGGAATCACAAACATGGTGCGTCCGCGCATCGCGCCTTTCAATAGGGCACGGAGTTTGGCGTAGGTTTCTTTCGGCTCAGACCAATTGTTGGTCGGGCCGGCTTCCTCTTTTGTCGGCGTGCAGACAAACGTGAATTGCTCGACACGCGCCACATCGTTTGGATCGGAGCGATGCAAATACGAGTGCGGAACTTTCTTTTGGTTCAGCTTGATCAGGACGTTTTGCTTGAGCGACTCAGCGATCAGAAATTCGTTTTCCCGATCCGAGCCGTCGCACCAGAAAATGTTTTCCGGTTCCGTGAGCGCAGCGATTTCGTGCACCCAATCCAGTACCGCCTGGTTGGTTGGCCTGGCGTCCCCGATGCCGTTCGGCGGGAATATTGCGGGTGCGGGATTCTTCATGAAACGAAGATGTGCATCTTAACCATGAACGCTGGCTTCGCCACGTTGAATCGTTGAACGGTGGAACAGGCGTCATCCTGAGCGGAGAGAAGCGGAGTCGAAGGTTTCGGTGGAGCTACCGTAAAATGCAACGGGATTGAAAGCCTGGCTTCGCCTCGAAAGCTTTCGGGGCTGCGTTGCAGCCTCGACTTCGCTCGGAATGACTGCACCTTCACGAATCACGCTTGCGCACAGGCAATGCGCGGCATTTATTGAAAACATGTTCGGGGTCACCACGTCCGATGATTATCGGCCGGTTGCGTGGATGGGTCGCTATCCGGTCGATGTGACCACGATGCTTGTAGGCGTGCACGTCGCGGCGGCGGTGTTTGCGGCGATTCTCGTAGCAGTCGGAGCTGGGTCCATTTTAGGATGGTTGCAGTTCGATAGCGCGGCCGTGTGGTCTGGCGGGCAGGTCTGGCGCCTTTTCACGTACGCGTTCGTTCATGCGCCCTCGGCGCTGCTGTGGTTTGCGATCGAGATGTACATGCTGTTCGTGTTTGGGCGTGAAGTGGAACGCTTCGTCGGGCGACGCGCGTACATCGCCCTGTATCTCATTTTATTAATTACGCCTCCGGCGCTGCTCACGGTCTGGGGGCTATGGGAACGGTCTGTCGTTGCCGGTTCGCCCGCGTTGCACTTTGGGATTTTTGTTGCCTTCGCAACTATCTATCCGCGGGCGGAGTTGTTCCTGCGGATAATGGCCAAGTGGATTGCCCTCATTCTCGCAGCCGTTTACACACTTCAATTGCTTGCCTACCACGCCTGGAGCGAACTGGTAGTCGTCTGGACAACTATCGGCGCAGCGTTCCTTTTTATCGAATGGAGTGGCGCCGGGCCAGAGCTTGCCTGGTGGACCGCAGTAAAAACGCGCTTCGCGCCCAGGCCAAAGTACCGCATTGTGCCCAAAGTCGGACCGACGCGTGCCGCAGAATCCGAAGATGCCGATGCATCAATCGATCCAATTCTCGACAAAATTTCAAAATTCGGGATTGGAAGTTTGACCGCTGGCGAGCGGCGGCGACTCAATCGTGAACGCGAGCGACTGCTCAAGAAATCCGACTAAACCAGAGGAATGACGGCTTGGGCAGCCGTCGGCCTAAAGTACTTCGAGCGCCAACACCGATGAGCGGAATGCCTGCCAGCATCCGCACGAAGCGGCGCCGCGCGATGTTGTCCGTTACTGCACCTCAGTGATTTCAGTCGGCGCCGAGGGCTGCCTCGTCACAACTGTCAGCGGCGAAATCTTCAAACTAAGTAGCCGATTCGCCGTTTGAAATGAAAAAATACTTCACAATGGAGACCTGTGGTAAGACAATGAAGCATCAAACGTGACCACCGTCGACAACAGCGCCAAAGGCGCAGACGCTGCTCGCGAGGGCTTCCTCACCCGTTTTCCTATGGTCTTGTTTTTCCTTCTGTCCTTCGTCTTCACTTGGGGCTATTTTTGGCTGATCTGGGCGCCCTTCGGCTTACCGGAGTCCCTGATAGCTCTGGGTGGTTTCGGGCCATCCGTCTCAGCCTTCCTCGTGCTAGCTATAACCTCGGGAAAGCCCGGAGTTCTTCGCTTGTTGCGCAGCATTGTGCACTGGCGAGTCGGCGTGCGTTGGTACTTGGTGGTCCTGCTGGGCGTTCCGATTCTGAATTTGTTGGCTTTCTTGGTCGTACCAGGGACCTTTTCGGATTTTGTCGCTCCGGATTTGCGCGTTGTACGAGTTTATCTGAGTGAAATGGCAATCTCCCTCACTATTGGCATTGCTCCGCTCTGGGAAGAAGTTGGCTGGCGTGGTTTCGCGCTACCCGGTATGCAGCGGCTACACGGTCCTGTAGTGGGAACCGTCATTCTTGGGGCGCTCTGGGGATTGTGGCACCTGCCATTCTTCTTTGGGCCGCTGGCGCGAACCGGACCGGATGCTACCTTGCTCAGCGCCACGGTTGCTTTGATTGAGTTTTCGATCGGTTTAACAGGCCTTTCGGTCGTGATGACGTGGGTGTTAAACAACTGTCGTGGCAGCACGCTACTGGCGATGTTGCTTCATGCTGCCTTCGACAGCTCGGGCCTGGCGCTGGTAGCGCTCTTTCCGTCTACTCCGCCGTATTATCTCCCAGTTCATTATCAAACCCTCGGTATAGCTATCATCTTTAGCATCGCGACGTTGATCCTCATCCTTGTGACTCGTGGCGACCTGAGCTACCAGCGTTACCAGCGCGAGGTCGGCTAACAGGAACTACGATACGCCGAACAGAAAGGTCGTTAAGTTTGAGAACATCAGAGGTGTTACATGCCGCTGACAGCAATATTCGTCTTCGGGCACGTCGCGGTCTGACTATTTACTTCGCGGTCCTTGTGCCGCTCTCGGCCGTGTTCGAGGCGTTTATGATCAGAGGTAGTTCCTCGTGGGTTTGGGGGCTGATGTGGACGCCGGCGGCGGCGTCCCTCGTAGCGCGTCTCGTGCTCCGCGAAGGGTTCAGCGACGTGTCGTTCCGCCTTGGGGGCCGCCGCGGATCGAAAGCGATTGGGTTGGCGCTAATTTTCCCGATCATCGTAGGGTTGATCGCTTACGGCTTCGCGTGGACGACCGGCTTGGTGCAGTTCGGCCCGCGGCCGATTACGCTGGCTGCTCCGTACATTCCGAACACGATATCCCCTGCCGTAGTGTTCGTGATTAACGTTGCCGTCGCTGCCACCATCGTAACTGTGTACAGCGCCCGCACAGCCGCCGGCGAAGAGATCGGCTGGCGCGGCTACATGCTTACGCGCCTCGTCGATGCTGGGGTGCCTAAACCCATTCTAACGAGCGGCCTCATCTGGGGCCTCTGGCATGTGCCGCTCATCCTGGGAGGAGTTTACCTGGTCGGTCCGCCGCGGCTCGTGGCAGCTTTGCTCTGGATGGTAATAGCCACGGCATTTAGCTTCGTGTTCGCGCGCCTGCGTCTGGAGACGGGCAGCGTCTGGCCGGCGATCACCCTGCACTCAGGTTGGAACGCCATAACCCAAGCCGCGTTTGATCCGGCGAGTCACGGCGCTCGTCCGGAGCTGTGGATCGGCGAGTCGGGAATCCTGGTCGCTCTCACCATGATCGTTGCGGCCATTGTCTTCTCCCGTGGGCTATGGACGATCCGCAGGACACCCGAATAGCGACGGGAACCCGGGTCCGGAGGGGGCCTCGGGGAACGTTTGCAGCGCTCTCGATTGCAGCGGTGATGAGTGCCTTTGCTCGTCGGGTGAACCGCACATTGTTTGTCTCACAACAGCGGCGCGATGAATGCGTCCACGAGAAGCAGATTCAGTGGCAGATGTCGTGGGCGTACGCCGCGAACAGATAAGCGGCCGGATGCGAATCAACTTGATGTTTCACTCATTGATGAATAAGCGTACTGCGCATCAGCGGACGCATTAGCGAGGTGGCCAGCGGATTGGAGCTTGGACCTGGGACACCAGTGCTTATCTTTCTAATTGGCATTATCGCGCTTGCCGCAGACGGGCAATCGCCATCACCTTCCAACAGCACCACAACCGCTTCTTACTCTCTGCTCCCTCGGAACGCAGTCGTCCCGCTGAGCGTAGTTAATCGTTTCTTTCCCGAAATCACACGGGAAGCTACGACAGGCCAAAACTTAACCGCAGTCGGCAATGCTAAGGCGACGAGGAGCGTCATCTACGCAAATAGCGACAGCTCGAAGAAAGTGACGATCACCGTGGACCAGTACGCAAGCTCGAGCGATGCGTCTTCGGCCTATGAGGAGGCTGTTCAGAAGAGCAAGACTGTTCCAGGCTTCAAGCCGATCCCTGCGGAGAATCTCGGCCAGCACGGCTTTATCGGAACGGTGACTCAGGGTGGCGAGACGCATATCGGGCTCGGCGCGTTGGATGGCACAGTGATCGTGGGAGCAACGCTGGCGGGCTTCGACCCCACGCCCGACATTATAGATAAGCTAATCTCTATGACCCGCGAAGAAGAAGGCGTTGCCAAAACGGCCGTTGCTGCAAAGCGGTTGTGAATCACTGCGGCTCCAAATTTAAATGTGTTTCAGGCATCCCTTCGTCATTCTCTTCGTTTCTATTTGCGCAAATTGAAGTCACGCGGCTACTGTAAGACCCGTGTTCAGCTTGACGATGCTCGGCAGCGGGAGCGCGGGAAACAGCGCGCTGGTCGCAACCGGTCACTGCAAGATTCTCGTCGACGGCGGGCTCAGCGCGCGACAATTAGTTTTGCGCCTGAAGCACTGCGGCCTGACGCCAAAACAACTCGATGGAGTCCTGCTTACGCACGAACACGGCGACCACGTGTGCGGCCTTGAAATTCTCTGCCGCAAATTTGACGTGCCGATTTATTGCAATCGACTCACCGCTGAAGCGCTCCGTTGCACCGCTTTCTTAGGACAAATTCGCAACTGGCGAATTTTCGAAACTGGCGCGGAGTTTTCTATTTGTGATGTCATGGTGCAGACATTCCCCGTGCCGCACGATGCCGTCGATCCGCTGGGGTTCGTCTTCCACGCCGGGTCAGGCAGTCTCGGATTCATCACGGATCTCGGTTACGTGACTAAACTGATCGTCGAGCGATTACGCCAGGTGCAAACACTCGTGATCGAGACGAACCACGACGAAAAACTTTTGCAGAACGACATGCATCGGCCGTGGCCGGTGAAACAACGGATCCAATCCCGTCACGGTCATCTGTCGAACAGCGCTGCGGCAGGCGTAATCGAGGAATTGTTGCCCGGCAAGATCGAGCGCGTTGTGCTGGGACATCTCAGCCGTGATTGCAACACGCCCACGCTGGCCTTGGAAACAGTCCGCGCATCCCTGGCAAAGTGCGGCAAGGTCGACATGGAGGTCCATTGTGCCACGCAATTCGAAATCACTCCGCGATTTCGAATCGGCGAAAGCGATCCCAGTCCGTTTCAACCGACTTTCGAGAACGCGTTTTTCCAAAACGCGCGGTAGGTTTGCCCGAATTATTGCGCGTTGGACGTTCGGCGTTGGACGTTGCGCATTTTCTTCTTCTTCTTCTTCTTCTTTGAGATGACACTGTTCGCCGCGGCATCGAGAGCGGCGCGCACCATGCTCGCATTCGCGGCGGGAAGATAAATATTCGTGGCGCCTTGCCGACCCCAGGCACCGCTACACAGTTTGAAAACTGCAGGTGCATCCTTGATGCATTTGCGTTGCTGCTCTGGAGTCAGTTTCACCATAGCCCAGTCCTGATCGGGGTAGCCGAGAGACGCAAAAATCTTTCCGGCGACACGGAAATCGGGATGATTCATGTGCGACCCCTCGACTGCCGCCGGAATTTCCAGTGCCAATTTTCGGAACTCGTTGGCAGTCATCTCATCCGCGGTCTTTGCCTATTCATGCATCGGTCTTACCGAGCGAGCGGTTGCTATCGACTCAGTTCGCAAATTCCCGCAGCTGCCGCCCTCTTGCACCAAATCGTCCGCTGCATGGTCTAGGTGCGAAGATGGCGGAGAGGCAGCAGCGGGCGTGACAACCGCGCCGGTTCGCTGCAGCGTCGCACGGTTAGGCGCGTTCGTGG
>Ga0137415_10001812_pt1 | contig 21252 bp, 21 predicted proteins | sample CZODoug3_1_1_16f_FD_183082 | JGI IMG/M metagenome (GOLD analysis project Ga0137415, IMG submission 183082) | Vadose zone soil fungal communities from Angelo Coast Range Reserve, California, USA - CZODoug3_1_1_16fungal (Hybrid Assembly) | ecosystem: Environmental > Terrestrial > Soil > Vadose...
ATCCGGTCGGATCGTCTCAGCCACCGACAGCTTGACACCAGCAACGGGTGCCGGAACCACACGGTTTTGCCGTACGCAGCAACCCGTCTTCGCCAAGAGGCTCTACGGGCTTTGGCGCCGTTCGTCTGCGCGCCGGTTGATCGCTCACGAGAGACTCGCCCTGCGACACCGTTGCGCGCCGACGCTGCCGCGTCCACCGCATCCCCTCCCGCGTTCGTGACGACGCGCGACCGCCCCTCTTACCGGGAAAGGATGGGCCAAGCTGGTAGCGCTGATTTGCCCGACGGGTTAAGCGAAATATTTTTCTCAAAGGGGCTAGACAGGTTTTAGTGATTTGCCCGTCGCGCAGCGATTTCCCTCGGATCGCACCAACGTCAAGAGCGGACTGAAACGCGCGCCGCCCATTCCCCGATAGCAGACATCGGCTGCAACTGTCGCGATGTCCGCTTTGTGCCGATAGGCGAGATCCGCCGGCACTTACGAGTGGACGTTGGCTAGTAACCCGGCAATTCAGAAACGGCGCGGGGAATACGCAATCGCGGCTGAACGATCTCCGAGGCGAACCCGAGTTTCGCCAACAACCGGATCGTCAGATAGGTTGTATCAAACTCCCACCAGCGATGGCCGTGGCGGGCCGAACGCTGATCAGCGTGATGATTGTTGTGCCAGCCTTCTCCGTGGGCGAGGTAACCGACAAACCAGTTGTTGCGGCTATCCTCGTCGGTGGCGTAGTTGCGGTAGCCCCACATGTGCGTGAGCGAGTTGACCGCCCAGGTTTGATGCCACACGAACACAGTGCGGACGACGACACCCCAGATCACGATGCTGACCGCGAACGTGACGGATTCGACATAGGAGTCACCCCGTGCCAATCCAGCGGCAAGACCTACGAAGAAGAATATGTTGAACTGCATCAGAATTATTTTTAGCTGCCAATAATTGCGCTCCAAGGTGCGATAAAATGGATCTCTCAGAATATCCCTGGCATAACGGCCGTAAACATTGAGACGCAACAAGTCCGGGTTTTGCACTAATAGCCAACCCAGATGACTCCACAGAAATCCGGCAATCGGGGTGTGCGGATCAGCTCGTTCATCGGCCTTTTCGTGATGGCGCCGGTGCACAGCTACCCAACGCGCCGGCGTATCCTCAGCGCAACAGACCGCAATTACAACAAGTGAATGCTCCAACCATTTCGGACATTTGAAGCCGCGATGTGTAAGCAGGCGGTGATATCCGACGTTGACGCCAAGCAGTCCGAAAAGCCTAGCGGCGATTATGGCCACGATCACGGCAGTCCAGTTAAGGAACATTGGCATCAAGGCGAACAACGCCAGCAGGTGATAGCTCGCGATGGTGAGCGTGTTCAGCCAATCGATGCGATACGGCTTCACGCCCTCAGGTAATGTCATCAACCGATAGATAGCGACTCGATGGATATTCGCAACCTTAGTTTTGGCGAAACTGGCCAATTCACCCGACGTCGCGTAAATCGTGGCAGGTTTAGGCGAGATATTTTTCGGATTAGGGCTGGACAGGTTTTGGTGATTTGCCCGTCGAGCCATTTTGTCGCACACATTGCCTCCACATCGTCATTGCGAGCCAACGGGTGGCGCGAACGCGCGCCCGATCACAGGCTCCGCGAAGCAATCCATGTCACGGCATAGCGGTTAGATGCATTGCCTTAGATCATGGCGGCAATTTTCGGGAAGAGACGATTGAGGGCATTTCTGTCAACGCCATCTGCACCGCGCCACCAGATGACCGGATATTTCCAGTCATTGGTGTGATCGCGAGGGCGGTCTCTATGCTCATGTGGCGTAAATGCCTGCAGAAAACCACGGCGGCCTGCCGGCTTGAGAACGCCGCAGTACCCAAGAATTTCGATGAGTACGCGCCGCTCCGAAGCATTCGACCTGATCGCCTTGCTGATGCGCTTCTCCAGCTCATTCGGCTTCGCGTTCGGTGTCAAGCCAGACGCTGTTTCGACGATTCGGGCGAGGATCGAATAATCCTCCTGCGTTGGCACGGCCAAACCGGTTTTCTCGAATTGCGTTAGGTCGAACCAGCAATACAGCGGGTTTTCATGACGAACGCCACCCCATTTCCATCTCTCGAAACTCAGGACGTTGAGGTCTTCCTGCTCTGCGGCGGAATGGCCGTAAAGGCCACAGAGACGACAATGCAGCCGGCCACTCGGCATTGGACCACGCGCGTGTTCGACAAGTCGATGATCTGGGAAGTGTGCGGCGAAGGAAAAGCTGCCCAGTGCCGAGCGCAACTCAAGCCGACGGGTGCTGAGGCTGGCCAGAAACGCGTCTGTTACCTGTTCCATGCTCACGCGGTTACCAATAGTGAGCAGCCGTGCAACAATGTCGTCATGGGTCACCGTGACCAGATCGAACATGTAACCGGCCTGCCGGGCATACTCGAAGCCCGCGGAGTCGATCGCTCGGTCTCGCTTCCAACCCTTTGGCGACCAATAGGCGTCCAGGAGTATTTGAAGGGCCTTCTTGTCATGCGACACGAGCCGCCTCCCGCATCTCCAGAACACAATGCCCTATCTGCAATGGTATGGCCGGGCGACGAGCGCATTCACCGAAGTACCGCGCAAATAAAGAATGGATTGCTTCCGCCTTCGCTCGTTGAGCTACGGCGGACAAGTCGTCGCTTCGCTCCTCGCAATGACCGCGAATTACAAATCCACCACCACGTAATCGCTCTCGACCGACACCGCCAACGTCTCCGCCACATACGGCCCCTTCACCACAGCGGCCCCCGGCTCGACAGTGACCGGATAGGCCCGGGCGCGAAAACGCTTGGGGTCGCAATAGGACTGTCCGGTTCGGATGTCGAATTCCCAGCCGTGCCAGGGACAGCGGATGATCTCGCCTAACCTCGTGTATTCGATCTCGCCGGGATCGGAGGATTGCGCGAGCCCGATCAGCGGTCCTTCGCACAAAGCAGCACCCTGGTGCGGGCAGCGGTTCAAGAGGCCGAAGAACTCGCCCTTGATGTTGAAGATCGCGATCGGCCGCTCGTCGATCACGAGGAATTTTCGTGTGCCCGGCGGCAATTCGTCCACCGGGGCAACAACGTGACGTGCCATTAAGCGAGCCCGTAAAGCTTCTTCGCATTGCCGAGATAAAACGCTTCGCGGTTGGCGTCGCTGACGCCGGCCGGCATCACGCGCGACGGATCGTCGTAGTCCCAATGCGGATAGTCGGTCGCAAACAGCAATTTGTCCCAGCCGATCCATTCGATCAGCTCCAACAGATGGTCGCGGCTATCAGGGTCTTCCATCGGCTGCGTGGTCCACCAGATGTGGTCGCTGATATATTCGGAAGGTTTTCGCTTGAGATACGGCACTTCGCTGTGCAGCCGCTCGAAATTCTTGTCCAGCCGCCAGGCCAGCGACGGCGCCCAGCCGAAGCCGGCTTCGATCATGACCATCTTGAGTTTCGGATATCGCTCGAACACGCCTTCCAGCACCAGACTCGCCAGCGCGGTCTGCTGGCATTGCGAGTGGCCGACCATCTCCTCGATGTAATAGCTCGGCCAGCCCGAAGCTGTGATCGGATTGCCGCCGTAGCCGAAGGCGTGGATGCCGACGGGAAGGCCGGCCTCTTCCGCCGCCTGATAAATCGGCCAGTAGCGGCGCTGGCCGAGCGGCTCGACGTTGCGGCTCAAGAGCAGCACCTGCACGAAATTCGCATCACCCGCGCGCTTGCGGATTTCGGCAGCCGCGGCCACGCCGTCTTCATTGGAGACGACAACCGAGGCCTTCAGGCGAGAATCCTTAGCTGTCCATTTGTCGATCTGCCAATCGTTGATCGCCGAGCAAATCGCGGCAGCGAGATCATGATTGCGGATGCCTTGGCCGGTATTGAGCGGATTGAGCACGCCGAGCGCGACATTGTTCGGATCGAGATGCTGCTTCTGCATGAACGACAGCGACGAACCCTGCGGGCCGCCCTCCGGCGGATAGGCATCGCGGCGCGAGGCGTTCGGCTGCGCCTTCGGAAAAGGCGGGCCTTCCATCATGCCCTGATAGGCGTGCTTGCCGTAGGTCTCGAGGTGCTCGTGCCAGCGTTTTGCCAGATACGGGTACAACTCAGTCGCCGTCGCGCGCGCCGGATGGATATCGCAGTCAGCTATCGCGGTTTTGACACTGACAGACGAAGCGGGTTCCGGACGGTCGCGGAACTGCACGTTCATGGCGTCGTCTCCTTATTTAGTTTGGGCATGATCTTTTCCAAAAACCGGATTCCACTTTTTGGGATCATGCCATCGCAGCTAGCTTCAGGCGGGGATAGGTCGCATGCGGATTATCGATCATGATCTTGCGCACCAGATCTGGCGAAATCCCCTCCGGCAGCGCGTTGTCGCCGTCGAATTGCCAGTGCGGATAATCGGTCGAGAATAGGAGCAATTGGTCCGACTGCATATGGTCGAACAGGCGATTTAATGTGGCGGGATCCGGCGGTGCATCGACCGGCTGCAGCGAGAAGCGGATGTTGCTGCGCACAATTTCCAGCGGCGCGCGATCGACCCACGGCGTTTCCATCCGCACGCCGCGCCAGAATTTGTGCAGCCGCCACAGATAGGCCGGCAGCCAGGTGAAGCCCGATTCCAGCATCACCATTTTCAGGGACGGATGGCGGGCGAACACGCCCTCGACGATCAGGCTGGTCAATTGGGTCTGGAACGCCTGGGCCTGGGCGACATAATCCTCGATGTGATAGGAACCCCAGCCGACCGAGGTCGGCGGGTTGTGATAGTTGCTGCCGGCGTGGATGCCGATCGGCAGACCCAGTCGTTCGGCGGCGGCATAGATCGGCCAGTAGTGGCGCTTGCCCAATGGCATGTCACCCATCACCAGCATCAGCACCTGGACGAAGCGCTTATCCTGCGCGCAGCGCTCGATCTCGGCCACTGACTTTTCGACGCTCTGCACCGGGATCACGATCGAGCCGCGCAGCCGCGCGTCCTTGTCGAGCCATTCCTTCTTAAGCCAGTCGTTCAGCGCGCGGCAGAACGCGTCAGCCATGTCCTCGCTGAACACCATCTGCACGCCATAGAGCGGATTGCAGATGCCGTAACTCACGCGATGCGGATCGAGCGCCTGGCGTTTCATGTCCTCAAGGTTCGAGCCCGGCTTGCGCTGCGCGGGGCGCCAATCCGGACGCGCCGAGATCGGCGAATTGACCGGATAGGATTGCGAGATCAGATCGATCATGCCGCGCGTCGTCACCTGGTCGCGCCAATAGTCGTTCAGATACGGCAACAGGCTGGTGAGATGGGGAACGGCGGGATGCAGATCGCAATCCACGCCGCCCGCGATCGGCGACGTCATGATGTTTCCTCTCGAGGGCCGGCTTGCAGGCCAGCCCGGTGTTGTTGCGCCATATTCAATCAGGCCGGCCTGCCGCTCGCAACCCGGCGATGGCGCTGTCATGTGCTGGGGAAGCATGGCGACCAGCGTGATTTTCATGCCGATCTGTGTTCCAATCGGCGAGAAGAGCGACAACAAGAAAGACAGCCGATGAAAGAGCTCGTTACGATTGCCGAGAAAATCGCCGCCAGACTGATCGAGCGCAAACAGACCATCGCGATCGCGGAATCCTCGACCGGCGGGCTGATTTCGGCAGCCTTGCTCGCGGTGCCCGGGGCATCGGCCTATTTCCTCGGCGGCGGCGTGATCTACACGCGCGACGCGCGGCGGATCCTGATGGATATCCCCGATGACGCCATGAAGGGCATCCGCTCGGCGTCCGAGCCTTACGCGAAATTGCTGGCGAGCCAGATCCGCCAGCGCTTCGCAACCGACTGGGGCCTCTCCGAGACCGGCGCCACCGGGCCGACCGGCAACCGCTACGGCGATGCCGCCGGCCATAGCTGCATGGCGGTGGCAGGCCCGCAATCTGCGGTGATCACACTCGAGACCGGCAGCGCGGACCGGCAGGCCAACATGCAGGCTTTTGCCAGCGCGGCGCTGAAGCTGCTGCTGCAGAATTTGTCGCGGTGATTGAAGGATTGGTAATTACCGTCGTCGTCCCGACGAACGCCCTGGTCGATGCGCACATCTTTTCAGCGCCGAGCGGCTTCGGCCATTCGGCAAAAATGGGGGAGGAATGCAGGATGTTTTCGCATGTCATGATCGGCACCAACGATCTCGAAAAAGCCAAGTCGTTCTATGATGCGTTGCTGGGGACGCTGGGCGTTCAGCCCGGGCGGCTCGACCGCTACCGCATTTTCTACCGGACCAAGACCGGTACCTTCTCGGTGACGAAGCCGATCGACGGCAAGGCTGCGACGGCGGCCAATGGCGGCACCATCGGTTTTGCCGCCAGTTCGACCGAACAAGCCGACGCGTTTCATGCCGCCGGCATCGCCCATGGCGGCAAGACCTGCGAAGAGCCGCCGGGCGTGCGCGAAGGCGGCGGGGTCAAACTCTATATCGCCTATTTGCGCGATCCCGACGGCAACAAGCTCTGCGCCCTGCACCGGGTGGGGTGATCCGGTGCGCCGTGCAACCATTCTCAGGGATTTACGACCGCGGCTGTTTCCGATCTCGCGGATTGCTTCCAGAGCACCAGAAGAAGGACGAACAGGATTCCCGTGACCGCCGTGCTCAGGGGCAGGCCGAGCATGTTACGGCCGGCGATGAAGTCGCCGACGGCGGTGCCGGCGGCCCTGATGGCAACGACCGTCGCCCAATAGAACGGCAGCAGACGAAGCGGTCCGCGGCTGCCTATGGCGAACAATACAGCGACGACCGGCGACAGCAGGATCGCCGCGCCGCCGTCGCCGAGTCCCATATTGCGGGAGGAGAAGTCGCCGATGACGGTGCCCAACGCTCCCGCGATGAACATGCTTATCCAGTAACCCAAATCGGCTCGAAGCACGTCGTCGGTCCTGCTCTCGCGCCGCTTCCAGGCGAATTGCCAGCTCAGCCACAGCGCGGCGGCAAGAAGCACCGTCAATGCCACCATGACCTCGAGCCTTGGCAGTTTCAGATCGCCGGCGGCAAAATCTGCAAAATTGGTCGCAGCCGTCCGCACGATGATGATGGCGGTCCAGTAATAGGCCTGGTGCTGCATGCGGTCGAAGCGTTCGGCGACAATCACGACGGCCAGGGCAATGGCAAGATACGGCAAGCCGGCGACATGGCCGAGCCCCATGTTGCGCGCAAACAGGTCGCCCATATTGGCGCCGAAGATGCTCGCCAGGCATAATGCACTCCAATATCGCGGGCCCAGGCTCGGCAGATGTATCGGCTGCATCAAGATCGTCCTTTGCGTCGGCTGCACCAAATTTGGTTCGTGCGAGTTTCGCCCGAAACCTTGTTCGCTCGATGGTCTCATCGATGGGAACCCGGGTCCTGCTTTGACGTTTCCAGCCTCACTCCACTATACTAGGAACACTCTATATCAGGCGGGTCTGCACTGTTGATGACCAATCGCTGCAGACATCTCGCGCGTCTTTCGGTCTGCACTTCTTTGGTGCTGGCTGCGCTGATGCACCCCGCCTTGGCCGGGCCGCCTTATGTTTCCGACGATCCCGAGCCGACCGACTATCAACATTTCGAGATTTACACATTCACCAATGGAACAACGACCCGCGGCGGCACGGTCGGTGCGGGCGGAATCGATTTCAACTATGGCGCGGCCCCGGATCTTCAGCTGACGGCGACATTGCCCGCGGGCTTCGACCGGCCGGTCGGCGGCGGCACAAACGTTGGTTTGAGCAATATCGAGCTCGCCGCCAAATACCGCTTTCTGCACCAGGACAGTTTCGGACTTGATGTCAGCGTTTTCCCGCGGGTTTTCCTCCCGAGCGGCTCGAATGTCATCGGCGATAACAGGGTCTCCCTGCTGCTGCCGATATGGGTCCAGAAGGACTGGGGCGGCGGATGGTCGGCGTTCGGCGGAGGCGGATGCACGGTCACCGAGCGCCGCGCCGTGGACTTCTGCCAGGCCGGCGCCGTACTGACCTATCAGCTTCTGCCAAAGCTCCAGGTCGGCGCCGAATTCTTTCACCAAACCGCAGATTCGAGCGGCACGCCGGCAAATTCGAGCGTCGGGATTGGATGGCGCTTCGATCTGGACGAGCATTATCATCTGCTCGGCTATCTCAGGCGCGGCATCGAGAATGCCAACGAGACCGATAGATATTCCTGGTATGCATCCGTCCTATTCACTTTTTGATGTGTGAGCTTGCATGTGCCATGCGGCTTTTGGCCGTGGCAGGTGTAGCTTGAGCGCGACAACCGGTGCGTCTTGCTAGAGGAACTGGTGGGGCGGGTTAATGGAGCGTAACCCGCCTCTTTATCGTTCGCGCACCGCGGATTACGCTGGCGCTAATCCGCCCTACAGACCCGGGCATCGAGGACCGCAGCCATGCAGCAGCCATTCGACCGCGCCGCCGAGGATCTCGGCAACTCGATCCATCTCGAACACGTCAACGTCCAGGTGCCCGATCAGCGTCTGGCCACCTTGTTCTATGTCGCAGGCCTCGGGCTTACCCGCGATCCCTATCTGATGGTGTCCGACAGCAATATGTGGGTCAATGTCGGCCGCAGCCAGTTTCATCTGCCGAGCGGCGAGCCGCAGGTGGTTCGGGGCCATACCGGCCTCGTCATCTCGGGCCGCGCGGCGCTGCTCGATCGGCTCGCGTCGGTCGCCAGCAAACTGGACGGCACTTCATTCGCGTTCAGCGAGCACAATGATTACGTCGAGGCGATTTGTCCCTGGGGCAATCGCCTGCGCTGCTACGAGCCGGACGCCGCGCGGTTCGGGCGCATCACGCTTGGCATCCCCTATGTCGAGTTCGAGGTACCGCCCGGGACCGCGGCAGGCATTTGCGCCTTCTATCCCCAGATCATGGGGATACAGGCCGAACTTGGGAACGGCGACGGCACCCTGGCGCGCGCGAAGGTGGGAAAGGATCAGTATCTGCAATTCCGCGAGACCGATCGGCCGCAGGGCGAATACGACGGCCACCACGTGCAGATCTACATCACGAACTTCTCAGGTCCCTATCGCCGGCTGTTGGATCGCAACCTGGTCTCGCGCGAGGACAACCAGTACCAATACCGCTTTCGCGACATCGTTGATCTTGCTGACGGCAAGCATTTGTTCACGGTCGAGCACGAGGTGCGCAGCGCCACCCATCCGATGTACCTAAGACCGCTGACCAACCGCAACCCGGCGCAGACCAACCGCACCTACGCGCCCGGCCACGAGCAATGGGCCTTCGCGATGGGACCGGACCAATACGACGGATGATTGGGTTGGCCGGCCAACCGGTTTTGCGGCTGCAGAATTTGTCGCGGTGATCTTACTCCCGTCATCCCGGCCGGGACGACATGCATCATTTCTCGCGGAACGCGCGCATCAGCTGGTCGCTCAGCGGCTTCATCAGATACGACAGCATGGTGCGGTCGCCGGTCTGCACGAAGGCTTCGACCGGCATGCCCGGGATCACCTTGACGTCGCCGAGGCGCTTGATTTCTTCCGGCGGCATCGAGACGCGGATGGTGTAGTAGCTCTGCCCGGTGCGCTGGTCGGTGGTGACGTCGGCGGAGACGCGGGTGACGACGCCGTTCAATTCCGGCGTGGTGCGCTGGTTGAAGGCGGACAGCCGCAGCATGGTTTTCTGACCGATCTGCAGTTTGTCGATGTCCTGCGGATTGACCTTGGCCTCGACCGAAAGCGCGTCGGCCTGCGGCACGATCATCATGATGGCGTCGCCGGCGGTGATGACGCCGCCGACGGTGTGAACCGTCGATTGCAGCACCATGCCGTCCTGCGGCGCGCGGATATCGATGCGGCGCAGCTGGTCTTCCGCGGTGACCTTGCGCTCGACGAATTCGCCGATCTTGTCGTTGGTCTCGCGCAGGTCCTTGGAGACCTCGCTGACCATGTCCTTGTCGACCTGGATGATCTGCAATTCGGTTTCGGTGATCTTGCCCCTGGCCTGCGCCCGCGAGGCGATGTACTGCGCGCGCTCCCCGGACAGCCGGGCGGCATCGCGCTCCAGCGTCGTCAGCCGCGTGATCTGCACCAGATGCTGGTCATAGAGCTGGCGCACGCCGACCAGTTCCTTTTCCACCAGCGTGATTTCCTTGTCCTTTGAGGTTTCCTGCGCCTTGAGACCGGAGATCTCTTCATCGAGCTGCGTGATCCGTTCGCGCAGCTGCGCCTTCTGACCGACCCTGCCGTTGACCCGGACCTCGAACAATTTGGTCTCGCTCGACATCACATCCCTGACGTCGGGATCGTCGGCGCGATCGGTCAGCATGGCCGGGAACTTGATCTTGTCGAGGCCCTGCTGCTCGGCCTCGAGCCGGGCGGCGCGCGCCCACAATCCGTTGAGCGTCTTGACCACGATCGCAAGGCTCGCCTTGACCACCGTCTCGTCGAGACGCACCACGATATCGCCCGCCTTGACCAGATCGCCGTCGTGCGCGCGCACCTCGCCGACCACGCCGCCGGTCGGGTGCTGCACCTTCTTGACGTTGGAATCGACCACGACGGCTCCGGGCGCGATCAGCGCGCCTGAAATCGGCACCGTCGATGCCCAGCCGCCGAATCCGCCGGCGACGACGAGCACCACGGCGAGGCCTACGATCAGATGCAGCCGGATCGAGCGCTGCGCGCCTTGCACTTCATCGGTCATGATTTGGCCCCCGCATCGGAAACGATCTTGATCGGGGTCGGCGGGGCGACCCGCTGCAGCACCTGCCCGAGCACGGTTTCCTTGGGGCCGAACGCCTGCATGCGGCCATCCTTGAGCACCAGCAACTGATCGACCGCTTCGATGCCGACCGGCCGGTGCGCCACCACGATCACGATCGCGCCACGCTCGCGCGCCCCGCGCACGGCGCGAGTCAGCGCCTCGTCGCCTTCGCTGTCGAGATTGGAGTTCGGTTCATCGAGCACGATCAGGAACGGGTTGCCATAGAGCGCCCGCGCCAGCGCCACCCGCTGCGCCTGACCGGCGGACAGCGAGGTGCCCTGCTCGCCGACCTGGGTGTCGTAGCCCTCGCGCATCTTGATGATCATCTCATGGACGCCGGCCTCTTTCGCCGCGGCGATGATGCCTTCCGATTTGGCGTCGGGATCGAAGCGGCAGACGTTCTGCGCCACCGAGCCTGCGAACAATTCGACGTCCTGCGGCAGATAGCCGACATGGCGGCCGAGTGCGTCGGACGACCACTGGTCGAGCGCCGCGCCATCGAGCCGGACCTTGCCACGCGCCGGCATCCAGACGCCGACCAGCGCCCGTATCAGCGAGGACTTGCCGGAACCGCTGGGGCCGATGACACCGACGCCGCTGCCGGCCTCGACGGCGAAGGTGACGTCCTGGACGATCACCCGCTGGTCGCCCGGCGGCACGATGGCGACCGCCTCGACCGACAGCCGCTTCGACGGCGCCTGCAGCAAGGTCTGGCTGCTCGCCGGAGGTATCTGCTGCAGCAGCCGGTTGAGACGGTGCCAGCTCTGGCGCGCGGCGACGAAACCTTTCCAGTGCGCGATCGCGAGATCGACCGGCGCCAGCGCCCGCGCGCTCAGGATCGAACCCGCGATGATGATGCCGGCGGTGGCTTCCTGGTGGATCACCAGATAGGCGCCGACCCCCAGCACCGAGGATTGCAGCATCATGCGCAAAACCTTCGCGACCGCACCGAGACCCCCGGCGACGTCGCTGGAGCGCTGGTTGCCGGCGAGATAATTTTCATTGGCCTCGCTCCAGCGCTTGTTCAGCCGCCCGGCCATGCCCATCGCGACCAGAACCTCGGCGTTGCGCCGGCTCGAGGCCGCCAGATCGTTGCGCCGCGCTGCCAGCGACATCGCCTCCTTGGCAGGCGTACGCGACAGGAACTCGGTGATCAGCGTCAGCGTGACCAGGATGAGGGCGCCGATCAGCGCGGTGACGCCGAGCAGCCAATGGAACGCAAAGCAGATCGCCATGTAAAATGGCAGCCAGGGCAGATCGAAGAACGCGCCGGGTCCCATGCTGCCGAGGAACGAGCGCACATTGTCGAGATCGCGCAGCGGCTGCAGGCCCTCGTTGCGGCCGCCAACCAAAAGCGGCAGTCGCACCACGGTGTCGAACACCCGGACATTGATGGCCTCGTCGAGCGCGGTTCCAATGCGCCCAAGGATCCGTCCCCGCAGCAGGTCGAGCACGCCCTGGGCGGCGTACAAGGCGCCGGCGATAACGATCAGACCGACCAGGGTCGGAACGCTGCGGCTTGGCAGCACCCGGTCATAGACCTCCAGCATGAACACCGAGCCGGTCAGGTACAGCAGATTGATCATGCAGCTCATCAGGCCGACGCCAATGAAGGCGCTGCGGCAGGCGCGCAACGCATCACCGAGTTCGGAGCGCCGGACGCCGGGTGCGGCTGCCATTAATTCTAATCTCTTCAAAAAGGGTAAAAAGGGTTACGTGATGGCCACGTTTTACTGATGTTTGTGACCATCGTCTATTTAAGTCGCGTTAACATGCCCGGGGTTCACAACCGCGGCCTCCGCAGGGCACCAATAGTTGACCCAATAGGCGGTTAATTCGGCGCCGATACGGCCGTAAGCCGGCGCAACGCTGGATTCTGGCTTAGGAATTTGCCTTGGAATTTGCCTTGGAGTTTGCCTTGGATTCTGCCTTGGGAAACGGCAACAGCACGATGGACATCGAGACCCGGCCGATCTCGCCATGGATGTCGAGCAGAACGCCGCTTCCCAGCCCCAAGCCAGACGCGGGCCGCCAGCGGGTTTGCGCGCGGACGCCCACCCAGGAGCCTTGGGGCGGCCTGAACAACTGAACCGTCAGGTTGGGATTGGGGTCCGCCACCACATTCTGGAACGGCCGCGCGATGCCGTGGGTCCAGTCGGCAGGACCAAGGACGCTGGATAGCGGGCCCGCGCCGGCGATGATCGGATGGTTAAGACGGAACCAGGCGGCGTCGTCGCTCGCGCGCGCCTCCATCGCGTCCATGAACCAGGGCCGGCCATGGACGGCCGGTGGGCTGCGTAGCGGGAACTGGGCCGGGTCGACGGCATCGTTCCATTCGTCGGCAAATCCTGGAATCTCGACCGCGCGTTCGCGCGACAGCGTCACCCGCACGGTAGCGCAGGGCTGCTCCTCGTCCGCCGGCCACAGCGTGTTGTCGACAACGCTGACGCGGCCGCCTGCGCTCAGCACGGAGAATTGCGTCCGCAACTCCGTCATCGGCGTCGGCCGCAGGAACCACGCCGTCACGGAGACCGCCGTTCCCCAGTTGCGCATCCCGGCCTGGGCTTCGATCTCGGCGGTTAGCAGGCTCGCGACCGCACCACCCTGCAACCCCGCGAACGGCCCGGCGGCGAGTGGAGAGGGTGTCCAGCGATGGGCAACGCCAAGCGGTTCGAAGATCGGCAAGGGATTCCCATGGGTGAATGATGTTGAGCGATTGACCAATCTGGGCGAAACTGCCGGCCTCTGACAAAGGAGATTTCATCATCTGAGATGAATAATATTCACCCATTGGAATCATCCGATTTGCATCGGGCAATCCCGCCCTTGACGGCGCTGCTCGCCTTCGAGCGCGCCGCCTCGCAACTGAGCTTCCGTCGCGCCGCGCGCGACCTGTCGCTCAGCCCTTCCGCGATCAGCCATCAGATCCGCGGACTGGAGCAGCGGTTCGGCGTCAAGCTGTTCATTCGCGAGGCGCGATCGGTGCGCCTGACCATTGACGGCGAACGCTATCTTGCGAAAGTATCAGTGGCGCTGGCGACATTGCAGGAGGCCGGCGGCGAAATGCAGCGGCATCGCCGCGATGCGAGCGGCGAACTCTGGATCAGCTCGCTGCCGTTTTTCACCAGTACCGTGCTGATCCCGGCGCTGCCGGATTTCAAACGGCGCAACCCCGGACTGACGCTGCGGATCGAGGCCACCCATCAATATGCCGACTTCAACGCCTCGCGGGTCGATGTCGCGATCCGCTATGGCCGCGAGCATTCGACCGGCTTGAAGTTCGAACCGCTGGTCGAGGTCAGGGGACTGCCAGTCTGCGCGCCGGCGCTGGTCCGGGGCGGGCTGCGGGCGCCTGAGGATCTGTCGCGTCAGGTTCTGATCCACATCACGACGCAACCGCGGGCCTGGCCGGCCTGGCTGAAAGAGGCCGGGCTTTCCCAGCTCACGCCGCGCGGCCATCTCTGGCTCGACAGTGTGCCTGCGATGCTGGAGGCGGCCGAACAGGGACTTGGCGTCACGCTGGCAATGGCGCCGCTGATCAAAGCGCGGCCAGGCTTCGGCCGCAAGCTCGTCGCCCCCTTCGCATTCGAGGCCACGCAGCGCGAGACAATCTATCTGGTGTCCCGCACCGAGCAGACGCGGGACCGGCGGATCGGCGCGCTCCGGCGATGGATCGTCGATGCGGTCAGCCGCGCCCATTAGCCCTTGGCGCCGACCCGGTGGCTATTGCGCCCTCGGAAGCGCCAAAGTGAGTCTGATCGAGATCACTTCCAAAACCGCACGCTACTGATCAGGCGTAAAACCCGACGCCTTGACCACCGGCTCCCATCGGCGACTGTCGGCGCTTTGAAGCTCGGCCAATTGAGCCGGCGTCGATGTCTGCGGGACGACATTCAACTTCAGGAGGCGATCCCTCACTTCAGCAGCAGCGAGGCGCTGCACGACCACCTTGTTGATTCGGTCGATCGTTTCGGCTGACGTTTTGGCCGGTGCGTAGAGCGCGTACCAACCCTGCCCCTCAACCGTTACACCCGACTCCTTGAAAGTTGGAACGTCGGGCAACAGCGACGACCTCTGTCCGCCTGACACCGCCAAAATGCGCGCGCGGCCTGCCTTGTGCAATTCGACGACGTCGCCAAGCGTCACGACGGCCATTGGTATTTGGCCGCCAATCAGGTCGTTGACGGCGGCGCTGCCGCCCCGATAGCTCACATGCTGGAAGTTGACGCCGGTCGTCATGGCGAACATCACAGCGAAGAAGTGCCCCAGCCCACCGGCTCCGGGCGATCCGTAGCTGGCCTTTGTCGGGTTCTGTTTCGCCCAGGACACCAATTCGGCAATGGTGTTGATGTTCATTTGAGGCCATACGGCGAGCGCAACGTCGAAAGTTGCAATCAGCGAGATCGGCGCAAAGTCTCGGACCGGGTCGTATTCCAGGCTAGGGTAGGAGTGCGGGTAGATCGATAAAGGCGGATTGGATGTATAGAGCAGGGTTGTTCCATCGGGCTCGGCGATACTCACGGATTTTGTGCCGATTCGACCAGCCGCCCCGGTCCTGTTTTCGACGATCGTCGGGACAGCCAGACCGATGCCAATTTGATCAGCAACAATTCGCCCTGCCGCGTCTCCGGCGCCACCTGCTGCAAAGGGATAGACAATTTTTATGGTCTGCTGTCGTTGCGCGGACGCACGGCGAAGCAAAGCCGGCGAGAACAACGCAACGCTTGCGCCTTGCAAAACGCTGCGGCGGTTAATCGATCCCGCGGGCATCGGCGCTCTTTGTCCAAGAACGGCCGCCAAAGGCGGCCCAGGCTTTCCCGATCGAAGCCGGACATCTCCGACTTCGACAATTCGAGATGCCCAATTCGGGTAAATCCGAGTTGGGTGGAGAGGTGGCTCACCTCGTGCCTGCCAGTTCCATCTTCATGGATCAGACACGCGTGAAAGCTATCAGCTTCGAAGCAGCCGCTCAGAAACGGCCGCCCGATCGTACCAGCCGCACGATCAGCAGCAGAATGACGGCGCCGATCGCGGAATAGATGATCTCGGAGATCAGCCCGCTACCGATATGAATGCCGAGCTTCGGAAACAGGAAACTGGCGAGCAGCGCGCCGGCGATACCGACCAGAATATCGCCGATGAGGCCAAAGCCGGTGCCGCGCACGATCTTGCCGGCGAGCCAGCCGGCAATGAGGCCGACAAACAGGATAACGATAATGCCTTCGCTGGATATGTACATCTGGCAATCCCCCCGGTTTGCGCCCTTTGTTGGCGCGGCTACGGAGAAACCTAGCCGCAATTAGACGACGTGACGACAGGAATTTCGGGGTCTTTTTTGACGCCGGGGTGACATTGACCGGCTGTTACGTCGCAGCAACAGCCGGCATCGGTTCCGCCAGGATGCAACGCGCCATTCGATCGGGCCCGATCGGCACATTGGGCGGCAAACGCTCGGTACAGCGGGCTTCCGCGAAACCGCAGCGCGGTGCGAACGAGCAACTGGTCGGGGCGTGGTCGAGCGAGGGCGGGGTTCCCGGGATCGTCTCCAGCCGCTGGCCGCGTTTGGCGCCATGCACGGTCGATGCCAGCAAGCCCTTCGCATAGGGGTGAACCGGCGAGCGCACAATCTGGCTCAAGGTGCCCTGCTCGACGATCTGGCCGGCATACATCACCGCGACGCGGTCGCAGATTTCGATGGCGACGCCGATGTCATGGGTCACGAAGATGACGGACATGCCGAATTCGCGTTGCAGTTCGCGCAACAGCAGCAGGATCTGGATCTGCACGGTGGCATCGAGCGCGGTGGTCGGCTCGTCGGCCAAAAGAATCTTCGGCTTGCAGGCCAGCGCCAGCGCGATCATGGCGCGCTGCCGCATGCCGCCACTCATTTCATGCGGGTAGGCATCGAGGCGACGTTTGGCGGAGGGGATCCGCACCACTTCCAGCATCTCCAGTGCTCGCGCGGTGGCCTCCTTCTCGCTCTTGCCCTCGTGGCGCATCACGCTTTCCGCGATCTGCGCCCCGATGGTGTAGACCGGATCGAGCGCCAGCGCCGGCTCCTGAAAAATCATCGAAACGGTCTGGCCGCGAAACGCCGAGAGCTCTTCGTCGTCGAGCGCCAGCACGTCGCGCCCCAGCACATTGAGGCTGCCGGAAATCTGCGTCCGCTTCTTCGGCAACAGCCGCATCAAGGCGCGCAGCGTCACGCTCTTGCCGGAGCCGGATTCGCCGAGCAGGCCGAGCACCTCGCCCTCGCCGAGCGAGAGCGAGAGATCGTTGACGGCGTGAACCGTGCGCTCGCCGGTGAAGCGGATGTTGAGGTTTCGGATTTCGACGAGATTGGTCATGCTGACTCGATCATGCGAGTTTTGGCACCTGTGCGTGGAAATCGGTCGCGCGTTGGAACGCCGCACCGATCCGCAGCAGCATCGCTTCATCGAAGGATCGCCCGATCAGCTGCATGCCGACCGGAAGCCCGCTGCTGGTAAAGCCTGCGGGAACCGCCAGCGACGGCAGGCCGAGATAATTGACCGGGCGGGTGAAACGCGTCAACCGCTGGATCACCGCTTCGGCATCGGGACCATTGCCGACGTCGCTCTCGGCGATGGTCGGCGCCGGAACCGGCCCCACCGGCGCCAGTACCGCATCGGTGCCGGTCACCGCCGCAAGGTACGCCGCGAGCGCAGGACCGCGCCAGCGCATCGCTTCGAGATAGGACACGCCGGGGATCGCGAGCCCGTTCTGCAATCGCATCAAGACTTGCGCGCCGTAATCCTGGGGACGTTCGATCATCCATCTCTTGTGGAACGCGGCCGCTTCGGTGGCGAGGACGAGCTGGCAGGCCGCGGTCAACTGGCGCTGGTCGGGCAGTTCGACCTGAACGATTTCGGCGCCCTCTGCCTTCAGGGCCGCGATGGTCTCGTCGAGGATCCGCGCCACCTCAGGGTCGAGATCGTCGACATAGAACGCGGTCGGCACGCCGATCTTCAGGCCCTTGATCGAGCCCTTGGTGGCTGCCACGTAATCCGGCACCGACAAAGTCGACGCGGTGGGATCTTCGGGATCGGCACCCGCCATCAATCCCAGCAGCAGCGCGCAATCCTCGGCCGTCTGCGCCAGCGGGCCTACGGTGTCGAGCGACTGCGACAGCGGCATCGCACCGGCGCGGCTGATGCGGCCGACCGTCGTCTTAAGGCCCGTGACGCCGCAGAAATGCGCGGGCATCCGGATCGAGCCGCCGGTATCCGAACCCAGTGCCGCAAAGGTCAGCCGCGCCGCCACCGCGGAGCCGGATCCGGACGACGACCCCCCGGTGATGTGATCGACGTGCCAGGGATTATGCACCGCGCCGTAATGCACGTTGTGGCCGGTCGGCCCATAGGCGAATTCCACCATCTGCAGCGAGCCGAGCCGGATCGTACCGGCATCTTTCAGGCGCTGCAGCGCGGTCGAGGTCGTCTTCGGCACGAAATCGCGCCGGATCAGCGAGCCGCAGGTCACGACCTTGCCGGCCTCGTAATACATGTCCTTGTGCGCCAGCGGCACGCCGTGCAGCACGCCCAATTTGTTGCCCTTGGCCAAGGCGGCGTCGGCCGCATCGGCCGCGGCGAGCGCCTGTTCCGACTCGATCGCCATGAACGCGTTGAGCCGCGGCTGCCATTGCGCAATCCGGTGCAGGCAGGATCGCGTCACTTCATGCGACGACAATTTCTTTTCGGCGATTGCGTTGGCGACCGCCACAAGCGACATCAAAGCCGGTTCGGTGCTCATTTCGACACCTTCGCGGCCTGCACCACCAGAAAGCTCGCGGGCTCCAGATCGAACGGCAGGGTGCCGGCGACCGGCGCAAAGCCGTCGAAGGCCGGCCCGATCGAATTGGCGATACGCGTGGCGATTTCAGTGTCCGCAGGCACGCCCGCGACATCAGTCATTGCCTTGACTTCCTTGGGACTGGGTCTTGTCATGCCGTATTGGCTCCCTTTTCTGGTGCGCGGCTGTGCCCGGAGCCTTGGATGGCCATGTAGCACGCCGCCTGATGGCCCATTGTATCGAGATCGCTCAGTTTTGGTGTGGCATTTGCGCAGAGCGGCTCCGCGAAAGGACAGCGGGTGTGAAACCGGCAGCCGGACGGCGGATCGATCGGATTGGGCGGATCGCCCGAGATCGGCGGCACCTCGGTGCGTTTGTCAGGATCGGAGGACGGCATCGCCGCCAGCAGCGCCTTCGTGTAAGGATGCGCCGGCGCGTCCCACACCTGATCGACCGGCCCGAGCTCGACCACTTCGCCGAGATACATCACCAGCACGCGGTCTGAGATATAGCGCACCACATTGAGATCGTGGCTGATGAACAGATAAGTCAGCCCGAATTCGCGCTTCAAGTCAGCCAGCAAATTCAGCACCTGGGCCTCGACCGATTTGTCCAGCGCCGAGACCGCCTCGTCGAGGATGACGAGCCGCGGCGACAGCGCCAGCGCGCGGGCAATGTTGACGCGCTGGCGCTGGCCGCCGGAAATCTCGTGCGGATAGCGGTTGGCAAAATTCTCCGGCCGCAAGCCGACCTTGCCGAGCAGCTCGCGCGCCAATGCGCGCGCCGCGGTATCGGCCATGCCGTGCACCTTGGGCCCGAACGCGATCGATTCCTCGATCGTCAGGCGCGGGTTGAGCGAGGCGTAGCTGTCCTGGAACACCATCTGCATGCCGCGGCGCAGTTCGCGCAGCGACAGCGCGCGGCCGACCTGCATGCCGTCATAGATGATCTCGCCGGCGTCACGCTTCATCAGATGCATCAGAAGCCGCGCGGTGGTCGACTTGCCGCAACCGGACTCGCCGACGATGCCGACGGTTTCGCCCTTCCGAACCGAGAACGACACGTCGTCGACCGCGCGCACCGTCCTGCGGGCGCTGAACAGGTCACCCCGCACCGGAAAATGTTTTGTCAGCCCGTTGACCTGCAGCAGCGGCTGCGCCGCGCCGCCGACGTCTTCGACCGGCGCCAGCATATCGACGATGGGGTTCGTCTCGATCATCGCATCAATTCCGGATGTCCATGGCGCTGCGCATGCCGTCGCTCAAGAGGTTGAAGCAGATCGAGACCGCAAAGATCATGGCGCCAGGCAAGGCCGCGACCCATGGATTGACGTAGATCGCGGTGCGCAGCGTGTTGAGCATCAGCCCCCATTCCGGCTCCGGCGGCTTGGTGCCGAGACCGAGGAAGGACAGGCCGGCCGCCAGGATCATCGACACCGATATGAGACCGGTAGAGTAGACGAAGATCGGTCCCAGCACGTTGCCGAGCATGTGCACGCGCATGATGGTGAAGGGCCCGGCGCCGGACGCGCGCGCCGCCTCGACGAAATCCATGTTGCGCACGCCGGTGGCGACACTTTCGGCGACGCGGGTGATCTGCGGCACGAACACGATGGTCAGCGACACGATCGAGTTGACGATGCCGGCGCCCAGCGCGCCCGAGATCGCGATCGCCAGCAGCACCGACGGGAAGGCGTAGAACACGTCCACCGTGCGCATGATCGCGGTGTTGAGCTTGCCGCCGACATAGCCCGCGACGAGGCCGAGCGAAGTCCCGGTCACGAACGCCAGGATGACCGGCAGGATGCCGATGATCAGCGACAGCCGGCCGCCATAGATCAGCCGCGCCAGCATGTCGCGGCCGAGTTCGTCGGTGCCGAGCGGATAATTCGGCGTGCCGATGTGGCGGAGCCTGCGGATCATCGATCCCTGATAGGGATCGGCCAAGCCCAGCCATGGCGCGCACAAGGCCGAGACGAAGATCAGCACCAGAATGCAGGCGCAGGCCATGCTGACCTTGTCGCGCCTGATGCGGCGGCCGACGGTGGCCCAATAGCCCCGCGCATTGGTCGCGGGCGCGGCCTGCAAAGCGGCATCCGATATCGCGCTCATCGGCTTCTCAGCTCCGCTTGATGCGCGGGTCGATCGCGGCTTGGGCGATATCGACCAGGAGGTTGAGAGCCACGAAGAACAGCGCCAGCACCAGGATCGTGCCCTGCAGCAGCGGCAGGTCGCGCTGGAAGATCGCGGAATTGAGCAACAGCCCCGAGCCCGGCCAGGAGAACACGGTCTCGATCAGGATCGAGCCGCCGAGCATGTAGCCCAGTTGCAGACCCATCACCGCCAGCGCCGTGGGCGCAGCGTTCTTGATGACATGGCGGAACACGTTGGTTTCGCGCAGGCCCTTGGCGCGCAGCGCCTCGACGAAATCCTGGCTCAGGATGTCGCCGGTCAGCGCGCGCACCGTGCGGGTGACGATGCCCATCGGGATCACCGAGGTCGTGATCGCGGGCAGGATCAGATATTTCATGTGCTCCCAGTCCCAGCCCCACGCGCCGGAGCCGCCGGGACCGGCGCCGACCGCGGGCAGCCAGTTGAGCTGCACCGAGAAGATGATGACCAGCACCATGCCGAGCCAGTAATGCGGCACGGAGACGCCGGCGATCGCGATCGAGGTCGCGACCTTGTCGATCCAGGTGTC